>Ga0075428_100000445_pt1 | contig 41224 bp, 43 predicted proteins | sample RhiMetdeltSRZDD2_FD_75291 | JGI IMG/M metagenome (GOLD analysis project Ga0075428, IMG submission 75291) | Populus rhizosphere microbial communities from Tennessee, USA - Rhizosphere MetaG P. deltoides SRZDD2 | ecosystem: Host-associated > Plants > Roots > Rhizosphere > Soil | place: USA... | reverse complement strand
TCCGTAGGCGAGTTCTGGATGGTCGGCTACCTGCTCGTCCGCGGCGTGCGCCGGCAGGCACTGGACGAAGCGCCGCCAACCGTTCCCACGCCGACGCCGGTGACAAGCTGAAGCGTTGCTTTGATTCACCTATCAGCGAAGTACGTCAGGCACGTGACGTACTTCGCCTGGTGCCGCTAGCCAATCGCCGCTGTCCGGACCGGGACTGGCCATGATGCTCGTCTTTACTCTGCGAACGTCGCGGCCAGCCAGACGGCCAGGTGTGGTTCACACCAGATGTCGTCGAAGCGGTTCAAGCCGCCCACCGAGATGGTGTACCGCCATAATGGCCGAAGGCTCTAGCCCGACTAAATCCGGCGCGATCTCGCCAGCCTCATCGACAGCGGCCATTACCGCGGGACCGACCTTACACCGCTGGGCTCGATCGGCCTTCAGTACGAACTCAAGTGGAAGGTTGAGGAGATTTTCCGCGGCCCACCGCCAGCTGAAGGTTCGGGCTGTTGGCCAAAGACCTAAGCACCTTGTGGAGTTGACGCCTGGACTGAGGCTGAGGCTGGGGGCGGGACCTGATTGACGAGTACGCCCAACGGCTGGGTGAGGCGGCCGACGAGATCGATAGCACGGGCACCGAACAGGCCGAGGCGTTGGATCGGGTGCGAGCGGCCAATCTGGATATACAGCTGTAGACGGGGCGGCACTGATGGGGTTGCAACTGTCCGGAGAGCTCGTATCGGCTATGAACGCGGTGGGGTTCGATTGGCCGCGCGGTGATGAGGACAAGCTGTTCGAGATGGGTCAGGCGTGGGTCCGGTTCGCAGGCACGCTTCGCGGCGGTGCCGAGGCCACCACGACCCATGCGCAGGACGTGTGGCAGATCAATGTCTCCGAGACCACTTCGGCGTTTGAGCAGGCGTGAAAGGCGGCCGACAGTCCGGTCAGCAACCTCCATGATGCGGCTACGACGGTGGAGTTGGTCGGGGTGGGGTTGATGGTCTGCGCCGGCATCATCCTCGCTTTGAAGATCAGCGTGATCACACAGCTGATCATCCTGATCGTGCAGATCGCACAGGCTATCGTGGCGGCAGTGGCGACTGCCGGTGCGTCGCTGTTGGAGATTCCGGTGTTTCGGGCGATCACCAAGCTGATTCTGGACCGGCTGCAGGATATGGCGATCTCGAAGGTGCTCGGATGAGCAGGCGCCGGCTCCCGGGTGAAGCCGTCCGCGGTGCAGGGCCTGTTCAAAAGATTCGTTAAGGGCTTCAGACGAAAAGTCGACGATGTGCGCCGGGCGACCGCAACGCCTTCGCGGACGCCGCCTTCGCGGACCCCAGACCCCACGCCACACCTCGGGGCACGCGCACCGCGGCGCACCCCACACGGAAACCCGACCGTGGAAAGCGGCGGGAGAACGAGTCCGCCGAGGTGCTCAGCCGACACGGGTTTGACGTGGAACAGAACCCTACGCCGCGCTGGAACGGCAAGGAGCCGGACTACAAGATCGAGGGCAGATACTTCGACAGCTACGCGCCTAGCACCAAGGACATTGACAACGTCCGAGACGAGATCAGTCATAAAGTGCGTGATCCCAAGAACGGCTTGCTGCAAGCAGATCGAATTGTGCTGGACATGCAGGACCGAGATTCCGAACCTCGTCGCGATCGTGTCGCGGCACCGGCAGGAAACACTCGACCAGCCCCTGATGTAGGCATTAGCTGGAGCCGTGTCCGACGCGTCGGCATCGATGGTCACGGCGCATACATTGATGATGGCGGGTCCCCGCGTGGACGCATGGGCATACGCTTACAACCGACCTGAGGTGCGCTGGCGATCATGTGGCCTGGCCGTTTTCACGGGCAGCGGCTAACCGGCGACATCAATGATCGTTTTCGCATTCTGGTGCGTCAGGCTCACAGTTAGCCCAGGTCGAGGCCCTGCCCGCAGAATCGGGAAGGCCCTTTTCGCTGGAAGTACAGCGGCGGAGTGCGGATGCCGCCAGTACCACGCGAAACGTCGAAGCGCTGACCCTCGGCACGCGCCGAAGTGCTGTGTAGCATGCCGCGAATCGTCCACGGCGCGCGCACTCCGGCCGGAGGCGGCCAGTGCCGCGTTGTGGGGAGCGAGAACTTCTACTTTTCGTGCTGTCGGCGCACCATCTCGGTGATCCAGATGGGCGCGAACGGAGACGTGCAACCCGGGGGAGTCGGGTAGTCCTTGAGCACCTCCAGGCGCTCACCGATGTCGATGGCACGGGCGCGGTGCTCAGCGTGGTCGATCCCGATCTGAGCCAGGCAGTGGTTCATCGCCCACTGCAGGCGATCCGGGGCGTCTTTCATCTCCGCCTCGATGATGTCGAGTAGTCCTGGCAGGTCGAGGCCCTCGGGCTTCTTTGCCATGCGTTCGGTGGTCAGCGCCCAGCCGGCACTTGCGACCACTGGATCCGGATCGGCGAACCAGGCCCGGCGCAGCTCTTCGGAGTGCGGGTTCTTCTTCACCACGTAGTTCACGAGCCAATCGTGCACCTTGGGGGTGCGCGCCTCGCGCAACATGACGTCCAACTCGTCACGCTCGAACGCCTTCGGGCGGCAGATCAGGATCGCCAGCAGTCTCGCCGCGGTGTCATCGGTCTTCCAGAGCCGGCACGCGAGTTCCTGCTGCGTCTTCAGCCGCTTCGCGAGCGCGCGCAGCTTACCGAGGTTCACACCGTGATCGTCACCATGTTTCTCGTTCACCTCCCGTGCCCTCGGGTCCTCGAGCTCGGCCAGCTCGGCCATCACCTCGGCCATCACCTCGGCCACCATCGTCTTGGTCAGCGTCGTCTCGGCCACACAGCCTCCTGTCCATCGCGTGCGAGATGCAGCCTACGACGGAAGTCGGCCTGTGCCATACGGCCGGTCCGGCGGCGGTCAACGTGGTCCAACGCCGTGTGTGAGGAGGAGCCGCAGTATGTCGCCGATGGGCAGCGCGAGGTATAGCCTCGGGCAGTGATCGACGACCTTCAAGACGTAGAAGCCCGGCTGCGCCGCGAGGCGGGCGACGGCGACGTTGACGCGATGTGCGACCTCGGCGTGCTGCTCGCCGTGTCCGATCGCGGCGACGAGGCGGAACGATGGCTGACCCGGGCGGCGCAGACCGGCGACGCCGGGTCGATGAGCAACCTCGGCAACCTGTTGCGGCTACACGGGTGTCCGGTGGAGGCCGAGCCGTGGCTGCGGCGCGCGGCGGCCGAGGGCAACCTTGGCGGGGTCTTCAACCTTGGTGTCCTGTATGAGGATCTCGGCCGGGCCGGTGATGCCGAGACGCTGTACCGGCAAGCGGCCTCATGCGGGCACGCGGGCGCCATGACGAACCTCGGCAATCTGCTCGCAGGCGCCGGCGAAGGCGCCGAGGCCGAACGCTGGTGGGGTCTGGCCGCCGGATCCGGCGACCTCGACGCGATCGTCAACCTCGGCCGGTTGCTGTCCGAGAGCGGCCGCGAGACCGAGGCGAACCGGTGGTATTGGTGGGCGGCGGCGGCCGGCGACGACGATGCGGCCGCTTGGCTTCGCAGCCGGGACATCACGCCGCCCGATCCGGAGTCCTTCGGCGAACCGCCCAGCCTCATCGCCATCGATCACGATGACTACCACGCCGAGCACATCGGCCACACCGCCGACGGCCGGCAGTTCTTCCTCACCACGCCGTTCGTACCACTCGGAGACGAGTTCGTGGCGCTCTTCCTGTTCGACCGGGCCGGTCAGCTGATCGACGCCAAGGTGGACAACTTCGGCCCACGAGACACGCTCGACGACAATGCGCGCCGCGCCGTCTACGAGACGCGGCTGTGCGAACTTGGGGATGTCACGTTCGGCCGCATCGAGGTGGCGCCGTTCGCCGTCGAACGATTCGGCATCGCCTTCGGGCTCATCGTCCGGGATCCGGATGTGGGCGAGGACGACGACGTCTGGGCGGTCGAACTCCAGCCCGGCAACTACATGGCCTTCTTCGAACCCTGGGACAGCGGCATCTACGACACCTGACCGGTGGGCCGGTCGAGAATCACCCGAGGAGCGTAAAGCGTTTCGCCACCCCGAGCCGGTACTGGATGATGACGGCTCGGATGAGGAGAGACGATATGGCCGATAGCGGGCAGTTCGACGAGTTCGTGGCGGCGCGGTCGCACCGGCTGCTGCAACTGGGATTCCTGCTGACTCGCGACTACGCGCTGGCCGAGGATCTTCTGCAGACCGCGCTGGTGAAGTGTTGGACGGCGTGGAATCGCATCGACGGCGATCCCGAGCCGTATGTGCGGCGGACATTGATAAATACGTACAACTCTTGGTGGCGGCGGCGCTGGCGAGGCGAGCACGCCACCGCCACACCACCCGATCAGGCGGTGGCCAACCCGCATGAGCAGGTGGATGACCGGGATCAGGTGTGGCGGGCGCTGGCTCGGCTTCCACGGCAGCAGCGCGCGGTGCTGGCCCTGCGCTACTTCGAGGATCTCAGCGAGTCGCAGATCGCCGAGCTGATGTCCATCACGCCCGGCGCCGTGCGCAGCTATGCCACCAAGGGGCTGGCCAGGTTGCGCAGCGATCCGACGTTGCGGACCCTGCCCATGCCGTCACCGCTGGAGGTGCCGGCCGGAAACGAACGGGTCGTGGCGGTCCGGCGGCGGATCAGCCAGGCCCGCCACCGCAGAACCGCGGTGGCCGTGGTCGGGGCGGCGCTTCTGGTGTTGCTGTTCGGCCTCCTTCTCGTCAATCCGCTGCGCAAGCCGCCTCCCGTGACACCGTCGCCGACGCCCACAGCGTTCCCGTCGTACTTCCAAGGGCATCGCATCGCCTTCACCCAGAGGCTCGGCTTCGACGAGGTGGACACCGGCTTCACCTTTACACCGTCCACTTTGGAATTGCGGGTCTGGCTCGCTTGTACCCATCCCGACCCGGAAGTGATGGTCAGGGTCCTGATCGAGATCAACGGGCAGCCGTACATCTCGGGCCTGTGCACCTCAAAGACCAACCTCGACTCCCACGTCTCGTCCGATGTCAACGCGGGAACGATTGAGAAGGCGGGGTTGCGCGTCGGCGTGCCGGCCACCGTCAGAATCCGGGTGAATGATCCATACACGGCAATCCCTAGCCCCCGGCCAAGCGGTCCATATTGGACCCCCGGCGGTTCGATTCCGGCGCATGGCACGGTCATCGTCGCCATCGGGGAGAAGGTACCGTTCGAGCAGTACCCGTTGCCGCCGCGCCCGCGCGAGCTCGTGCCATTGGGGCGTGACCGTATCGAGGTCCTCGAGGGCTCGACCCGGATCCGGTCTGGGGCGCCGGTGGTGGTCACATGGTCCGGTGACATGCGGGTGGTGGTGCGGTCGCAAACTCCGGGCGAGTTCGTGATCAAGGTGAACGGAAAGCCCTTGTGGTCCGCCGCCGCCTGGGACTATTCGCAGAGCGAGAGCATGTACGACTTCCCGGCGCGCCCGGAGCTCGCACCGCTCGGCTCGCAGGCCACCATTACCGTGGAGGCCCGCTACACCACCGGCGATTGGGTGGTGACGATCGGACCCGCACCCGCACGACCGTGACAACAGAATCAGAACCGCCCGTTCAGGAAGGCGGGCGGCCCTGATCGCTGTGCTATTGCCTAATCGTGGTCGTCGTCATCGTCAACGGCGTCGTCGAACCAATTCAGCACGCGACGCCATGCCTCTATGGCGGCGTGCGGGTTGAAGCGGGCCCCGGTGTCGTTGAAGAAGGCGTGATTGGCCTCGGTGAACGTGATCAGTTCGAACCGCAGCCGTTGCGCCTCGAGCGCCGCCTTGGCGGCGGGCAGGGTGGCGATGACCCGGGAGTCGAGCCCGCCGTAGACCCCGAGCACCGCGGCGCGGGAGCCCGCGAAGCTGCCTCCCTCCGGGAACGGTCCATAGAAGGGGGCGCCCGCGGCCAGGCGCGGCTCGTTGGAGGTGAGCAGGCGCCACACCATGGCCCCGCCGAAGCAGAACCCGATGGCGGCCAGCTTCTTGTGAGGGACGCGACGCCCGAGTTCGGTCAGCGCGGCCTTCATGTCTTCGACGTGGCGTTCCGGGGGTATCTGCGCGAGCGCGGCCGCTACCTCGGCCTCACCCGGGAACGACCCGGTGCCGCCCTCCTCGGAGAGCAGGTCCAGCGCCAGCGCGGAGTACCCGCTGGCGGCGAGCCGGCCGGCGACCGTGCTGATATGGACGTTCAGCCCACGGTTCTCGTGGATGACCAGTACGGCGCCGCGTGGCCTGGCAGTGGGTGCCCAGGCGGCCATAAGCGGCACCCGGGGTCCCGCGAACGTGATCGACTCTTGGGCGACGGGTGCCCATGACGACTCCGAGCCGGTCCGCCGGCCGTCCCGGTTGCCCGAGTGCTCCGAGCCGGCCGCCGCCGCCTCGGCCCCGACCGTGGCCAGCATCCCGGTGGCCGCGGCACCGGTCACGCCTAGCAGGCCCAAGCGTCGTATAGCTTCCCTTCGGTTGATGATGCCGTCAGCGAGATCCTCCGCAACCTCCTCGGCGAGGTACCGCTGCATCTCATTCATGGGTCCTCCAGGACTTCCAAGCGGCGCCGGTCAGCGACCGGCCGCCGCAGCATCCCAGAAAGCATAGAGCCGCTTCGACCCCTCAGCGACCTGTTCCTTGAAGGTGCCGACGCGGAACCCCTTGTTTATCCGGCGATTTTCGCTCCCGGCCGGCGGCCGATGACAAAGTGGACATTCAATCTTGGGCAAGTCAGGGCAGGGCGGCTATTTCGCCGGCGGACAGGGCACGCGCATACATGCGTACCTCGTCGACGATGCCGTCGAGGTAGGGGTCCGCCGGGTACTGTGACCGGCCGATCCAGTTGTTGGCGGTGGCTCCCAGAGACGCCGGGGTGAGGGTCATGCCGGTGGTGCGGGCGACCTCGGCCCGGTTGACATAGAGGATCCCGGTCCCGCCGGACAGCGTCACCGCGATGTGGGTCCACGTCCGCGACGGCAGCGCCGAGGGCGCGTTGATCCGCTGCTCGCCGCCGTTGCCGCCGGTGGTGATGGCGAATCGCGCGGTGCCGGCGCTGCTGCGTGGGGTCAGGAACATGTTGACGCCGGTGCCGGTGCCGAAGTCGAAGACCCGGGACCAGGTGGTGACCGAGTCGAGGCGCACCCAGGCCGACACCGTGAAACTCGTTGCTCCGCTTAGGATTCCGGCCGGAATGGCGATGTACTGCGAGGAGCCGCTGAGGGTGACGCCGTTGCCGAGCCGTCCCGGCACGAACGTCGCTCCCCCTTGGAGCGTCGCGGTCCGGCCATGCCCGCTCGCGTCGGAGGTGGTGGTGCCGGAGGCCTCATCGAGTTTGTAGTGCGCGGCGGGTGGCGCCGGGGCCAACGCGGGCGCACTCGCCTCCAGGCTCCTGCTCGGCGAGACGCGAGGGCTGGTCCGAGCGAGTGAAGAGCTGGGGCTCGGAGACGGCTGGCCGAAACCCTCGATGGCTTGGTTGCCTTTGGCACTGGTCGGCGGGGCGGGGACCGGGGCGGGTATCTTCGGCTCGGTCAGGACCCACGCGACCCCGGCCAGCAGGACGACCGCGGCCGCCGCGGCGGAGAGGATGTAATGCTTGGGGCGAAAGCGGCGGGCAGGCGAGAATGAAATCTCCCGCTCCGGGAGCACGGCCTCGGCATCCTCATCATTGCGGTGCTTAGCCACCAACCGCTCCTCTCACCGGCCGCGGCAGCGACGAAGGCCAGGCCGTTTTTGCACCGTCAGGAAGCTACTTGCCCAAGACGATTCTTGTCTGTAGCCCGAGTGACCGCACGCCACGTCCATCCGGCCAGAAAGATCTTCAGCGGCCCACGGTCAGGAGCACCTCAATAGGTATGACTGACCTTATGACTGAGCCGATCTCGACGCGTAATCTCGACAGCTATGGGCACGCGGAGCTGCCGTGGAGCCGCCCGCGCGACATCCTCGCCAGTGACACGCCGTGAGCGACCTGACATTCTTCGGGGCGACCGTGCGGCCCGACGGGCGGCCGCACTCGGCGGGCGTCGGGGCCACGTGGGTGGACGGCGCGTTCACCGCCCGCTACAGCGCTCCCAGCGCGGGTTCGGCGCCCTGGTACCTCTACCGGCTCACGCTGCACCACGCGATCGGCGTGGCCGGCGCCGAGCCCCACGGCGCCACCCGCTGGGACTTCAAAAACTGGAAATCGCCTTACCGCAAGCGCACCAGGAAGTCGAGCACCCGCTTTAGGACGAGCGCGGCCGCTTCCGGGTCGTAGGTCGCCAGTGAGCCGTCGGTGAACAGGTGCCGGTCACCGGGGTAGACGAACAACTCCCCGTCTTCGACCTGCTTGACCAGCTCGCGGGCGGCGTCGATGTCGCCCTCCCCGGCGAAGGAGGGGTCCGCGTCCATCCCGTGGATCTGCACCGGAACGCCCGCGGGCCAGGCGCTGCCGAACTCGGTCGGTGGCACGCAGGCCTCGAGCAGGACCGCGCCGAGGGCACCGGGCCGGTTCTGGGTCAACTGCTGCGCGGGCATCACGCCGAGCGAGACGCCCATGTACACCAGCTGGGCCGGCAGCCCTTCGGCGCTGCGCACGCCGCGCTCCTGGAGCTCGCCGAAGCCGACCTGCCGGGCGTAGGCGATACCCTCGTCCAGCGTTTCAAATGTCTTGCCGTCGTACAGATCTGGCGTGTGCACGGTGTGCCCGGCCTGGCGCAGCTGGTCGGCGAGGGCCCGGATGCCCTCGGTCAGACCCTGCGAGTGGTGCAGCAGTAGCACTTCAGCCATGCGAATCTCCTTGTCCTTGTGGGTACCCCGTCCAGGTGTCAATCGCCCACCCTAGAGCCGGTTGCGGACGTTCTACTTCCGGAATCCGCCGAGAAACTCCGCTATCCGGCCGGACTGGCTGGGCAGCAGGTGCCCCGCCCCGGGAAGGAAGATCACCTCGGCGCCGGGGGCGTGGCGGGACAGGCGATCTCGCGTGCCGGCCGAGTCGAGCAGCGCGTCACGCCCGCCCACGATCGCCAGCACGGGCATGGTCAGGGCGGCCAGCGCCTCGTCGCCGAGCCGAGGCACGATCTCGCGCCGGGCCCGGAAATGCTTGTGGATCACGAGAACGAAGTCGGCCATCACCCGCGGCGGCGTGGTCCCGAGTACAAGCCGCAAGGAAAGCCTTCTACCGTACCGGCCAAGCGGCACCAGCAACAGGGTCAGTAACGCGATGCCTAGCTTCTGCCGGCCGATGCCGCTGGGGGACAGCAGAACCAGCCGCTCCACCCGATCGGGGTCACGGGTCGCGAAATCGGCGGCGAGCCAGCCACCGAGCGAGAGGCCGAGCAGCCGCACCCGCTGAATGCCAAGCGCGTCAAGCACATCGCCCAGCCAATCGGCATAAGCACCGGAAGCGAGCGTGGGGCGCGCCGGCGCGCTCAACCCGGGTTCGCCCGGGATGTCGACGGCGTACACCCGATGATTGTCCACATAGGACGAAATGTCGCCCAGCCACATTGCGCTCGTAGAGCCGGAGCCGTGCAACAGCACCAGTGGCGGCGCTCCGGCTGGACCGCTTGCCACGACGAAAGTCTCCCCGAGCCGGGTGGGCACGGTCAGCTGCTCGCTCGGGACCGGCCACCGGTCCAGCAGCGCCCGGTAGTGCTCGTGAATCACGGAACTGCCGCTCATGATCCCACCAGGGCGTCGATGATCTTCAAGGTCTCGGCGACCGGATCGGCCCCGCCGGCCAGGATCACCTTCATGCTCGCCCGCTCGGCGTTGTAGATGGCCTGGATATGCAGGCGCTCGGCGTCGGCCGGCGCGCCCGACGCCGCGGCGGTGATGGTGGTCGTGATGCGGCTCGCCAGCTCGGGGCTCAACGCGTCGATCTGCACCACGGTGGAGACGTCGACGCGGCGCTGCCGCCCGGCGGGAGGGGCCTCGACCGGGCCGCCGGCGAAAGCCTCGAGGTCGGCCCGGGCAATCCGGTAGGACTTGCCGAGGCGGGTGGCTTTCAGCTTGCCATCGCGCACATAGCCGCGGACGGTCTTGATGTGCAGGCCGAGTAGCGTCGCCACCCGCTCGACGGTGTAAAGGTCACTCATACTCCCTATTATTACCCGAGAGAGGGCAGTTTAGGGAAGTGTGGGGAGGACGCCGAAGGCGATCTCCCGGCTGGTGCGTTTGGTGGCCTCCCTCTCGGCCGCCGCGAAGTCGGGGACCGGGCCGATGATGGTCTGGCCGTACACGATCCAGGTCGCCGACGAGGCCCGGTCACCGTTGTAGGCGGTGCAGTCGTAATGGCCCTCGGCGATGGGGGCGTAGGGGTGTAACGGGTAGTAGTACACGATGCAGCTCGGGAAGAGCTTGGCGATGGCGGCTTGGTTCCCGGTGCGCAGGGTGTCGATGATGCCGGCGGTGCTGAACCCGGCCCGCGCTCGCGCGGCGATCGCGATCGGCGTGATCACATTGACCGCGAGCCCGATCTCATCCGCCGCCCCCTGGTCCGTCACCGCACGCAACGTGCTGTCGGCCAGCGTGGCGCATCCGGTGGCGTCCTGCGCCCACGACTGCAACAACGCCGGGCTGAACAGATCGATATCGACAAACTCGATCACATGGTGGCGCACGCACGCGCGTACCTCCGCCGCCGCGATCGCATCGACATGCGCGATGATCTCGACCTTGGTCTGCTCCACCTTCGCGATGATCTGACGCACCGCCTCCTTGAGCGCGGCATCGGAGATGCCACCGCCGCCGGTGAGCGCCTTGTACAGATTGACCGCCTTGGTGGCGACATCGATGATGGCGCCGATGGTGGCCCACGGGATGACCGCCTGCACCGGCCGGGCGGCGCCCGGGATGATGACGACGATCGCCATCAACGCCGTGACGAGGCCACGCCGCAACCTATTTCTCATGCGAGAGAACATAGATCGACGTCGTTTGTTTAATGTGTGCCGGCGGTGTGTTGAGCGCCATGCCGATGTCCCAGGCGGGCGGCGACCGCCGCGGCGTCGGGATGGGCGATGTCGTCGAGGATCGTGAGCGCCAGCCGCCAGGCGTCGCGGGCCTCCTCGGTGCGGCTGGTCGCCGCGAGGGTCTCACCGAGATGGACCAGCGTCTCCGCCTCGTTGTACCGGTCGCCCACTTGCCGCTGGATCGCCAGCGCCTTGACGAACCCGGCCGTGGCGTCGTCATAGCGGTCCATATGGTGGTAGGCGTAGCCGAGGGTGTCCCACGCCATCGCCTCGCCCTGCCGGTCGCCGGAGGCGTGGGTCAACTCGATCGCCTGCCGGCAGTACAGGACGGCCTGCTGGTACTCCCCGACGGCGACGTAGCTCCAGCCGAGCTGGTTGAGCGTGCGCGCCTCGCCGGCGGGCTGCCCGGCCGCGCGGTAGAGCTCGAGCGCGTGTTGCTTGTGCGCCAACGCTTCCCGGTGCCGGTCCTGCCGCGCGTGCAGCCAGCCGAGGTGAGCATGGACGCGCGCCTCCCCGGTCCGGTGGCCAGTCGCGGCGAACAAGCGCACCGCCTGGTCGTAGTGCCGGAGTGCTTCCTCGTAGCGACCCAACCGGGCATAGAAATTGCCGAGTCCGCGGTACGCGTTGGCCTGGGCGGTGTGGTCAGCGAGCCGCCGGGCGGCGGCCAGCGCCGCCTCATGCGTGGATATCCAGTCGTGCCAATGACCCTGGCGGCTGAGGAAGCCCTCCATCGCCCAGGCGAGCCGCCAGATGTGGTGGTCGAATCCGTGCGCCTCCGCCTGGCGGGTGGCCGCGAGCAGGTTCTGGTGCTCGGCGGCGAACCAGGCCCGGGCCGAGGCATCGTCGGCCAGTTCCACCGCAACCGTTCCGGGCTGCGGTGGGTCCAGCGCCGGCGGCTCGTGGTGCGGGTCGGTGATGAGGAAGCCGGCATGCGCCGTATGCAGGTAGTGGTCGAGCAGCCGGTGCAGCGCCCCCCGCCGCTCTTGCGGGGAATCCAGGTCTCGGGACAACTCCTGGGCATAGTCACGGATCAGGTCGTGCAGCGCGTACCGGCCCGGGGCGTGCTCGACCAGCAGGCTGGCCCGGGTCAGCTCGGCCAGCAACGGGCCGGCCGATATCCCGGCCAGGCTGCCGGCGGCCGCCGGGCCGATGTCGGCTCCCTCGGGTACCCCCAGGAATCGAAAAAGCCGGGCGGCAGAGGCACTTAACGTCCGGTAGGACCACGAGAAAACCGTCCGGGTGTCGGTGGCCGGATCGCCGCTGGAAAGGGAGTCAAGCCCGCACAGCTCGCCGGCGAGCACCCGCAGCGCGAAGGCGGGCCGGGCCACGGCCCGAGCGGCCACAATGGACAGTGCCAGCGGCAGCCGGTCACAACGCCGGATGATCTCGTCGACCGCCGCCGGCTCGGCGGCCACGCGCTCCGCGCCGAGCCGGTTCGAAAGCAGCTGGCGCGCCTCGCTCGTGGACATCAGATCGAGCGGCAGAAGCCTGGCCGCCTCGGCGATGACCAGACCGGACAGGTCGTCGCGGCTGGTGACCAGGGTGAGGCAGCCGGGAACGCCGGGCAGCAACGGGCGGACCTGCGCGGCGTCGCGGGCGTTGTCGAGGACGACCAGGATCCGGCGGCCGGCCAGGCGGCTGCGATAGAGCCCCACGCGGGCGGCGAGGTCCACGGGCATCCGCTCCGGCCCAACCTGCAAGGCGTCCAACAGGTTGCGGATCGCGTCGGCCGGGCTCATCGCGGCGCCCGCCCGATCGAAGCCGCGCAGGTTCACATAGAGCTGGCCATCGGGGAACCGGGCCGCGATCCGATGGGCCCAGTGGACCGCGAGCGCGGTCTTGCCGACGCCGGCCATGCCAACCACACAGACGACGGGCCAGTTCATCGCGGCGTCAAGGGCTTCCAGCGTGTGCTGCCGGCCGGCGAAACCGGCCGTATCCGGCGGAAGCTGGGCTGGTACCAAGGAAACAGCCGCAGCCGCATCGCTCAGAATGGCCCGCTGCAAGCTTCGCAGCTGGGCGCCGGGCTCGAGGCCCAGCTCGGCGATGAGCACCCGGCGGGCGCGCTGGAAGCACTCCAGGGCGTCGGCGCGCCGGCCCGAGCGGTAGAGCGCTTGCATCAGATAAGCCCAGCACCGCTCGCGCAACGGATGCTCGTCGACGAGGCGGTGGAGGTCGCTGAGCACATCCTGATGCCGGCCGAGTTCGAGATGGGCGCCGAGCCAGTCCTCGAGCGCGGCGAGCCGGTCCTCCTCCCACCGGCGCGCCTGCGCCGCGACCGACGGCGCGGCCGGCACGTCCGCGAGCGGCGGCCCTTGCCACAACGCGAGCGCCTGGGCCAGGTGCTCCAGCGCGGTTTCGTGTTCCCCGCCGGACAGCGCCCGGCGGCCCTCGGCGACCAGCCCATCGAAGACACAGACATCAATCTCATCGGTGTCGATGGTCAGCTGGTACCCGGAGGCCGCCGTCACCAGCGGCCCGTCCCGGCCGCCGCCGAGTTGCCGGCGCAGCCGCATGACGTAGCCGCGGACCACGCTGGCCGCGGCGCGCGGTGGCCGATCGCCCCAGATCTCGTCGATGAGCCTGTCGGTGGCCACCACCTGGCCCGCCTCGATCGCCAGTAGCGCCAGGACCACGCGCTGTTGGGCCGCCCGGACCGGTGTCCACGCCGAACCGTTCCACAATCGCAGCGGGCCCAGCAGGCGGAACCGAAGCCTCCGCCCCATATTCCCCGACCCATTGATAGACATGGATTACGGGCGCCAGCATACCGCGCCGCCCCGGACCGGGGCGGCGCGGATGGGAAATCCATCAGGGGCCGGTGGTGATGGCGGTCCGGAAGGTTTGGTTGGAACCGCCCCAGCACGAGGCGATCACCATACCCACCCCGTCGTCGCCACCGTGGTCGATGTAGACGTAGTTTCCGTGTGCTGGGCTGGTGCCGTCGCCGTCCGTGCCGACCGCGCTGACCGTTCCGGCCGCGCTGGCCAGCACCGGCGGTACGAGGCTGAAATCCTTACCCACCTTGGCGACAGCCACCACGCGGCCGGCCGGGCCGGCGCGGCGCGCGAGGCCTGGCGGCTGGCCCTCGAGATCCTCGACGGGATCGGCCACGCCGAAGAGGCGCAACGGGTCCGCGACCGGCTGGAATAGCCTGGGCGGCATGCGGTCTGTGGCGAACACCCGGTGGATTGGACGTCGCCGTCAGGTTCCCGCATACTCTGTGGCTGCTATCGCTGAAACGGGGAGGTACCAGATGTCAGCGCCCGGTTACGGTCCGGCTCCCTATCCTGCTCCCGTCGCCAAACGTGGCTTGTCGACCGGCGCGATCGTCGGCATCGTGGGCGGTGGTGTCGTGCTGGTCCTCGTCGCGATCGCGATCGTTGCGGCCTTCATGGCGGTGGGCAGCGGCACGATCAGGCTTAAGGTGCCCGGCGTGAGTATGGAGCCGACGATTCGAGCGGGACAGACCGTTACCGCCACCAAGGTCGATCCGGGCAAGTACCGGCCGAAGCGCGGCGACATCGTGGTGTTCACGGCGCCCTACGGATGGCTTGCGGGCGACCGCGACCAGAAGCTGATCAAGAGGGTGATCGGGCTACCCGGCGAGCGGGTGGCCTGCTGTGACCCCAAGGGGCAATTGACGATCGACGGGAGGCCGCTGGCCGAGCCGTATATCAAGGCGGGCAGCGTATCGGCCGGCACGCCATTCGACGTGAGGGTGCCCGATAGCCGGCTATGGGTCATGGGCGACAACCGATCCGCGTCCAACGACTCGCTCATGCAATTCAGCAATAGCCGCGACATCGCCGCCGCGACTATCCCCGTGTCGACCGTCTCGGGTGTTGTCAAGCCCTAGGCTCAGCTCAGGGCAAATCCATTTTGGCGTCCGGTGTCGATATCGCGGCCTCCCGCTCCTATAGAGGGTGAAAGAAGGCAAACCATGAGCAAGATCGTGGCGTTCGAGAGCGTGACCCTTGACGGCGTGATGCAGGCACCGGGTCGGCCCGACGAGGATACGCGAGACGGTTTCACCCATGGCGGTTGGGCGGTGCCCTACACGGACGCGGTGGTCGCGGAGCAGGCGGGCAGCGGCGGCTCGGGCGCGCTACTCCTCGGCCGGCGCACCTACCAGGACTTCTACGGCTTTTGGCCGCATCAGGGCGATAACCCGTTCACCGAGATACTCAACAACACCCAGAAGTACGTCGTCTCGACGACCTTGGAAGAGCCGTTGCCATGGCAGCACTCAACACTGCTTAAAGGCGACGTGGGGATGGCCGTCGCGGCGTTGCGGGACGAGCCGGTCGATCGCGTCGTCATTCTGGGCAGCGGACAGTTGGTCCGGTCGCTGATGCCGCACCGCCTGATCGACGAGTACGTCGTGCTGATCCACCCGCTGGTGCTGGGAACGGGCCGCCGCTTGTTCCCCGAGGGCACCTCGCCGAGCTCGCTGGAGCTGGTCGACACGACGATCTCGACGACGGGCGTCATTATCGCGCGGTACCGGGAGAAGACGGGGCAATCTCAGTAGTCCTTGGGGCGCCATCCGGGTGGCGGGTCCTCGCCCACCAGACCGTCCACGGCCTCCCGCAACAGGTCCGCGTGCCCGGTGTGCCGTCCGTACTCCTCGATCAGGTCGCACAACAGCCGGCGCAGGCTGGCGTGCCGTCCGTCGGGCGCTGAGCGGTGTACTAGCTGATCAACACCACCGCGGGCCAAAGCGGCGGCGAACCGGGTGCGCGACCGCCGCACGGCCTCATCCCAGAGCGCATACAATTCTTCCGGGCTGTCCTCGACGGCCGACTGGAATTCCCAGTCGTTGCTGCCGTCCCACCCGAAATCTTGCCAGGGCCGGCCGAGCGGCTCACCGCTCAGCTTCACGGTCGAGGCGTAATCCTCTTGCGCGGCAAGGTGTTTAAGCAATCCGGCCAGGGTCAGCGAAGAGGAGCCGATGCGCATCCGCAGGCCCTCCCGGTCAAGGCCATCGGCCTTCCAGCGGAAGGTGGCGCGAAGGCGGTCGAGCGCGCCGAGAAGGTGCTCCACCTCGGTCCCGGCGAAGGGCGGCTCCCACGGGGTGTCACTACTGGAAGTCATGGCCGCCACGTTAAACCCAATTGCCGACATCCTCTGTCGGGAAATCTCAACGCCTCGCGAGGGGAACCCAACCCGACTAAAGTCGACCTATGTGCCGCTGGCTTGCCTATTCAGGTTCGCCGGTTCTGCTTGACGCGCTGCTCTACAAGCCGGAGCACTCGCTCATCGATCAGAGCCTGCATGCTCAACTCGGGGTGGAGACCACCAACGGCGATGGGTTCGGCGTGGGTTGGTATTCGGGCGAGGGGCACCCTGGGATCTTCCGGGGCATCGGCCCGGCGTGGAACAACCAGAACCTGCGCAACATCTGCGCGCACATCAGCGCCCCGATCGTGCTGGCGCACATCCGGGCCGCCACCGGCACGCCGGTGCAGGAGACCAACTCCCACCCGTTCCAGTTTGATCAATGGCTGTGGATGCATAACGGCTCGATCGCCCAGTTCCACCGGTTCAAGCGCGAGCTGACCCTGGCCGTGGACCCGGAGCTGTACCCCTTCATCCAGGGTTCGACCGACTCGGAGACGATGTTCTATCTGGCCCTTACCTTCGGGCTACGGAAGGATCCGCCCACAGCCGTGGCGCGCATGGCCGGCTTCATCGAGAAGGTCGCCCAGGGCCACGGTGTTGACAACGCCTTGCAGATGACGGTGGCGACCTCGGACGGTGACAGCATCTGGTCGTTCCGCTACTCCACCTCCCACCACTCGCGATCGCTGTTCTACAGCACCAATGTGCAGACACTGCGCCTGCTGTATCCGGATAACCCTGCGCTGCAGGCGGTTTCGGACGAGACCCGGCTCATCGTCTCCGAGCCGCTCGGTGACCTGCCCGGGGTCTGGAACGTGGTCCCCGAGTCGACCTACGGCGTCATCAAGGAAGGCGACGACATCATGGCGAACTTCCGGCCGGAGTGGCCTTAGCCATACTGAGAGCCATAGCGAGACGCGGCCGCGTTCAGCTCCGCCAGCACGCGCTCCCGCATGAACTCCGGCGCCAGCACCACCACATCCGAGCCTAGGCTCAGGATCGCCTCCACCGCCCAGCGCTCCTTCTCGAACGGCACCACCACCTCCACCTCTCCCGTCTCGGCCACCGGAACCCGCGGCTGCCCGGGCACTGGCACCATTTTTCGTAAGCGTGGCAAGGCTTTCGCCGCCACCCGCAGCGTCACCTCGACCACGGCCCGCTCCGCCTCCAGCTCCTGGCGCGCCTGGGTCCACGACTCCGCGAGATCGAACCCGGGCGGCCGCGCCACCGGCTCGTCGAGCATCTCGACCTTTCGCACGCGGGACACGCGGTATGTGCGCCGCTGCTCGTCGCGCAGGGCGACGAGGTACCACTCGCCGGCGGTGAGCACCAGCCCGAGCGGGGCGACCTCCCGCACCACCGCCTGCCCCTCCCGCACGTACTCGATCCGCACCCATCGATCGCGCCACACCGCGCCGGCGAGCTCGGTCAGGTAGGGCACGGGTTCGGGCGTGCCGTACCAGCGGACCGGGTCCAGGTGGAAACGCTCGGCGGTGCGGCCGGCGCGGTCCCTCGCCTCCCCGGTCAGGCTCGCCCAGACCTTGATGCGGGCGCCCTCCAGCATCTCGCCCAGCCCGAGCTGCTGCGCCGGACCGGCCAGGCCAAGGAAAGCCAGGGCGCCGGCCTCATCCAGCCCGACCCCGGTCAGCCTGGTGCGGTAGCCGCCGTCCAGCCGGTACCCCCCAAAAGGTCCTCTGGCCGATCGGATCGGGATGCCCGATGCCAGCAGGGCCTCCACATCCCGCTGCACCGTGCGCTCGCTGACCTCGAGCTGCTTGGCCAGCTCGGCGCCGCTGGCCTGGCCGCGCACCTGGAGGTGCAGCAGCAGGGTCATCATCCGCGAGGCTCGCACACCTCCATTATTGACGACAGAAGATGTCGGGAATCCACGACACACTCTCTCCGTTTAAACCGCATGCGCCGGGATCGCCGCACGCCATAAGCTGCGACCGATGGCACTTGCTTACGACGAAACGTTTGACGAAGCCGGAGCCGGCCCGGCCGTGGTGCTCCTGCACTCCACCGCGGCCGACCGGCGAATGTGGGATCCGCAGATGCGGCCGCTGTCCGCCGCGGGGTTTCGCTTGGTGCGCCCCGACTTTCGGGGCTATGGCGAGACGCCGGTGCCCGATGCGCCGTACAACGACACTCAGGACATGGCGGATCTGCTTGACACGCTTGGCATCCGGGACACGGCGATCGTCGCCGCCTCCGGGGGCGGCCGGGTGGCGCTGGAGTTCGCCGCCCGCTGGCCCTCCCGGGTGACAAGTCTGGTGTTGCTGAACACCGCGCTCGCCGGGCACGAGCCGAGCCAAGCGCTGCAAGCCTTTGGCGACCGGGAAGACAATCTGCTCGAGGCGGGCGACATCGACGCCGCCACCGAGCTGAACGTGCGGACCTGGCTGGGCCCGCTGGCCGACGAGGCGACCCGGGCCAAGCTTTTCGAGATGCAGCGCCACGCCTTCGAGGTCCAGCTGGCCGCCGCGGAGGACTTCCCGCCGATCCGGGTCGAGACCGACCTGAGCGCGATCACGGCCCGCGCCCTGCTCGTCTCGGGCGCGCACGACCTGCCCGACTTCCGGGAGATCGCCGCGACGCTCCGGGAAATTCTGCGCGACGCCAAACTTATCGAACTCGACTGGGCAGGCCATCTGCCCAGCTTGGAGTGCCCTGATCGGATCAACCCGCTTTTGATCGACTTCCTGAGGTAGCTCGCTCCTACCGAATTTTGTGGTTGCCGCTCTAGGCTCGAATAATGCTGAGGCGACTTACGTGTGTCGATCAGGTCGATGGTGGCCGCTGATGGCCGGGCTTGAAAACGACATCGCCACCGACGCGGGAACGCGTCGCCCATGGCGATCCCGCTATGGGCGGGCACTTCTCGCGGGTACCATCGCCGCCCTTTTGGCCGCCACAGCGGTGATCTTCTTCATGTGGGGGTCGTTGGGCCAGCCCAACGCCACGCCCTCGGTCCGGCCGTCGCCGTCGAAGAGCGCCGACCGCCTGACCGTCGCCCAGATCTACAACAAACTCGCCCCGTCGGTCGTCTCCATCAAGGCGACCGGCTCCGGGACGGCTACCGGCACCGGGGTGGTCGTCAACGCCGATGGCGCCATCCTCACCGCGTACCACGTCGTCGAGGGCGCTAAGACGATTTCTGTGACCTTCGCCGACGGCACCGTCGCCGAAGCGGAGGTCGCCGGCGCGGAGCCGGCCATGGACATCGCTGTGCTGCTGCCCGCTCAGCTTCCTCAGGTGCTGGTGCCGGCGGTGCTCGGCGCCTCGCGCGGGGTCGGGGTCGGCGACGACGTGGTGGCGATCGGCAACCAGCTCGGCTTGACCTTGTCGACGACGAGCGGTGTGGTGTCGGGATTGGACAGATCCATCAAGGGCGACGGGGAGTCGCCGGACCTCAAGGGGCTCATACAGTTTGACGCCGCGGTCAACCCTGGAAGCTCGGGCGGTCCGCTGGTGAACGCCCGGGGCGAGACGATCGCAATCGTTGTGGCCCTTGCCAACCCCACGGACGCGGGCACCTTCATCGGCGTCGGTTTCGCCGTGCCCATCGGACAAGCACTCGGTGCCGGCTCCAGCCGCCCACCACAGATCTAGCGACCGACGAGGAGACCGGACACATGAACACACCGGCACCGCCCGGATCCACGCTCGTCGAGCAGGTGCTCTACGAGGTCAAGAAGGCCATAGTCGGGCAGGACATGCTGCTTGAGCGGCTGATGGTCGCCCTGCTGGCCCGCGGGCACATCCTCGTCGAGGGCGTGCCGGGCCTGGCCAAGACCCTCGCCGTCAAGTCCCTTGCCAAGGCCGTGGGCGGGCAGTTCCACCGGGTGCAGTTCACGCCGGATCTCGTCCCCGCCGACATCGTCGGCACCAGGATCTATCACCAGCACAGCGGGGAGTTCCAGGTCTCGCTCGGCCCGGTCTTCACCAACCTGCTGCTCGCCGATGAGATCAACCGCGCGCCGGCCAAGGTGCAGAGCGCGCTGCTCGAGGTCATGCAGGAGTACCAGGTGACCATCGGCCGCGAGACCCATCAGGTGCCGCGGCCGTTCCTCGTCATGGCCACGCAGAACCCGATCGAGTCGGACGGGACCTATCCTCTGCCCGAGGCGCAGGTCGACCGGTTCATGATGAAGGTGCTCGTCGGGTACCCCTCGGCGACCGAGGAGTTCGTGGTGGTCGAGCGGGCGATCAGTCCCCTCGCCGCGATCCAGCCCATCATCGACCCCAGGGCGCTGATCGAGCTGCAGCAGAAGGTGGACCGGGTCTATGTCGACCCGGCCCTGATCGAGTACTCGGTGCGGGTCACGACCGCCACCCGGCATCCGGCCATGGTCGGCCAGGGGCACCTGTCGCGGTACATCATGTATGGCGCCAGCCCGCGAGCCTCGATCAACATGGTGCTGGCCGGGCGCGCGCTGGCCTTCATCCGCGGCCGGGAGTATGCCCTGCCCCAAGATCTGACCGACATCGCGCTCGACGTGCTGCGGCACCGGCTTGTGCTCTCGTACGAGGCGCTCTCCGACGAGGTGACGCCGGACGTGGTGCTCAACCAGATCCTGTCCTCGATGCCGGTTCCGGACCTTGCGCTGCAAGGCATCAGCAGGAGCCGTTGAACATGAGCAAGATGTCGGACCGGTTGCTGAACCGCCTGGAGTGGCAGGTGATCCGCCGCCTCGACGGGCGGTTGCAGGGTGCCTACCACACCGTGTGGCATGGCATGGGGATCGACTTCACCGACCTGCGCGAGTACTTGCCCGAGGACGACGTCCGCCACATAGACTGGAACGTCACCGCGCGCATGGACGAGACCTACGTCCGGCAGTACACCGAGGAGCGCGAGCTGACCGCCTGGCTCGTGCTTGATCGATCAGCGTCAATGCGTGGCTCCACCGAGAGCGGCAAGGACTCGGTCCTGCGCGACCTCGCGCTCTGCCTGGCCCGGATCCTGTCACAGAACGGCAACCGGGTGGGCGCGGTCCTGTTCGACAACGCCAAGCAGCAGGTGATCCCGCCGCGCACCGGGCGCAACCAGGCGTTGCTGCTGGCCCACGAGCTGACCAAGCCGAGCGCGTCCGATGGCGCCGGCGCCACCACCGACCTCGCGGCAATGCTGCGGCTGGCGGCCACGGTGTCGCGCCGGCGCAGCCTGGTTTTCGTGCTGTCGGACTTCATCGGCGAACCCGGATGGGATCGACCTTTGGCTATGCTTTCGCACCGGCACGAGGTGGTGACGGTACGCATAGTGGACCCGGTCGAGCTCGATCTCCCCGATATGGGCCTGATCTTCGTCCAGGACGCGGAGACCGGTGAGCAGCTGCTCGTCGACACTAGCGACCCATTGCTGCGCCGGCGTCTGGGGATCCAGGTGGAGTCGCGGGAGACGGCGGTGGCCGAGGCGATGCGGCAGGCCGGCGTCGTCGCCCACCGGATCACCACGGACGAGGATCTCGTCGAGGCCCTCGTCAACATGGTGCGGCAATCGAGACGGAGACGGGGATGAAGCTGACCTATCCGTTCATGGCGGTGCTCGCCGCACTGATCACGCTGGCCGTGGTCGGCGGCTACATCGTGCTGCAACGGCGGCGCAGCGCGGCGATGCGCGCCATCGGGCTGGCCCTGGCTGGAAAGCCGGGCCGGCAAGCGCTGCGGCGGCATCTCCCCTATGTGCTGTTCCTGGCGGCGATGCCCATCCTGCTGTTCGGTCTTTCAAAACCTTTTGCCGAGGTACCGGTTCCGCGCGCCTCCGGCACGGTGATCCTGGTCTTCGACGTCTCGGCGAGCATGCGCGCCGACGACATCAAGCCCAGCCGCCTGGCCGCCGCCAAGGAGGCGGCCGGAAAGTTCGTCGAGGCCCAGCCGAGCACCGTCGACATCGGCGTGGTCATCTTCGGCCAGGACGGCCTGACCACCCAGCGGCCCACCAACAACCACGCGGCCGTCAACGACGCGATCGCGCGGCTGAGCCCCAACGGTGGGACGTCGCTTCGGCAGGCGATCCTCGCCGCGATGACCGCGATCGTCGGCAAGAACGTCACCCTGCCCGACCCCACCTCCAACGAGCCGGTGCCGGACATCGGCTACTGGCGTTCGGCGACGATAGTCATGTTCTCCGATGGCGAGGACACCACCGGCCCCGGCGCCGAAGAAGCCGCCGAGCTGGCCTCTGACGCGGGAGTACGGATCGAGACGGTCGGGGTCGGCACGCCTGAGGGTGCGACGATGGAGGTCGACGGATTCCAGATCGCCACCGCCCTCGACGAAGAGCTCCTGACCACGATCGCCGCCCTGACTGGAGGGTCATACCACCCGGCCGGGGACGCGGCGACCCTCAACGACATCCATAAATCAATCGACCTGCGCATCACCACCCAGCCGGAGAACGTCGAACTGACCGCCTTTTTCGCCGGCGCCGCGCTCCTCTTCCTGACCATCGGCGGGCTGTTGATGATCCGCTGGCACGGAAGGATCGTCTGATGTCGCTTCAATGGCCGCTTGCCCTGCTCGCCCTGCTGATCGGACCGCTGCTCCTGTTGGTGCGCTGGTGGATGGCGCGACGCCGGCGCCGGATCGCGGTGCGGCTGCCCAGTATCGCGCTGATCCGCGCGGCCCTGCCCGGCCGTTCGCTCTGGCGGCGGCGCATCCCGGTCATCCTGTTCGTGACCGGCCTGATCGTGCTGGGGTTCAGCCTCTCCCGGCCGCAGACGACGGTGCCGATGCCGTCCAACGCCACCTCGATCCTGCTGGCGATCGATGTCTCCCGGTCGATGTGCTCGACCGACGTGTCGCCCAACCGGCTCACCGCCGCCCGCGAGGCGGCGCGGGAGTTCGTGCAGGACCAGCGGGACGGCACGAAGATCGGGATTGTGGCGTTCTCCGGGATCTCGGGCCTGCTGGTCGAGCCGACCACCGACAAGCAGCAGCTGCTGGCCGCGCTGGACAACCTGCGCACCGCCCGCGGGACAGCCATCGGGCAGGCGATCCTGACCGCCATCGACGCCATCGCGGAGACCAACCCCGACGTCGCGCCCACGGGCGTGCTCATGGAGGGCGCCAAGGGAAACCCGGGCCAGTCGGCCGGGAACCAGCCGGACACCATCGTCGTGCTGACCGACGGGGCCAACACCCAAGGGGTGCAACCGGTCACCGCGGCCGAGCAGGCCGGGGCGCGCCGCGTCCGCGTCTATACCATCGGGTTCGGCACCACCCAGCCGTCGCCGCTGGTGTGCTCACCCGACCAGCTCTCCGGCAGCGATCAGGGCCTGCGCGGTGACACGCGCTTCGGGGGCGGGCCGGGCTTCGGCGGTGGGGGCGGCGGTTACGGGCGCGCGCTGCTGATCAACGAGGAGGCGCTGAAGAAGGTCGCCGAGATCACGGGCGGGGAGTACTTCCGGGCCGAGGACGCTGAGCAGCTTAGCGACGTCTTGGCTGACCTGCCTAGCAAGATGATCACGCAGGAGGAGGAAGTTGAGATCACCTCTTGGTTCATGTTGCCTGGCGTGGCGCTGCTCATGATGGCGATCCTGTTCTCGCTGATTTGGAACCGGCCTCCGTCGGTGCAGACGGTCGTCAGCCGCTAAGCATCCGTGGTTTGCTCTGGGGGTCCCCCCACGCGACACGCCCGGCGAACCCGACACGCCGTAAGCCGCAGGGGATTGCCCAATCGTTGTGAACAAAGGTCTCCACACCCGTCGAGAGGTGTGGAGAACTGTCGCCGCCACGAACGGGGATTCCCCCGGCGCGACACGCCCGGCGAACCCGACACGCCGTAAGCCGCAGGGGATTGCTAAAACGTGGTGAACAAAGCGCGTTTGGTGCGCGCGCCGCTATTCGCCAGCGTGATTAGTCGGCGAGGGTGGCTGGGATGAGGGTGGCGCCGTTGTGGGCGGCGGCTTTTATGGCTGCGTGGCCGGAGATGGCGTGGAAGGTGGGGCGGGTGTAGGAGAGGCGGATGGGGGCGTTGTCGGGTGCGGATGTGGTGGTGTGGATCCGCTTGGGGTCGATGAAGAGGCGCAGCTCGGTGGGTGCGGTGGCGAGGACTTCGAGGATGCGGTCGACGATGTCGCCGGGTGTCGCGCGGGTGCTGTCGCAGACGAGGTCGTAGTTGCGCAGGCGGGTTTTGTCGGCGCCGTAGCGGTCGAGGAAGCGGACCCGTTCGCTTTCGCTGCGTTCGGCCAGGTGGCATAGGGCCTCAGACGCCGATTCGTAGCTCTCGACTGTGTCGGCGGGGCGGCCCAGGACGCGGTGCGCGGCGACGTGTGGGTCGGTGATGAGGTGGACCTTGAGCGCGTCGCGGAAGAAGTGCCAGGCCAGACGGCTGTCGACGACGAGAGTCTCGCCTGACGTGGCGATGTCGCTCTGCAGCCGGTCGACGTAATGATCGATCTTGTCGTCGAGTTCGGCGTGCAGGTTCAGTTCGAGCGCGGTCATGCCGCGCTGCTGGGCCATCTCGCGGTAGAGATCGCCGACGCTGATCCGGCGGATCCCGAGACGCTGCGCCAGCAGGATCGATACGGTGCTCTTGCCACTGCCCAGGTCGCCGTTGATGACGACCGACCGTCCACTCGGCATGGCCCAGGTTATCCGGTCACCCCCGAACCGCGCGTGGAGTTATGCACATGTGACCGACCTCGATTGGGGGCCGGTGGCGGTCTGGGCTGGTTTTCGCGGAGGCACCGGCCGGTGCTGCGGCTCAGTTTCGGGCCGGGCCAGCCGTGGTGCCAGCCGCCGGGCAGGATTGCCAGATAGACACGTTCGGGGACAAGGATTTCGAACCCGGGTTCGAGACACACCTGAGTGTTGGCCGGGTGCACGAGCTGCGGGTGGCGCTGTTCTCCGACAACGCCGACACCAACGGGGTGACCCTGCGTCTCGAGGTGGCCAAGGACGGGTCGCGGATCAGCGGGCCATCTCGATGACGATCTTGATGTCGTCGGGGCGCTTCGTCAGCGCGTCGGGCCAGTCCTGTGGTGGCAGGCGGCGGGTGATCAGGCGACCCAGCCAGTGCCGGTCGGCCTTGAGGAGAGCGTCCGCGGCCTGCTCGTAGTGGCGGCGGGCGGCGTTGACGGTACCAAAGACGACCTTGTTGCCAAGGACAAGGGCTCTGTTCATCTCGTCGGGATAGGTTTCCACGGCCCGATCGCTGTGCGAGATTCCGGTGAGGGCGACGACGGCGCCGGGCGAGGTTTGCTGGGCGGCTTGGATCGCCAGCTCGCCCACGCCCGTGCATTCGATGACGATGTCGGGGTTGACGCCGATGTCGGTGATCGGCACGGAGTGGTAGTGCGCGCCGAGGTCGTTGACCAGCTTGGGTTTCGGCCCCGAGGTGTTCCGGTCGACGACGTGGGTCTCGAGGCCGCGCTGCCGGGCGAGCAGCGTGGCCAGCAGGCCGATCGGCCCGGCGCCGGTGATGAGCGCGACCTTGGGCTCGAACCAGGCCCGGCCGCCGATCCGCTCGGAGTGCTCCCAGGCTTTGGCCACGACCGAGGTCGGTTCGACGAGCACGCCGAGGTCGCCGAGTTGCGGGTCGAGGCGGATGGCGAAGCGCGGGTCGAGCCGGAAGCGTTCGCTGCCATAGCCGTGCCGGTCCTTGATGCCCCGCTCGACGAACCGGCCGTTGCGGCACATGTCCCACTCGTCGACCGCGCAAGCGCCACAAGGGACCGGGTCGGGGCGGCGGACGACGCCCGCGAGCAGGTCGCCTGGTGAGAAGCCACTTCCCGCGGGAGCTTCCAGCACCTCGCCGAGTGACTCGTGCCCAAGGACCAGGCGTTCTTCCCCGGGAGGGGGCGAGCCGTAGCCGTCGCGGGCTATCTCGACGTCGGTGCCGCAGACGCCGATCAGCTTGGTGCGCAGCAGGATCGAGCCGTCGGTGGCGGGTGGCTCGGGCATGTCGATGACGCCCGCCGATTCGGGGTGGCCCGGGATGATCGCGATCGCTTTCACCTGCCGAATGTCCTCTCCGGAAGGATTACCTCGGCGGTGAGGACCGGATCGCCGGAGGACCGGCCGAGCACCATCCGATGGATTCCGCTCTCGATTCGCCAGGCTTTTCCTTGGTACCGGCTGAAAAGTCGCGGATCGACAATGAGTTTGACCGTGCCGGACTCGCCCGGGGCCAGCTCCAGGCGCTGGAAACCGAGCAGCCGCAAGCGTTTGTCGCCCACGGCCTCGGTGAGATAGAGCTGCGGCACGTCGGCGCCGGCCCGCTCACCGGTGTTGATGACGGTGAATATGGCGGTGATGGTGTCGCCGTCGGTGATGGTGGTGAGGTCGCTGTAATCGAAGCTGGTGTAGCCGAGGCCGTGCCCGAAGGGGAACAGTGGCCGTTCGCCGGTCTTGGCGAACCAGCGGTAGCCGATCTCGGCGCCCTCGTTGTAGTGGATGGTGGTCGGTGTGCCCCAAGGCGTGCCAAGGCCGGGCAGGTCGGGGCGGGGCGTCTGGGCCAGGCCGGTGGGGAAGGTGACCGGCAGGCGCCCGGACGGATTCACCTGTCCGGCAAGGACTTCGGCTATCGCCTGGCCGCCGGCCTGGCCCGGATACCACGCCTGGAGGACGGCCCGGACCCGGTCCAGCCACGGTATGGCGACCGGGTTTCCGGTCTCCAGCACGACAATGGTGGCGGCGTTGACGTCGGCGACCGCCTCGATGACGGCGTCCTGGCCCCAGGGCAGGGAGAGGTCGGGGAAGTCGAAGCCCTCGCCCTCGACCCGGATCCCGAAGACGACGGCGGCGTCGCAGCGCTTGGCGAGCAGGGCGGCTTCGGCCGGGTTGATGCCCGGATCGAACTCGATCGCGGTACCGGGCATGAGTCTCCTGAGCTCGGCCAGGGGTGAGGAGGGAAGGAGGAAGAGCTTGCGCGCCTGGCCCATCGGGCCCGCGCCACCGATGTCGATGACGGCCGCGTAGCCGCCCTGAGGTACGACGGTCGCTGACCCGGTGCCGCTCGGCACGCCCGTAGCGGCGTGCCCGCCGATGACAGCGAGGCGCTTGATGCCCTTGAGCGGCAGGGTGCCGTCGTTGCGCAGCAGGACGATGCCTTGGCGGGCTTGCTCGAGCGCGATCGCATGGTGGGCGGCGGCGTTGATGTCCAATGTGGAGGATGGATCCCAGGCGTCGATGCCCACGGCGAAGATCGAGCGCAGGATGCGCCGCACCATGTCGGACAGGCGCTCCTTGGGCAGCTTGCCCATCTCGTACGCCTCGCGAAGTGGCTCCACGAAAGGAGAAGCGCCCCGCATCGTGCGGTCGAGCTGCAGGCCGCTCTCCTGGTCGAGGCCGTGCAGCGCGTACTCCCACTCGGCGGTGGCACCCCAGTCGGACATGACCCAGCCCTGATACCCCCAAGTTTCCTTGAGCACACCGTTGAGCAAGTGGTGGTTGCCGCTCGCATAGGCACCGTTGATTTTGTTGTAGCCGCTCATGACGGAGCCGGGCTGGGAGCGCTCGATGGCGATCTCGAAGGCGAGCAGGTCGGACTCGCGATGCGCGGCGGGATCGATGACGGCGTCGAGCCAGTGGCGGTTGACCTCGTTGCAGTTGAGTGTGTAGTGCTTGATCGTCGAGATCACACCTTCGCCCTGGATACCGTTGATCTGCTCCGAGCACATGACGGCGCTGAGATAGGGGTCCTCGGAGAAGTACTCGAAGTTGCGGCCGTTGCGCGGGTCGCGGGCGAGGTTGATGCCGCCGGCCAGCTGCACGTTGAAGCCCCGACTGCGGGCCTCGAGCGCCAGCGCCCGGCCGCCGGCGCGGGCGAGCTTCGGATTGAAGGAGGCGCCCAGCAGGATGCTCGCCGGGAATGCCGTTGCCGTGTCGCCCTCGCGGTTGACGTACCCGGGGTTGGTGACGCCCATGCTCGCGTCGCTCATGCGCAGTGCCGGGATGCCAAGGCGGGCAACGCCGGGCGTGTATCCCGCGCTCATCGGCGTACCTTCCGGGATGCGCGGGTCACGGTCGGGCGCGAACCCCGGTATCTGTCCCATGGCGCTGACCAGAAGCGAGAACCTCTCGTCGTCGGTCATCCGTTGCTCGATCTCGCGCGCACGCGCGTCGGCAGCTGTATTGGCATCCATCGCATCCCCCCGACAAACATGAGCTTCGCACACTTTCCGGACGTCAAAGTAAGTGATCGACTAAACCGGATGGCCAGAGTCGGGGTCGGACTCGTGACTGCCCGCGCTTCTCCATTGGTGCTAACGTGACGATCTTCATCGACCCGGGGAGGGATTCGTGGCCAGTTTGAAGAGCCGTGCTGTGGTCGCCGTGCTGTGGCTGAGCCGCCGCCAGCGCCGCCACCGCACCGCCGAGGCGGCCCGGGCCCGGGTGGCCTACCTCGCCCGCCACCCGTCCTCGCACAAACCCTCCGGGCTGCACCTCCCCTACACGCTCGACGACTCCTCCGGGTGGCCGGTCTATCGGGTGGACACGGGCGCGCAGAACGAGGTCATCTACATCCACGGTGGGTCCTACCTGAACCAGATCGTGCGGCAGCACTGGCAGTTCATCGGCCATGTGGCGCGGCACGCGCCGGCGAACGTCACCGTGCCCATCCATCCGCTCGCCCCTACAGGTACCGCCGAGACCACCGTGCCCGCCATGGCCGACCTGATCGCCGACGTCATCCACCGTATCGCCGGCCCGCGCCGCGTCACCCTCATCGGCGACTCCTCCGGCGGCGGCCTGGCGCTCGCCGCCACTCAGCTACTACGCGACTCGGGTCGCGCCCTGCCCCACGCCCTCGTCCTCATCGCACCCTGGCTCGACCTCACCATGAGCCACCCCGACCAACCCCGCCTCACCCGCCTCGACCCCATGCTGGACCTGCCCGGCCTCGCCGAGGCGGGCCGGATCTACGCGGCTGGGCTCGGACCGGAGCATCCCTTCGCCAGCCCGCTACGCGGCGACCTGACCGGCCTGCCGCCCATCACCATCTACACCGGCACCCGAGACGTCCTGCACCCCGACAGTCTGGCCCTCGCGGGTCATGCGGAAATCCATGTGGGACAAGGAATGCCGCACGTTTATCCGCTGCTGCCCATGCCGGAAGGAGCGTCTGCTCGGGCCGAGATCGCCCGGATCATCGACCGATCAACGTGACAAGTACGCATCTGCGAGGTCATGGATGTGGCTCAATGTCGACCCAGATCGACCGATGGTAATCGAGGTAAATTACATCGATCTTGTGCGACTTTTGGACGATCAGTGTCTCGCCGTCGGTGGGCCCACCACGTATCACGAAGTCCTCATCTATTTTGACGGCCCCGTAGTCGCCACCGGCCCAGCGATCCTGGCACCCATCACCCGTTGGCTGTCGGTGCCCGCAGCGGCCCTTGCCGTCAAAATCGAAGGCGACCAACGGATCGGTGCTGGTGAGGTGGCAGCGATTGAGGCAGCAACCCAATACTTTGCCCGCACCGACGCGTTGACCGGAGGCGCGTTGAGCCGCGAGGCCGTAGTCGGCCAGCTCAAATACGCCGTCGATCTGGCAAAACACGCCACCTACACCATCGCTGTGGGCAACCGGCTTCTGGCCGCCGTCGCCGAGCTGGCTGGACTGGTCGGTTGGTTATGTCAAGACAGCGATATGCCCGGACCGTCGCAGCGCTACTTCACCTACGGCCTGCAGGCCGCCCGCGAATCCACTGATCCCCGCGCCGTCCTGCTCGTGGTGAGCATCCTGTCGGACATGGCGCAGCTGTCTACCACCTGTCGGCATCGGGCCATATCGGTTTGGATGAATTAGAGCCGCCCACTTCACCTTCCCTAACATTAAGGAGCGTCATGCCCATTACCGAACTGCTGATCACCGGCTACGACGGCGAAGAGCCGGTGGTTGCTGTCAACCTCGCACCCGATACCGCGGCAGTTGCCCTGACCGGCAAGGGGGACAAGGGCGATACGGTCGTGGACTCCGCGTGGGAACAGTCCAGCAATGCCTTTGCCGCCATACATGAGCTGATCGACGACCTGGAACGGATACAGTGCGATCGGCGGCGGCATTAGCCGTCGCCTCCATGCCCACATGACATTGTTAAACGGCAACGGCCTTGCGCGTCATCAGGTAGCAGGCCCAGCCTCGGGGCCACGTCTTCAAACCGGACTCATGGTGTGGCCGTTCCTCAGTTTCCGGTGCTCTGGTAGTGCCTGAGTTGGCGCTCCCAGAAACGGTACGCCCCAACGAAAATGACGATGCCGATCGCAGGCGGCAGTAGCGCGGCCCACGGTGCCAGGCGCATCTGCTGGTCAAGGATGACGCTGGCGGGTACATACGCCACGAACGCCACCGGCACCACCCAGGTCAGGATCCACTCCGCCGTGCCGCCGAAGACCTTGAGCGGGTAGGAGCCGAAGCGGGAGAAGATGTCGTCGACGAAGTGCGAGATCTGAAAGATGGTCAGCAGCCGGAAGGACAGGCTCGCGATCGCCAGCTGGATGCCGCCCTCGATCAGCGCGCCGCCCAGGATCGCCAGCGCCGCAAGCCCTATCACCTCCGGCGTCCAGCGCACATCGGCCAGGGCCGCGGCCGCGGCGAGGATCCCGATGCCGGTGAGCAGGTCGCCGAGCCCGCCGACGCGCATCGGGCGCGTGGTCAGCAACTGCACCAACGGGTTGAGCGGCCGCAGCAGGTACCGGTCGAAGGCGCCCTCGCGCACCAGCCACTCGATGCCGACGAGCGCGTTCATCGGCACGAGCCAGGTCGCGTGGGCCACGAGTCGCAGTCCATATAGGAACGCCACTTGCGCCAGCGTCCACCCGGCCAGCGACGGGAAACGTTGCAATACCACCCAGACGAAGGCGAACCCGGTGCCCTGATACGCCACGCCGGTGGCGATCCCGACCCACAGATTCACCTTGTACTGCATCGCACCCCGGATCGAGGCGCGCTGGAACATCAGCGCCAGGCGAAGCGTGCGCGTCAGCTCAGCCACCCTGCACCACCAGCCGCCGCTGGGCCCGCCGCCAGGTCAGCCCGAACAGTCCCGCGAGCACGACCATCCAAACCGCTTGGGTGGCAAGGGTTCTCGGTATCTCGGCCTGATCGAGCACGCCCACGTAGATGGCGGCGGGCACATAACCGAGGAACCTGAACGGCAACAGGTCGGCCAGTGTCCTGAGTGGACCCGGGAAGAACGTCAGCGGAATCATCGTGCCGGCGAAGAACTGGCTGACGAAGCGGTAGAACAAGGTGATCCCGTTGATCTCGATGGTCCAGAACGCCGCCATGCCGAGCAGCAGGGCCAGCAGGACCGCGATGCCGTACCCCAGAATCAGGCTCACCACATAGGCCAGCGCCGCCACCGCGTCCGCCGGGGCGGAGATCGCCCCGGCGAGGAAGGCGACCGGGATCGCGGGCAGCAGCAGCGAAGCCTGGCCCAAGGTAGTGCCGGCCTGGATGCCCAACATTTGACGGGGGTACCCGATAGGCCGCACGAAATCGAAGAAGACCACCCCGGTCCGTACGCGCGAGTGGATGTGCGCGGCCAGCGGTGTGGTCATGAGAAACATCTGGAGGTTGACCAGCGTCAGGTAGACGATGAGCGCGTCCAGCCTAAAACCGTCCACACTGGACTGTCCACCATAGACAGAAGTCCAGATCATGCGCAGCAGGAACACTTCCACCACGAGAAGGCCCGCCGTCGTGAGGACGGAGACGCGGTAGGCGTAGGTGATGCGCAGGGCCAGGCGCACCATGCCCCGGTCGGCGCCGCTCATCCGGCGTAGATCCGTTTGATGACGTCCTCGAGATCCGGCTCGGTGACGGTCAGATCCCGGATCGTATGGCTCGCACCGAGCGCCGCCAGCAGCGCCGGCACACCCTCCTGCGCCCCAAGGGTGAAACGGTGACGCCCATCCTCCATCCGTTGCCCCGCATAGGAACCAGCCGACACCGAAGCATCGCCGGGCTCGGCCAGGGTCACAATGACGTGGCGCTCGGCTCCATAAGAGGCGATGAGCCGGTCGATGGTGCCGTCGAAGAGCACCCGGCCGTGGTCGATGAGAATGATGCGGCGGCACAGCGCGGTCACGTCGTCGAGGTCGTGCGTGGTCAGCAGGACGGTAGTGCGCCCGGCCCGGTTGGTCTCGGCGATGAAGTCCCGCACGGCCGCCTTGGCCAGCACATCCAAGCCCACGGTCGGCTCATCCAGGTACAAGATGATGGGGTGATAAAGCATCGCGGCGGCCAGGTCGCCCCGCATGCGCTGCCCCAAGCTGAGCTGGCGCACCGGTGTGTCAAGGAAAGGGTCCAGCCCCAGCAGGTCGCGCATGCGCCCCAGCGATCGGCCGAATTCCGCTTGCGGCACATCGTAAAGCGCCCCGATCAGGCGCAGCGACTCGATCAGCGGCAGATCCCACCAGAGCTGGGTCCGCTGTCCAAACACGACACCGATGGAGCGCGCGTTGGACGTCCGGTCGCGCCACGGCACCAGGCCGCGCACGGTCAGCTCACCGCTCGTCGGCGTCAGCACCCCGGTCAGCATCTTCACCGTCGTCGACTTGCCCGCACCGTTGGGCCCCAAGTAACCCACCAGCTCGCCCGCCTCGATGTCGAAGCTGACGTCCTGCACCGCAACGGTTTCGACCTGCTCGCGACTCAGCAGCGTGCGCAGCGCGCCGAAGCGCCCCTCGACGCGGCGCGGGCGGCGGAACACCTTCCTTAACCCCCGAGCGTGAATCACGAGCAACGAACCTAGCGCACCGCGGGCGGTGACGAGCACCGGGCGTGGCAGAATACCAGGATTGTGATAGATAGTTACCCATCCGGGGCGCCCGCTTCCGAAGCCCTTTTCGACCGAGCTCTGGCCGTCGTCCCGGGCGGCGTCAACTCGCCCGTGCGCGCCTTCAAGTCCGTCGGCGGCACGCCGCGGTTCATGGTCCGCGGCGAGGGGCCGTGGTTGTTCGACGCGGACGGCCGGCGCTATGTCGACCTCGTCTGCTCCTGGGGCCCGCTGATCCACGGGCACGCCCACCCCGCGATTGTCGAGGCCGTCCAGGCCGCCGCCGCCCGGGGGACCAGTTTCGGCACGCCCACCGGCGGCGAGGTGGAGCTGGCCGAGGAGATCGTGGCCCGCACCCCCGCCGAGCAGGTCAGACTGGTCAACTCGGGCACCGAGGCGACGATGACCGCGATCCGGCTGGCGCGCGGCTACACCGGCCGCACCAAAGTGATCAAATTTGCCGGCTGCTACCACGGGCATGTCGATGCCCTGCTCGCCTCGGCGGGCAGCGGGGTGGCGACCCTGGGCATCCCCGACTCGCCCGGTGTGACCGGGGCGACCGCGAGCGAGACCGTCGTCCTGCCCTACAACAATCTCGACGCCGTCGCCGAGGCCCTGAGCAAGGAGCCGGTCGCGGCGATCATCACCGAGGCGGCGGCGGGCAACATGGGCGTCATCGCCCCTCTGCCGGGCTTCAACGCGGGCCTGGCCGAGCTGGCTCGCGCGCACGGGGCGCTCCTGATCATCGATGAGGTGATGACCGGCTTCCGGGTCTCCCGGTCCGGCTGGCACGGGCTCGAACCGGTCGACGCCGACCTGTGGACCTTCGGCAAGGTGATGGGCGGTGGGCTTCCGGCCGCCGCGTTCGGGGGGCGCGCCGAGATCATGGAGCGGCTGGCCCCGGCCGGGCCGGTCTACCAGGCGGGCACACTGTCGGGCAACCCGCTGGCCTGTGCCGCGGGGCTAGCCTCGCTGCGGCTAGCCGGCGACGCGACCTATGCCAAGCTCGATGAGACGGCCGCCACCGTCGCGGCGCTGGCCACCAAGGCGCTCACCGATGCCGGGGTGGAGCATCACCTGTCCACCGCGGGAAATATGTTCTCGATCTTTTTCCGGGCGGGCGCGGTACTAAATTATGAAGAGGCGAAAAGGCAGAACGTCGCCGGATTCGCCGCCTTCTTCCACAGCCTGCTCGCGCATGGGGTTTACTTGCCGCCCAGCGCTTTCGAGGCCTGGTTCGTGTCGACCGCGCTCGACGGCGAGGCGCTGGAGCGGGTCGCCGCGGCGCTGCCGATCGCGGCGCGGGCGGCGGCGGACGCGGTGACCCCTGGGGTTTCTGGGCGGGGGGATGGCGGGCGGGGATCGGCAAAGTGACAACGGTGGTCCACCTCTTGCGCCACGGCGAGGTCGCCAACCCGGCTGGTGTCTTATATGGGCGGTTGCCCGGGTACCAGCTGAGCGAGCTCGGCACGAGCATGGCCAAGGCGGTCGCGAAGTCTCTGGCGGGCCGGGACGTCACCCACGTGATGTCCAGCCCGCTGGAGCGCGCCCGCGAGACCGCCGCGCCGTTGGCGGCCGAGTTCGGGCTGGAGGTCGCGGTCGACGCCCGGCTCATCGAGAGCGACAACCGGTTCGAGGGTCTGCTTGTCCGGCAAGCGCTTCGGGAACCCAAGCACTGGTGGAGCCTGCGCAACCCGATCCGGCCGAGCTGGGGCGAGCCCTACCGGCACATCGCCGCACGCATGTCGCTGGCGGTGGAGGCGGCCCGCGTGGCGGCCGAGGGGCACGAGGCGGTCTGCGTCTCCCATCAACTTCCTATTTGGACACTGCGGCTCTACCTCGAGCAGCGCCGGCTGTGGCACGACCCGCGCGCCCGCGCCTGCACGCTGGCCAGCCTGACCTCGCTGCACTTCGAGGCCGGGCGGCTGATGGAGATCACATACACCGAGCCCGCGGCCCACTTGGGGAAGGGCTTCGGCGTCGGGGCATGATGGGTGCCATGTTGCGCAGAGTCATCCCCCGGGTGGTGATCCGGGTGGTCATCCGCCTGCTCGCGCTGTTCAGCGTGGTGCTCGGGGCCGCCGCCTGCTCCGAGAAGCAGGCGGGTGAGATCGTCAGGTTCAGCGAGGGCAAGCGCCCGGCCGCACCGGCGATCAGCGGTGACCTGCTCGGCGGGGGCAGCTATGACCTGGCCACCAAGCAGGGCAAAGTCGTCGTCATCAACTTCTGGGGCAGTTGGTGCGAGCCCTGCCGGGCCGAGGCCGACGACCTCGAGGCGGTGCACAAGGACCGGCCCGAGGTCGAGTTCCTGGGCATCAACATCCGTGACGAGCGGGACAAGGCCACGGCCTTCGCAAGCGAGCGCAGCACCTATCCCAGCATCTTCGACCCGCCGGGCCGCCTGGCGCTCAAGTTCCAGGAAGTGCCGCCCAACACCATTCCCGCGACCATCATCGTCGACAAGCGGGGGAAGATCGCGATCGTCATCCGCAAGGCGATCCTGAAGCAGGATCTGGCCGCGATGGTCGCCGAGGTGGCGGGCGAGACCCGGGCCTGACTCATGAGTGATTTAGTCGGGAACGGTCCCCTGCCGTTGGCGCTCGCGGTGGCGGCGCTCGCGGGCCTGGTCAGTTTCCTCTCGCCCTGTGTTCTTCCTTTGGTACCGGGCTATCTCTCCTATGTCACCGGACTGGTGGGAGCCGATCTCGACCATCCTCAACCGGGTCGCGTGGTGGCCGGTGTGTCCCTTTTCACAGCCGGATTCTCCGCGGTGTTCATCACAGTGAGTGTGCTGGCCGCACAGGCCGGGCGGCTGCTGATCCAGTACGACCGGGTGGTGCAGGTCGTGGTCGGCCTGCTGATCATCGGTTTGGGTCTGGCCTTCCTGGGGCTGATTCCCGGTTTGCGGAACGAGTGGCGCGTGCACAAGCTGCCCAAGGCGGGTCTGATGGGCGCGCCCGTCTTCGGCGCGGTCTTCGCCCTGAGCTGGGTGCCGTGCCTATCGCCCACGCTCACCGCGGTGGTGGCGCTGGCCGGCGCCGGCGGCGAAACCGGCCGCGCGGTGATCCTGGCGATCGGCTACTGCCTGGGCATCGGGGTCCCGTTCCTCGTCTTCGGGCTGGGGCTGCGCCGCCTGGCCGGGGTGGTCAAGGCGATCCGGCGCAACTCCCGCTGGGTCACCCGCGTGGGCGGGGTGCTGCTGATCCTGGTCGGGCTGGCCCTGGTGACCGGGGCGTGGGCCGACTTCGTGACCTGGCTGCGGGTCACCGTGGGGCCGGGAAACGTCTCCATATGATCCCCTTTTTGCGGAACAGCTGGCGTTGGCTGACGAGCATGCGCACGGCACTGGTGCTGCTGTTCCTGCTCGCCGTGGCCGCGATTCCCGGTTCCCTTTTCCCGCAACGCACCATCAAGGTCGAGGACGTGCGGTCTTACTACGTGGAGCACCCCGACCTGGCGCCGATCCTGGATCGCCTGTGGGCCTTCGACGTCTTCGGCTCGCCCTGGTTCGCCGCGATCTACCTGCTGCTGTTCACCTCCCTGGTCGGGTGCCTCACCCCGCGCACGCGCGACCAGATCCGGGCCATCTTCAGGCCTCCGCCCGCCGCCCCCAAGCGGTTTGAGCGGCTGCCGCACCACGCCGTGCTGGAGTCGGCGCGGGAGCCCTCATTCCGCGGGTGGCGCAAGCGGCGGCAGGTGCTCGAGGACGGCACGGTCACCGTGTCGGCGGAGAAGGGGTACCTCAAGGAGATCGGCAACCTGCTGTTCCACTTCTCGCTGCTGCTCGTGCTGGTGGGTGTGGGCATCGGCTCGCAGTGGGGCTGGCACGCCAACCGGCTGCTAGTGCTCGACGAGGAGTTCTGCAACACCCTGCAGCAGTATGACGGCTACGGCCTCGGGCCCCGGGTCTCCGCGTCGGATCTGCCCCCGTTCTGCTTGAAGCTGACCGACTTTGAAGTGTCCTATCAGGACACCGGGATGGCGAAGTCGTTCGAGGCGACCGTGAACGGCGACCAGAAGTTCAGCGTCAACCACCCGCTGCGGCTCGACGGCGCCAACGTCCACCTGCTTGGCCACGGTTACGCGGCAGTGATCAAGTACACCGACGCGCAGGGCAGGTCGCAGACCACGGTCAGCCCGTTCCTGCCGCTGGACGACATGCTCACCAGTGAGGGTGTCGCCTCCTTCCCGGACGCGGCCAAGCAGGTCGGGTTCGAAGGGCTCTACCTGCCGACCAACGGCATGGGCCGGTCCAAGTACCCGGCGGAGGACGACCCCGCCCTGATGCTTCTGGCCTACGAGGGCGATCTGGGCATGGACGCGGGCATCGGCGGCTCGGTCTACAAGCTCGACAAGACCCGGCTCAAGCCGGTCGGCGAGGCCAAGATGCTGCGCAAGGGGGACACCTGGGCTCTCGAGGACGGCGGCAAAGTCGAGTTCCTGGGCACTCGTCCGTGGATCACCATGACCATCCGGCACGACCCGGGCCAGCCGCTGGTGCTCGCCGGCGCCGTGCTGCTCATCGCCGGGCTGCCGCTGTCGCTGTATGGCAAGCGCCGTAGGGTGTGGTGGCGTCTCCACCCGGACGGCACGGCCGAGGCGGGTGGCCTGCCCAAGACGGACTATCCAGGGTTCGCCGAAGAGTTTGCGAAGGTGACAAGAAGGTGAAAACGTGTCCGACACCCTCCTGACAGTCACGGTCATGGCCTACCTCGCGGCGATGCTGCTGCACGCCGCCGACTACGCCTTCGGCCGCCGCGGCCTTGTGGCTAAGGCGCTCGTCGGCACGGCCGGCCCGCCCGCCATCGAGGAAACTCCCAACCAGGAACAGAAGCGGTCGCTTCCGGTCGGGCGGCTGGCGCTCGGTGTCACCGGGATCGCCGCCGCCTCGCACCTGGCCACGCTGGTCACGCGCGGCATGGAGGCCGGCCGCCTCCCATGGGGCAACATGTACGAGTTCGTGATCATGGCGACCTTCATCGGCGTGGCGGCGTGGCTGGCGATTGCGCTGCTCTATCCGGACGTCCGGCACATCGGCCTTTTTGTCTCCTTGGTACTGGTTCTGCTCACCGGCGTGGCCGGGCTGGTGCTGCACACGCCGGTCGGGCCGCTGGTACCCGCGCTCGACTCCTACTGGTTCGTCGTCCACATCGGCGCCGCGACGCTCGCGTCCGGGCTGTTTCTCGTCGGCTTCGCCGCGACCGTCATGTATCTGCTTCGCGCCGGCTACGACGCCGGCAAGCGCGGCGGCCTCTACCCGTTCGGGCGCTACGTCGCCAACGCCGAGGCGGTCGAGCGGCTCGCCTTCCGCATGCACGCCTTCGCCTTCCCCGTGTGGACCTTCGCGGTCGCGGCCGGATCGATCTGGGCCGAGGCGGCCTGGGGGCGGTACTGGGGGTGGGACCCCAAGGAGACGTGGGCGTTCATCTCGTGGATCGTCTACGCCGGTTACCTCCACGCGCGCGCCACGCCCAGCGTCAAGCGGCGCACCGCGGCGTGGATCGCCATCATCGGCTGGGCCACGATGCTGATGAACCTGTTCGGCGTCAACATCTTCTTCAGCGGCCTGCACTCGTACGGCGGCGTCTAGGCCTTGCGGTGGCCGCAGACGTGGCCGCCGTGGACTGAGCTGTCCCTACCGGCGGCGTCAATGGATGGGGCGGGGGCGGGACTCCCACTTAGTGGACAGGGCGATGGTGGTGCGGGTGGTGGCCACACCGGCGGTGCGGCCGAGCTCCACCACGATGCGCTCAAGCTCGGCGATGGTCCCGACCCGCGCCTTGAGGAGCAGGGACTCCTCACCGGCGAGGAAGTAGCAGCTCTCGATCTCCTGGAAGCCGCGCACGTTTTCGATCAGCTGATCGATGTCGACGCTGGTGTCGTGCACCACCCGGATCAGCGCCGTGACACCCAGATCGATGGAGTCGGGGTCGACGTCGGCATGGTACCCCCGGATCACGCCGGAGGATTCAAGTTTGCCCACCCGTTCGTGGACGGCGGGGGCCGAAAGGCCAACCTTTCTTGCCAACTCGGCGTACGAGAGCCTGGCGCTACGTCTGAGCAGGTCAAGCAGTTGGCGGTCGATCGCGTCCACGGAAAGTGACCTTACTGCCCAGTTCGCCGGAGTGAGCACCTGGAGCGGCCAATTCGTGACAATATCCGAATGAGGCTCGTAATCATGAAAACGCGAACTTCACATAACAGGACATCTGCTCCCGCCGGTGCTCTTAAATTAATAAACGAGACGAGGAGGTTAGCGTGGACACGGGAGATCGCCTGCTGACACCCGGCGAGGTGGCCGCGCTTTTCCGGGTTGACCCGAAGACGGTGACCAGGTGGGCCGCGGCTGGAAGGATCGGCAGCATACGCACGCCCGGGGGACACCGTCGATTCCGTGAGTCCGAGGTGAAGGCCCTGCTCGAGGGCGGCCTCGATTTCGATGAAGAACCCGCTCCTCCGCCGGCGGGGCCCTCCGCTGGATCGACGGGGATGGGTCGTCCACCGTCTCACTAGGACCGTTATTTTGCTCGGGTGACATCCAACCGACGTTCAGCCCAACTTCTGGTGGCGACCCTCAAGGCGCTGACCGAGGTGGCCACGCGTCACATTCCGGCCGGTCCCTACCGCGACTTCACGATATGGGCATGCTCGCCGAAGAATCCGCGGCAGCGGGAGTTCCTTCAGGCCGCCGGCATCCTTCAGCTGATCAATATGGGCAATACGCTTCTGCTTGGGCACGTCGACGATGATCGCTGGCCGGCGATGCTCCGCTATGCCAGCCTGATGAACGCGTACCAGATCCTGGAGGTGATCTCCGACGATCTGGCCATAGGTCTTGGCAACGCCACCCTCGACGAGCGCGGCCGCATGCGGCGTGGCCTGGTGAGCGCGGTCAACCGGGCAATGATCGAGACCCTGACCCCCGGGCGCCGCCAACCCGCGGTCCTGCTTCTCGCCGGTCCGGCCCGCGCCGCCGCCAAGCAGGCCTCCGGCTTCGAGCACAGCAGCAACCGCGGGATCCGGGGTTTCGCCGCCGAGTACGCGCTTTCCCTTGCAGCGCAGGGAAAGACGGTACCGCCACTGGAGGAGATCGAGTTCGGGTTGTGGCCGGTGCTCGTGGCAAGCGTCGAGATGTGCCGCGAGCTGGCCGACGAGATGGAGGGGACGGCCACGGCGTCGCTGTTGCGCGAAGGTTTGGTCGACCGCTACCGGGCGGTGGATCGCACGCTCTTCGCCCAGCACCTGTCCCGGTTGGAGCTGGCTTCCCTTGGGGCGCAGACGATTCTGATCGCCCCGACGCTCGCCTTCTTGCTGGGCGCGCTCATGGAGAAGGTTCATCAGGTCGGCGGCTACGCGGAGGTCATCGCGGATGGGTGGATCAACGATGTGCTGGCGGACGCGGCCTTGATGATCCGGTTACTCAACGATGTGGGTACCCGGCTGCTTCGTTTGCCGCCTGTGCAGCAGGCCGCCGCCCTGCACGCGATCACCGGCCGCGACGGTGACAGCGGTCTGGAGCTGTTGAAGGGCCACGGCCACGATCCGGTCTTCACCCGGCTGCACAAAGACCTGATCAACGGCGAGAGCAACGTCGCGCTCTGGCACGCCAGGCGTGCCAACGGCCCCAAGGAGATCTGGCTCGCGCTCGCCGAGAGCCTCGCCTACTTCGCCAACCTCTACGGCCAGCACAGCGCCCGGCTGGCGGCCGGGCTGACCGCGCTAGACGACCGGCTCGGCGACCGGCGCGCAAGCAGCGTCATCGAGCGTCTGGTGCGCTTCCACGAGCACATGTACTCGCATCCGCACACGGAACCGGCCGGCGAGTTCGCGCATCACTAGGTGGGCAGCCGTCCCAACAGCGGGTTTATTGTTTGCACATGCGCAGACCATGGATCGTGGGTGTCTCGGGTGCTTCCGGGACGCCCTACGCCGCGGCTGTCCTGCGCGCCCTCATCCACGCCGGTGAGCAGGTCGACCTGGTGGTCTCGCGAGCTGCCCGGCTGACCATCCTCGACGAGACCGGGCGGGCCTTCCGCGACGCGCACTGGACCGCGGACCTGGAAGCCTGGCTGGGGATGCCCGTGGAGGGTGTGAAGTACTGGCCGGCGGGGGATCTGGCGGCCGGGCCGAGCAGCGGCTCCTACCCGGCGGCCGGGATGATCGTGGTACCGGCCTCCACCGCCGCCTGCGCGGGGATCGCCCTGGGCCTGTCCAAGGATCTGTTGCAGCGCGCGGCCGAGGTGAACCTCAAGGAGCGGCGGCCGGTCGTGGTGGTGCCCCGGGAGACCCCGGTCACCCGCAGCCACCTGCTGCACCTGGTGGAGCTGATCGACTCCGGGGCGGTAGTGCTGCCGGCGAGCCCCGGCTTCTACGGCGTCGGGGCCAAGGCGAGCGCCGAGCAGCTG
>Ga0075428_100000444_pt1 | contig 41278 bp, 36 predicted proteins | sample RhiMetdeltSRZDD2_FD_75291 | JGI IMG/M metagenome (GOLD analysis project Ga0075428, IMG submission 75291) | Populus rhizosphere microbial communities from Tennessee, USA - Rhizosphere MetaG P. deltoides SRZDD2 | ecosystem: Host-associated > Plants > Roots > Rhizosphere > Soil | place: USA... | reverse complement strand
GGCCCTGGTGGGCGCCGCGGTGGCCGGTTCGCCCGCCGCGACGCGGACGATTGCGTCGAATCACCTGCTGTTCCTCGGCGCTCTCGTCGCCGAGCTGGGGTTGGTCGTCTATCTGTCGGCTCGCGTGCAGAGTTTGACGCCGACCGCGGCCACGATACTCTTCATGGCCTACTCGACGCTCGACGGTGTCACGCTGTCGGTGATCCTGCTCGCCTATACCGGCGCCTCCATCGCGAGGACGTTCGTCGTCAGCGCCGGAATGTTCGGCGCGCTCGCCGTGTTCGGCTCGACGACGAGACGCAGTCTGGCCGCCGCCGGCGAGTTCTTCTTCATGGGGCTGGTCGGACTGGTGCTCGCGTCGATCCTCGGGGTGTTCTGGCACAACGACGGCCTGCAGTTCCTGATCTCCGTGATCGGGGTGATCGTCTTCACTGGACTCACGGCGTGGGATGTCCAGCGGCTCAAGCACATCGCCGCCGACCTTCCCGAAAGCCGCCGCGGCGCGTATGCGATCGTGGGCGCGCTGTCGCTCTACCTGAATTTCATCAACCTCTTCCTCATCCTGCTCCGCTTCACAGGCGGGCGCCGCGGCTGAGCGCGGGGACGACAGCATGAAGTGGGTCGTCGACTTCTACCACCAGCGGCGCGCTATCGTCGCGCGCTACGACGTCGACGCGCCGTCGGCGGCGAGCGCGGTCGTGGTGGGCCGGCAGGCGCTGCTCGCGCAGTATCCGCCGGCTCCCCGTCGAGGACGGCCCAGCCTGTTCGAACGCGCCGAGCGCATCGGAGGTCAGGACGGAACCGGCTGGATCGTCTACCGGATCGCCAAGGGCGACGGGATGCCGGCCGGCGCGATCAGTCCGTAGAATCAAGTCACCGCGCGCTTCATCTTCGCCCGTGGCTCGGTGATCTTCGAGCACAGCACCTACCGCATCGAGAAGAACTCATGAGCGACTAAGACAAGGACAGCAACCACAGCTTCGCCGGAGGCCAATACGTGCGTCGCCCTCGACGAACGATGATCGTCTTCCGGGACGACCGCGAGCGATGTGGAAGCGCGCAGTGCGACGGTTCATGCAACGCCAGCGAGCGCGTCAACGACGGCGCTGAGGGTTTCCTCCGCCGTCTCCGTGGCGCAAGCAGTTGAAGCTCAGGCTTACCATCCCGGCGGCGGGGGTATGTCTCGCAGGAAGCGTTCGTTCTTCTCTCGTTCCTGTTCGGGTTGAAGAGGCGACATTCCCCGAAAGCGGGCGACGAGATAAAGGAGTCCAGCAAGTCCACTTACCACAGCCACGAGCACCGCGAGAACCGGGACTTCGCGAGCCGCAAAGGCGAACAGGACGATTGCGAGCGCCCCGACTGCCCATCGAACCAACCATCGTGGGATCATCTTGATCCCTCCCCCGCTGGCGTCGTAGTCATAGTCGTCGCCACCGTTGGCCGAGTGGTAGTGGACCTTGGTCCACTCGTCGCGCGCTGGCCGTTGACCGATACTCGCCGCATGGAGCAACCTATCTGCGCGTCGTGCGGCATGGTGATCAAGCCGACGGACTGTAAGGTGACCTTCCAGGGTGTGGCGCAGCACATGCGCTGCTGGGGTACGGCCGCAGCGCCGAAGCGCCAAGATGACCGCCATGGACGCGCTGGTAGCGCTGTATCGACCGCCTCACGAAGGCCGGCGCATAGCCCGTAGTTCCCTCGACTCGCCGTCTTCTTCGCTCTCCCCTCAGTCGCTCGGCCTTGTACCCCGCGATGCTCGGATTGTTGACTGCGGCTTCGGCTTCAGCGAAGAGCCGGTCGACTTCCGCCTTCACGGACTGCGGAGACGAGGCGGAACCATCCGGCGGTAAATCCACACACCACCGCTTTCACGAGACCGTTCATCCTGACGAGCATAGCGTTTGTGTACCGCCCTCTGTACCAGTTGGAGCGGCACAAAGGACCGAAACGCCGTGCTGTTACGTAGTTAGGCGGGAGTTGGTGGCCCCAACGGGAAGCGACCGTGCGTGGAGCTTCGTTATTGAGGAGTTCGGACCGCTCGTGGCGTAGCGGCCCCAACGGGATTTGGCATACAGGCGTGTTCCCGAGCGTCCTGTTTCACGGACTGGCCAGCCTCTTTGCCGGGCCATCTCTCTCCGCTGTAATCATGGAAAACCATGTGATTCGCCCTCGTGATCCGACGCCACAGAACAGCCCCCACGGTGTCCGCCTGGGCGCGCAAATCCCGCACCCGCCGGCGGCTTTCCGGCGACGGCGCTTGGGCAGTCAGCTCCTCCCACGTATCTTCCACCGCAGCACTCAACGTAGCCAGATCGACCGGCACGGCCCCGGCGAGATAGGACATCACCTCGCCCAGGTGTCCGTACATCATGGCGTGAGCCAGTCGCCGACCTCCAGTAGCGAAGTCCGGCATGTGCTGCCACGTTCCGGGCGCGAGCCGCACCCCGTTCGCCCGCGCTAGTGGGCGGATCCGGGCGGGGTCGATGATCGTGCTGTCAAGGTCGCGCAGGATCATGCGCGACGGCATGCCGTCGCGCAGCGCGACGTACACGTTCTGCAGATGGGGCTCGAAGGCCATGCCCCAGCGCGCATAGAAGTCGACCACGCCGCGCATGAGGATACGGCAATAGATGCGGAAGAATGTGTATGCGTGGTCCTGGCGGCCGAGCTTCAACAGCGTGCGCGCCTGCCGCGGCCCGCACCAGAGATTCAGAGCTGGGACCACCGTCTCGCCGGCGCGCCGGCGCACCGGCGCACGGACGATCGCAGCGAGGTGCATGCCAATGAGGGCCTCGGCGTGACTCATGGATGCGACGTCGCACTGGAAGTCGAGTGTGCTCTCTCCGCCGGCCCGCAGGAGGATGCGGGCCAGCGTCGAAAACGCGGTTGCATTCGCGCGATTCAATGGGTAGAGGAGGCGGTCTTCCCCCGTCAGCGTGGCGGCGATGGACAGCTTAACGTCGAAGCCGGTTCGCAGAATCCGGCATGTCCGCTGCGACGCGAGAGGAATCGCCTTGACGGGCAGGTCGAGCACTGCGATCCATCGCCGTTTCACGAGCTCGCGCACGATCGGCGAGAGCTCGAATTGCCAGGGGTGCAGTGGGATCACGACGTCGGCGTGCTGCGAAAGGGACAGTCCGGCCCAGGCGCGAAAGCACGCCCGATGATCCGTGTACGCCGTGGAATCGAAGAGGCCACGCCGAGCGGCGACCAGCGTCAGATCGACCGCCTCTCGGCAGAGGTTCGAGCACTCAACCACCTGCTGGAGCGACGGCCCGAGTCGGAGCGCCGGGAAGGGATAGTAGTGGTGACCCTCGTACACGGGCTCCACGGCCTGTGCGCGGGCGTCGAGCCGCTGGCCCATGAGACGGTTGAGCACGAGATTGGCGAAGCTGTTGTCGAAATCCGCGACGAGCCGATCGAAGTGCCGGGCAAGCTCGGATGTCTTCAGACATAGGCGAAGTGCTTTCAGGAAGGCCCGGGTGCTGCGCAGCGGGCGCCGCCGACCGGCGACGATCGTCCATGGAATTCCCGTCACCTCAAGGCGTCGAAAAGGCAGCGGGCCACTGACCGGTGCCCGCAGCATCGGCTCTTGACCCAGATCGAGGAACCACCGGCTCGCGTCACTCTGCCACAACGACGCGTGCGCCGCGTGGCCTTCCCGGTAGATGCCTTGGAGCAGCCGGGACACCGCGACGAGAAACGCGGCCTCGTGGGCGCGGGCGAGTCGCGCCCGGCCGATCCGGCGCTTGCTGGCCCACTGTCTGACGTCCTGGAGCGTCACGCAGCGCTCGGCGGCGCGACGATCAGACAGACTCGAAGACGTTTCTTCCGAGGTCCTGGTTGGTGATCGCGTTGAAGTCGCTCATCCGCTCTTGCATCAGCCGGTTCACCGGCCCGGCCTCGCCACTGCGCGCGAACTCTTCGATCAACGCGGCGGTGTAGGCGATGTGGCGGATCTCGTCGCGCCGCAGGGCGTCGAGCAGGTTCGCCAGCCGACGCCTCGGCTCGGGCGCGCAGTATCCGAGTAGCACCGGCCGCTGAAGGAGATGGTGCACGAGCGTTCGGATCTCGGCGATGTTCATCTGGATGAGGTCGTCCAGGGTGATCGGGCTCGCGTACGCAGAGCCCGCATGGGGCTCGAGCGCGCTTCGTTGGGTATAGCCCGGAGACAGCGTTGTGAGCTGGGCGTGGAACTCGTCATCGATCACGCCTGGGAAGGCGAGGTCGAGCATCGCCACATACGCTCGGGAGTGTCGAGACTCGTCGATCGCATGTGCCTTGACCTGCGCAGCCATGCGAACATCGGGCGTGCTCGCCGCTAGGTCCCACAGGTGCCTGGAGCCGTCACCTTCCCCTTCGGTATTCTTCACGAGTGAGAGCGCCATCCAGCACGGGTCGCTGGCTGTATCGCGGTAGATCTTGCCGTAGGCCCGGGTCCCGAACACCGGCGGTGCCTTCCGACATGCGGTGATCAATGCGTCGCGATAGTGAGGCCACGCCCCCCCGCCATGCGTGCGGAGGGCTTTCATCGTCAGCCCCGCGACAATGTTCAACGAACCGACCGTCTAGACCGAGAGGATCGGCACTCGCCTCATAAACGGTGCATTCCGCGCGACGAATCGGACATCGGGCGAGGTGATTCCTTGTTTCTTCAACTGCTTCATGAACGCCGTAAGCTTGGCCTTGCTGATTTTGACCTTTCCCGCCTTGAGCGCACCGATTTCCTTCTCAGGGCGTTTCTTGGCCTTCCTGGAGCTCTTCCGCATCTTCGCTGCCATCGGTGAACCCTCCTTCTGGCGGTGGGTCAGTGGGTCAGTAGGCCGCCGCGCCGGTATCACCAGGCGCCCGCATGGCGATGGAACGCTATGTTTTCGGCCACGCCATGTCAAGCGCGATCGGGGGCATCCGCCCTCAGCGCGACACCGCGATGTCCAACAGCTTCACCTCGGCCTCGGCTTTCTCGAACCAGAACTGCATCCCCATCTCATGGAACATGCTCGTCGCCGCCGTGAGATGTTCCGCGGCCGCCCGCCGATCGCCTCCTCGGCCGTGAAGCTTGCCGAGACTGAGGCGGCATCGAGCAACAAGCGGGCGCATTCCGAGCTCCGAGGCCAAGGCCGTGGAGGTGCCAAGGTCGGCTTCGGCTGCCGCCACGTTCGGGCAATCGTAGTGTGAAGCTGTGTCGCCGAGGAGGAGGTGAGCCCAAGCCTCGGGACCGCGTTCTCCACGCGCGCCGGCGAGCACCACGGCACGGGCGCCGCAAGCGTGCGCGTCCTCCACCCGGCCCGCGAGAAGGTACGCCTCGCCGAGCCGCACCGTACTCATCGAGTGCAAATAGCCGATCCCGGCGGACGCGTAACGCGTCAGGGCTTGCTCCAGCCGGGAAACGCCTTCCGTGACGCGTCCCGACCTCGCGTGGACGTGCCCCAGCGCCGCCATGGCGATCGGCGTCAAGTAGGCCATGTTCCACTCGCCGGAGAGAGCAACTGCACGTTCGAGCGGCATGGTCGCCCGGATGAATTCTCCGCGAAGGCCTTCGAGGTGTCCGAGGTTCAAGCAGGCCCAGACGAGGCTGAAGGGGTGATCGAGCGCTTCCGCGAGCCGGACGGCCTCCTGTCCATGGTCGCATCCCTCGTCGAACACTCCGAGCTCGGCGAGGGCGCACGCGAGGAAGGCGCGCGCCACCACCGCTGGATACGCGACGAGGCCGAAACGCTCGCGAGACAGATCGCCGGGGAGCGAGTCCATCAATGTCCGGCAGATGCGCTCGGTCCCGCGATAGTCGCCCAAGAGAGCGCCCAGCCAGACGTGGTAGTACCGCCCGGCAACCTGGAGCGGGACATCGCTCAGAGACGCCCCGATGGCCTCGACCTGCTCGGCGAACGCACGCACGTCGCTCGCGCGACCACCGGTATTCAGGTGAAGACCGCTCATGTAGCCCAACACCGATCCGAGTCGGCGTTGATCGTTGGACGACCTGGCGAGAGCTTCAGCTTCGCGGAGATGGCGTTCGATCCGTCCCCATTCCGCCAGCGGCAGCAAAGCATTTCGAAGATCGAAGCGAAGATCGATGGCCTGCTCCACGGTCTCGCGAGTCTCGGGGAGGTGGGTCAACGCCGTCAGCGCATCCCCGAAGCAGCTGACGGCTTCCCGGTGGACGGAGCGGGCCAAGGCCTTGGCACCGGCTTGCCGGAGATAGGTGACCGCCTTCGTCCAGTGCTTGCCCAGAAACGCATGGTGGGCGAGCCGGTCGAAGTGCTCGGCGAGCCGGCCGGCATAGATTCGCTCGATCGTCTCCACGATCCGGACGTGAAGAGCGCGCCGTCGGTCCTGGAGCAGGCTGCCGTAGGCCACCTCGTGGGTCAGCGCGTGCTTGAAGGTGTATTCGATGTCCGGGAAGATCCCGGCCTCGTACAGAAACTCGGCGGCCTGGAGGCGTCCGATCGCGGCGTACAGCTCGTCTTCGGTGAACTCGGCAATAGCCTGCAGCAAGCCGAGCGGCACGTCCTTGCCGACGACCGACGCCGTCTGTAGGAGCGCCTTGTCCGCGGCGCCGAGCCGGTCGATGCGGGCGGCGATCACAGCCTGGACCGTCGCCGGCACCTGGATAGCCGGCAGGGGCCGCGCCAGGCGGTAGGCGCCGCGCTCACCGGTGAGGGCTCTCGTCTCGACGAGTGTCCGCACGCACTCTTCCAGGAAGAATGGGTTGCCCTCGGTCTGCGCGATGAGCATGCGCGTGAGCGGCTCGAGGCCAGCATTCGATCCCAGCAACGCCGCGAGGAGCCGTTCGACGCCTTCGGCTGGTAGGGGGGCCAGCCGGAGCTGCGCGCAGTACGTACGGCTCCCCCAGGCATGCTGATACTCCGGCCGATAGTTCACCAAAAGCAGGAGTCGGGCCGCCGGGAGGCTCTCGACCAGCTCATCGAGCAGGGCCTGGGTCTCAGAGTCGATCCAATGGAGATCCTCGACGACGACCAGCACCGGTTGGACCTGGCTTTCCTGAAGCAGGAGCCGCTTCATCGCGTCCAGCGTGCGCCGGCGCCGCTGCGGGGGATCGAGCGTCGACCACTGTAAGTCATCCGTCGGCACGTCGAGAAGCGACAGCAGCGCAGGTAGATCGCCTTCCAGCGTGCGATCCAAGCTCAGGAGCTTCCCCGTCAGCTTCTCGCGAACGGTCCGCGGCCGATCGCGGTCTTCGATGCCGAAGTACCGCTTGAGGAGATCGACGATCGGCAGATAGTTCGTCGCCTTGCCGTAGGAGATTGAGCTCGTCTGGAGAACGAGCCAGCCGTGCACGCGATGGGAATGGGTAACTTCCCAGACGAGGCGAGACTTGCCCACGCCAGGCTCGCCGACGACGGCCATGACCTGCCCCCGGCCGGACTTCGCATGATCCAACGCCTGGTACAGCTGCTCCATCTCGCTAGTCCGACCGACGAATTCCGACAGCCCATGCGCTGCCGCCGCCAGAAAGCGCGAGCGCACGGTAGAAGCGCCGAGCATCTCGTAGACCTCGATTCGCTCCGCCAAGCCCTTGACCGGCATCGGACCGAGCGCCTTGACCTGAATCTGTCCCTCCACAAGCGCCAACGTGTCGGAACTGAGGAGTGTGGATCCGGGATCGGCGAGCTGTTCCATGCGCGCGGCCAGATGCGTGGTCTGCCCAACCGCCGTGTAGTCCATGCGGAGGTCGCTGCCAACCGTCCGCACGACGACATCACCCGAGTTAAGCCCGATCCGGATGCGAGCCGTAGTCCCCTGAGTCCGCCGCACGTCTTCCGCGTATCGCTTTACCGTTTCCTGCATCCGCAGGGCGGCGTAACAGGCACGCACGGCATGATCTTCATGGGCGATCGGCGCGCCAAACAGCGCCATGATTCCGTCGCCCATCACCTGGTTGACCGTACCCTCGTACCGATGGACCGCGTCCATCATGAGCCCGAGCACTGGATCGAGGATCTCCCGGGCCTCCTCGGGGTCGCGATCGGCCAGCAGCTCCATCGAGCCCTTGAGGTCGGCGAACAGAACGGTGACCTGCTTACGTTCACCCTCCAGTGCGCTCTTGGACATGAGGATCTTCTGGGCGAGGTGCTGCGGCGTGTACGCCTCTGGTTTTGCGAATCGTTGGCCTACATCCGTGACTGCACGCGACAACGACTGTCCGCAACGTCGGCAAAAGCTGTCGTGGGGAGCATTTTCGGTACCGCAGTGCTGGCACACGGCCTCAAGATTCGCGCCACATTTCGGACAGAATGCGGCGTCAGCTGGCGCTTCTCGCTCGCAACGTGGACACTGCATACTCGACTCCCACTGAACTTGCCGGTCGCGACGGTACGGCGAGACTATGCCGCACGACGCGGGTGGTCAAGCGAAGGCACTTGGCTTTGCTGGTCGTTGGAGAGCTGCGTTTCGCCCACGAGATCCGATCGCCAAACGATCTTGATCTCCCGAAAGCCGGCGAGGGCTGGACGAAGAAAGAGATGGATTCTCGCCCACCGACTTATCGATACACGCGCTGACAAATGGAAGCCCGAGGAGTTCCGCGACACCTACACCGAAGTGCTCCGCAAGGCGATCGAGGCGAAAGTCGAAGGCAAGCAGCTCGAGCTGCCGGCAGAGGAGCGCCCGCGGCCGGTGGCGAATCTCATGAAGGCGCTAGATGAGAGCCTCGCCCGCAAGGCGTCTGCGAAGGCAGCGGCGCGCTTAGCGAAGCCCCCCGAGAAGCGTCGAGCCGGGAAACGAATAGCGTAGAGCGCCTGGCTCGAGTCCACGCTGAGCGTCGAGCTGACCTATAGCGAGCTCATGGAGGGCAAGGCCAATAGACGCCTGGCGTCTCGGACGCGATGATCGTACCGGTATGGCGCCTGACCCGACGACAATGTATGTGGTGGGCCTTGGCCTCGCGGTATTGGCTGGCGCCAGTTGGTATATTCGCCGCCGCAAGTGAGAACACGAGATCGAAGTTCTATTGTGCCTAGTCACTGAGGTGCGGACCTGAACGCTCACCATCGTATCGTGGCCGCTGCAATAACGATCGCTGTCGCCTCAGTTGCGCCGTCATCGAGCTCGGACCAACTACCGAGCATCGCACCAATGCCCCAGCGCGACTCTGCCCCTGTCGTCAAAGCGGTGGCTGCGCCCAGGCCAGGCAGCATCGCGATCCGGCCGGCTCCAGACGACCCGAACCGTAAGGATCTGAAAATCGTCGCGTGGCTGATCCTGGCTCTGAAGCAAGCTCGCGGCACGCGCTAAAGGCCACCGCCGGCATCCGCCGCTTGGTAACGCATGGTTCTGCTCGGCGCGATCATCGGTCTAAGGTCCAACTAGCGGCCCGCCCCCCATGACACATACTGTTCTTATGGTGGTTGACGTCGCAGACGTGCTCAGCGGGCGGCTGCCGTTGTGCCTCCAGTGCCTCGCGCAGCGTACGTCCCTTCGAGTCGACGAAATACTCCGCCGGCTCGACGCCATGCCAACGCTTCATTTCGCCGAAGGACGCTGCCTGAGCTGCACTGCACAAACCCCAGTTATCGCGCGGCCCCCGACGCCGCGTCTAGAAGTGCCCACCGCAGCTGTCCAGTCAGTAGTTCCCGATAGGCGATGAACCACATGCGATCTGTCTGGCGGCAGCCTTCCTGACCGTACGCTGTATAGCGAGGTGCAATGGCTCGCAAGCTATTCATCGTCCACCGCGGCAACGAATCGCTGTTCCGCACGCTGACTAATACGCTCGACAACGAGCTCGATGTCCTCAGTTGCGAGGCACCCAGGACCGGCGCGTCTCGTCGAACGTTCAGGAGCGCATCCGTACCGACGGCTTTGCGGTCGCCAAGCCCAACCCGACGGCAACATCCGTTGGTCGGCATAGTTTAAGCGCGCGTGACGCCCGTGAGGCTGACGGTAGCCGCCATAACGAGGATGGTGTCTAGCCATTGCTCATTCACGATTGCGCTGTCCCGGAGCTGCCCACTAGTTCCACCACCCGTGCCGGGCGAGCACCCGTCGAAGCTTCATCGCTTTGACGAATTCGTCCTTCACCACTGGCCACGCCTCGGGAGCCCACGTCTCCGTCAGCATCGTGCTGATCAGGAGCTCGATGCGGACGTAGGGGAGCAGAAAGGGCAGGCGCCCGGAGTGTCTATTCAATGACCTGATCCGCGCGCAGCAGCAGCGACGGCGGGATGGTGAGGCCGAGGGCCTTGGCGGTCTTGACGTTGATGACTACATCGAACTTCGTCGGCTGCTCCACGGGGAGATCACCCGGCTTCGCGCCCTTGAGGATCTTGTCCACGTAACTGGCGGCGCGTCGAAACATCGCCGGATAGCTCGGCGCATACGACGCGAGACCACCCCCCTCGACAAATTCCCGATAGGCGTAGAGCGCGGGGAGCCGGCGTTTGGCAGCGAAGTCGACAATCCGCGCCCGCTGAGCCAGCAAGGCACGGTCCGATTCCACGATCAGCGCCTCGGCCCGTGCCGCGACGATCGCTCCGAAGCCCTTGTCGAGCTGCTGACCGTCCGCGGCGCCCACGACGGGTTCCAATGTGAGTCGAAGCGCCTGAGCCGCGGCCTGCATGCCTTTGAGCCGGGCCGCGTTATTCGGGTTGGAGGGATTCCACAGCACCGCGACGCGAGACACGCGCGGTACCAGCTCCTTCAGCAATTCGAGCCGTTTGCCGTCGATCTCGGGGGTCATCGAGGCCGACCCCGTGATGTTCCCGCCGGGGCGCGCGAGGCTCGGAACGACACCGGCGGCGATGGGATCAGCGATCACCGCCATGACAATGGGTATCGTTCTCGTTCCCTCTTTCGCGGCGAGAATGGCAGGCGTACCGGCCGTCACAATGACATCGACCTTGGATTGAACCGCCTCAGCAACGAACCCAGGGAACCGATCATACTGACCCTCCGCCCAGCGGTATTCGATCACGATATTCCGCCCCTCGACGTGGTTGAGATCGCGCAAGCCCTGGCGAAAGGCGGCGACCAGTTCGGACTCGAGCGCGGCCGACGAATTGCCAAGGTACGCGATCCGCCACACCTTCCCCGCCTGCTGCGCCCCGGCGGCGAGGGGGGCGGCAAGCACGGCTCCCAGGCCAGTTAACGCGCGACGGTTCATCATTCTATGACTTGATCCGCCCGCAGCAGCAGCGACGGCGGGATCGTGAGACCGAGGGCCTTGGCGGTTTTCATGTTGATGATGCCTAGCGCCAGCATGTCTCCCTATTCGGCACCAGTCGGCTCGGGTGACGCAGGCGGTGGCGGAGGCTCTTCGAGCGCAAACGTGATGGCTTCGGTCAGCGTCATCGAATGCCCCCGAGCGTTCGCTTCCTCGATAGCGGCGCGACTCACACCGCGACTCGCCGCCTCCAGGCTGCGCTCGAGATCAGCACGCCAGGCGGGAGGCACGCCGGCACCGATGATGCGGCGGAGCGTCGCGGCGCTGGCAACGAGGCAATGAGCACGGGCCGGCTGGGCCTCGTCGGCCGCGAGGCCTGCGAAGCCCTCGAGGACGAACGCAAGGCCTCGTCGATCTCCCAGGTCCCTGAAGACGTGCAGGCTCCCAGCGAGATGCGCGCGGGCTAGGGCATAGTCACCCTGGTCGCGGGCTAGGCGCGCGACCGTGGTCAGCACGTTGGCGATGTTCTGCCGGTCTCCGAGCTCGCGCCAGATCGCCAGACTTTCGTCGGTCCGAGCCCGCGCCACGTCCGTCTTGCCTGTCGCCCTGGCGACCATGGCGAGGCCACACAGCGTCCAGGCCATGCCGATCCTGTCGCCGAGCTTTCGCCATAGGGTCAGGCTCTGGCCCAGGTGGCGCTCGGCGACGTCGGCCTCACCAAGATCGCGAGCGACGACCCCGAGGTTGCCGAGCGCCGCCGCCATCGCCTCGGAGTCCCCCGCCTGCGTGAGCAGCTCGAGGCTCTCTTCGAGGAGCGACCGGGCGGCGAGATGGTTCCCCTCGTAGCGAGTGAGCATTCCGAGAGAGACGAGCCCCCAGCCGATGCCGTGCGTGTAACCCAGCTCACGGTAGATGGCGAGGCTTTCTTCGAACAGCGCGCGCGCTTCCCCGTAGTCGCCCTGCTGGTTGGCGAACCCACCCGCCGCTTGTAAGGCCTTGGCTCGGGCGGCGGTGCGAGCCTGGGCCGCCGGCAGCGAAAGCAGAGCGGACATCCACTCCCGTCCCTCGGCCAGATAGCCGCGACTACGCCAGAACCGCCGGAGCGCGCCGGCGAGGCGCAGCCCGTGCTCCGCCGGGCCGCGTCGGGCGAACCAGGAGAGCGCCGTACTCAGGTTGCCGTGATCTTCGTTCAGGCCATCCAGCCATTCGGCCTGCCGCCCTCCTCCGAGGAGGCCGGACTCCGCTCGTTCGGCGAGCTCGAGATAGAAATCGGCATGGGCGTGCTGGAACCGATCGGCTTCTCCTGCGGCGCTCAAACGGTCCAGCGCGTACTCGCGAATCGTTTCGAGCATCCTGAAGCGCACCTCGCCGCCCCGTTCTTCCCGTCGCAGCAGGCTCTTGTCGACCAGCGACGTGATGCCCTCAACCACGTCGAGGGTCGCATCCGGTCCTCCGCCTCGGACGACGCCTTCGACGACGGTCGCGGTGCAGCCGCCGCCGAACACCGCGAGGCGGCGGAACAGCAGCTGTTCGTCCGGCGACAACAAGTCGTAGCTCCAAGCGATCGCCTGGCGAAGTGTCTGCTGGCGAACGGGAAGATCGCGAGGCCCCCTGGTGAGCACGTCCAACCGGTGCTCGAGCCGTGCGAGTAACGTCTGAGGCGACAAGACGTTGACGCGCGCGGCGGCGAGCTCGATGGCCAGGGGCAGGCCATCGAGCCGGTGACAGATCTCGGCGATGGCGTAGGCGTTGCGATCGGAGACCGTGAAATCGGGCAGGGCGGCCTGCGCCCGCTCGATGAACAGCCGGATCGCCTCGTACCGAATGAGCTGGTCGGCTGGTTGCGCCCGCGAGCGGTCCGGCAGGGCCAACGGGGGCACCGGCAACTGACGCTCCCCGCGCAGGTGCAGGGCTTCCCGGCTGGTGACCAGGACCTTCAGTCCGGCGCACGCCGAGAGGAGGTCGGCCACCTGGGCCGCCGTGGCGAGGACGTGCTCGAAGTTGTCCAGCACGAGCAGGAGCTGACGATCCCGGAGGTATGCCTTGAGACTGTCCAGGATCGACCGGCCGGCGCCTTCCTCGACCGACAGCGTCTTGGCGATGCTCGGCATCACGAGGTCCGCGGAGATGACGGAACCGAGGTCGACGAAGAACGTGCCGTCGCGAAATTCGCGGAGCGCATAGGCGGCGACCTGGAGGCCCAGGCGGGTCTTTCCGACTCCCCCAGGGCCGGTGAGCGTGAGCAGCCGCGTCTCGGGATTCCTCAGAAGATCCCCCGCCGCGGCGAGCTCATGCTCGCGACCGATGAGGAGCGTGGGCTGGACCGGAAGATTGTTGAGAAAGCCCTCGAGCGTGCGGAGCGGCGGGAAGTCCATCGGCAAGCCTGGCGTCGCGAGCTGGAAGATGCGCTCGGGCCGCTGCAGGTCCCTGAGCCGGTGCTCTCCGAGGTCGCGCAGACCCGCGCCGGCCGGCAGCGCATCCCGCACTAGCTCGGCCGTGGCGGACGAGACGAGCACCTGCCCACCGTGCGCGGCGTTCGCAAGCCGCCCACACCGATAGAGGGCCGCACCGTAGTAATGCGCGCCCTGTCGCTCGACCATCCCCGTGTGCAGTCCCATGCGCACTCTGAGGGGGCCGACCTCACCCCACGAGGCGCCATGCAGGTCGTACTGGGCCCGAAGCGCCGCCGCGACGGCGTCCTGGGGAGACGCGAACGCCGCATACACGGCGTCGCCGACCGTCTCGAAGACTGCGCCACCGTTCTGCTCAACAGCCGTGCACACGATGGTGTGATGCCTTGCGACGGCGCCGCGATAAGCCTCAGGATGCCGCTCCAGAAGCCGCGTTGACCCCTCGACATCCGTGAACAGGAAGGTCACCGTGCCTGATGGCAGTGCAGGCATCGTCGAGCTCAGGGGCCGCCTTGGTTCACATCGTCAGATGCACTCACACATTCTCTCCCGACGGCTAGACAGTATGACTTCCGCGCGGCGAGGCTGACCTCGGCTCCCAAGCCAGTCACAAATGGGCGCCGGTTCACTCGATAACCTGATCCGCCCGCAGCAGCAGTGACGGCGGGATCGTGAGACCAAGGGCATTTGAGGTTGATCATGAGCTCGAATGTTGTCGGCTTCTGGATCCCATCACCGACGCTTCGGCTTCACCTGGCGGACTGATCGCCGACCCCCCGACGTTAGCCTAGCGCCCTTGGCCGGGATCTCCGCGACTGCCTCGACCTCCACAAGCAAGTCCGGGCGCACCAGTTCTTTGACCACTACGACGGCGCTCGCAGGCGCATCCGCCGCAAAATATTGGGCTCGCGCTTCGTTCAGAGCCCGATAGTCAGAGGCGTTCACGAGGTACGTCGTTGTCGTGACGACATGATCAAGGCTGCTGCCTGCGGCGTGCAGAACTTGCTGGACGTTTTTGTACATCTGGTGGCACTGCTCCTTGATGTCGGCCGCGGCGCTGCCGTCCGGCCGCCACCCGACCGTTCCAGAGACGAACACGAGGTTTCCGCTGCGCAACCCTAGGGAGTACGGTCCGATTGGCTGCGCCACCGAGCCGGTCTTCACGGTCTGCTTGCTCATAAGCTTCCCTCCCCTCGCCCTACTCGATCACTTGCTCCGCCCGCAGCAGCAACGACGGCGGGATGGTGAGGATCGAGCAGAGAATCACTCAACGCGAGCCAGGGGCGCGCGAGCCCATTCACGAGCGTGGATCGAGTCCAAGCGCCGAAACGATGACATCGTCTACGACGCTCTGGCCCGATTGTTTTGTCACGAGACCAAAGTCGCCCGCGTAGTCCCACATGGTCCACCCGATCCCGTGCATCTCAAGCGCGGTGCGGACGTCGCCAATCCAGCGCGCGCGGTCGCTGGCCGGCGCAACACGTCGATAGACACCGAATTCATTGCAGATTAGGCGGACATTCCGCTTCGTCGCCCAGGCGGCGACCTGCTGAATTTCAGCTCGAATACGCGTTCCGTTCCACTGCTCGTGCCCGTAACGCATCACGAGTAGCCTGGACACGTCATCGGACAATAAGTCGGCGAGAGGTGCGACGTTGTTCACACTTGAGGGATACGGGACGGCGACGAGGTGGCGCCAGAACGGCATACCCCAAACGGCGCCCTGATGCGTGAATATATGGGGTAGGTAGAAGTGAAAGTTATAAATGACGTTGGCGTCGCGGACCGGCTCGAGGCTTAGCAGTTCGTCGATGCTCGCCCATCGGTGCCCACTGACGATCACCGTGTGCCGAGAAGCCGCTTGTCGGATGCTTGCGAGTAACTTGCCCTGGACACCACTCCATCGATAGCGATCCGCGAACTCCGGCTCGTTCAAGATCTCGAACACGACTCGTTCGACAGGTCGCCTCGCGAACCGACCGGCAATGTCGCGCCAGAAATCCGCGAAGCGCTCGACGTCGCCATCGTCGCGTCCGAGCGCCTTCTTGAAGTCTGAACTTGGATGCATATCGATCACGACAGCCAGGTCGGCGTCGATGATCATCTGTACTGCTCGTTCGAGGGCCTGCAGCCGATCACCTTGAACGATCTCGACATCCGCCGGTGTGAAGAGGAGCGCGGGGTCAACGCTTAGACGCGCGTGATCGAATCCGAGCCGGCGAATAAGCGCGAGATCGGAGGCGGTCGTGTGGACGCTCAGATGCTCTTGGCTATAGCCTTGCGTCCTTGGAGCTTGGGCGAACCAGTGGCTGAGATTCAGGCCGCGCCGAAGCGCCAGAACAGGCTGGGTCTCGCGCTCTGCCGCGCCCTGTGCATTCTGATTGCCGGGCATCGCACCGATGGGCCGTTTACGCTCCTCGACCATCTGGGCATCGATCGCAGACGGCGCGCCGAACGCCGCGATACCACCCAGAATGAACGCCCGGCGGTCCATCACTCGATCACCTGATCCGCCCGCAGCAGCAGGGAGTGAGGGATGGTGAGGCCGAGCGCCTTGGCGGTCTTGAGGTTGATGACGAGCTCGAATTTGGTTGGCTGTTCGATGGGCAGATCGCCGGGTTTGGCGCCCCTGAGAATCTTGTCCACATACGTGGCGGCACGGCGCCACCCGTCAGCGTAGTTCGGCCCGTAGGCCATGAGGCCGCCAGCGTCCGCGAATTCTCTTAGTCCATATATGGACGGCAGCCGATTCTTCTGCGCCAAGCTTGCTATCTGGCTCCGGCTCCTGAACGCGAGGGAGAATGGAGCAACCGTGAACGCCTCCGCACGTCCTGTCGTCAACGCTGCGAACGCGCGATTGAAGTCGTCGGTGCGGTTCACCTCGACGGATTGGAGCTGCAAACGCATCGAACGCGCAGCACTCTCCGTTTCCTTGTATTCAAGCACGCCTCCCCGGACGTCCGGATTCCACACAATCGCTACTCGGGAGAGCCCGGGGAGGGCTTCCTTTAAGAGCTCCAGCCGCTTGCCACTGAGCTCTGGGGAGGTGCTGCTGAGACCGGTGACATTCCCGCCGGGGCGTGCCAGGCTCCCAACGAAGCCTATCCCAACCGGATCCGTGCTGTTGGCCATCACGATCGGAATCGTCTGAGTCTGCTGCTTGACCGCCGCGATCCCGACGTCGGTGGACGTCACGATCACGTCCACCTTCAGGCGCACCAGCTCGGCAGCGATCTCCGATATCCGCTCGGCTTTGGCCTCGGCGAATCGGCGCTCCAATACGATGTTTTGGCCTTCTCGATACCCATGCTCATCCAGGCCTTGGTCGAACGCTGCGGCGAAATGCGAAGAAGTAGCCGGAGCGCCGGGATGGAGAACACCGATGCGGGGGACTTTCGTCGCTTGCGCCTCCGCAGCGCGTGCCGCAGCAAGCACGGCTCCCAGGCCAGTGATGAACGCGCGGCGGCTCACTCTATGACCTGATCGGCCGCAGCAGCAGCGACGGCGGGATCGTGAGGCCGATCGCCGCGCCGTTCGGCCGTTGATGACGAACCACAGGGAGGTCTCCCGCGGGCGCTGAAGCTGCCCAGTAAGTTATCTAGTCCCTGCCTGAGCCGATGGCGATAAACAGTCACTGTGGATTGCCGCCCGCAGCGGTCATGTGAGCAACGCCGTGAGCAGCATTGCGACGTAGAATACTTGCACCAGGTCTCCGGTAAGTCGAACGACGATACTCGCCGTCGTGGCGACCCGCTGGGTGCGCTTGCTGAGGATTGCCCGCACACCGCCGAACGTCAGGCGGAGATCCTGCAGCACGGTCGGTACGACTAGCGCGGCCCCGACGAAAACGCCTAGTACGATCAGCCAGCGGTGTGCCCACATAATGAGAACCGCGGTGCTGAGGCCGAACAACAGTGCGTTCGCCACCGCGTCCTTGAGGAGAAACGCAGTCCGCTGCCATTCGTTTGTTGTTCGCCTTGCGGCCGTGACCTGCTGCGGCGTCATCTGCCAGACGCCTGATCGGGTACCGATGGCGATCAAGATAAAGGCGCACAAGATTAACCACCCTTGAGCCGGCAAATGCTGGATGGCGCGAACAGTGTCCACAAGCATCGAGGACACCCTCTTGGCCATGATGCCCCGCGCGATTCACCGCGTCGAGTCGTAAGCCGCTCCGTTGTGCTCTGCGCTACATCGAGGCCAAGCATCATTCGGCCAGCGCATCATTTCAATGACCTGATACGCCCGCAGCAGCTGCGAGGACGGGATGGTGAGGCCGAGGGCCTTGGCGGTCTTGAGGTTGATCACCAGCTCGTACTTCGTTGGTTGCTCGACGGGGAGGTCGGCAGGCTTCGCTCCTCTGAGGATTTTGTCGATGTACATCGAAGCACGACGAAACAGATCTGAGAGATCAGGGCCATATGACATCAAGCCGCCCGCCTCCACGATCCGGCTGAACTGGCGGATGATGGGCAGTCGGTGCTTGAGACCGAGCTCCGCGATGAACGTGCGAGTTGCGACGGTGCGGGGACTCTCGATGAGGAGAATGGCCTCGGTCTTGTTGCTCTTGGCTGCAGCAAACATCCCGGCGAAATCGCCGGAGCTTGCCACGTCGAAGTCTTGGAGCCGTAAATCGAGCACCCGGGCAGCCGCGCCCATCCTCGCGATCACAGCGCCAGAAGCCTCAGTCGATCGATTCACATCCCACAGGACGGCCACGCGCTTCGGCGCCCCGTGGCGAGACCCGCCATCTCGCGCACCCGAGCGTGGGATCGTAGCCGATCGCGAATCCGATCTTGTCCACAGCCACGAGCGTAGCGTATCCTCCGATGCGCCGCGATGACCTCGAACGGTCCCGCGCTCGTGACCGACGCCATCACCATGCAGTTCGGCGGCCTCATTGCGGTCTCCCGGGTGTCCCTACGGTTCGCCGTCGGTGACGTGACGGCGATCATCGGACCCAACGGCGCCGGCAAGACCACCACGTTCAACGTGATCTCCGGTCTCCTGACACCCACGGCCGGCCGCATCGAGTTCCTCGGCACCGACATCACCGGCTGGGCCCCACATCGCATCGCCGCGCTCGGCCTCGCACGCACGTTTCAGAACGTGCAGCTCTTCCCGAATCTGAACGTCGTCGAGAACGTGATCGCCAGCCGGTACTGCCGCACGCGCTCGACCTTCGCCGGCGCGGTGCTCGGGTTGCCGCGCGAGCGCGCGGAGCGGCGCCGCACGCGCGAGGTCGCGGAGGAGCTGCTCGCGTGGGTTGGCATCGCGGACAAGCGGTTGCTCATGCCGGGCGAGCTGCCGTACGGCGACCAACGGCGTCTCGAGATCGCCCGCGCGCTCGCCACCGAACCGCGCCTCGTCATGCTGGACGAGCCGTCGGCGGGGATGGTCCCCAGCGAGGCGCGCGGGCTGATCGACCTCATCGGCAAGCTCAAGGAGCGCGGGCTTACCATCCTGCTCATCGAGCACAACATGAATGTCGTGATGTCCATTTCAGACTGGATCGCGGTCCTGAACTTCGGTCAGAAGATCGCCGAGGGCACGCCCGCGGCGGTGCGAACGAACGCCGAGGTCATCGAGGCGTATCTCGGAGCCGAAGCGTGAGCGTCCTGTTGCGCGTGCAGGACCTCGACGTGAGCTACGGCGCGGTACCGGCCGTGCAAGGGCTCGCGCTCGAGCTGCCCGCGGGCGAGATTCGCGCCATCTTGGGCGCCAACGGCGCGGGCAAAACCAGCACCGTCAAGGCCATCCTCGGGCTCGTGCGGGCGCGCGGCACGATCGAGCTCGAGGGTCAGCCGATCCAGGGCGCGCCGGCTCATCGCATCCACGCCCTCGGCGTGGCGTGGGTCCCGGAGGGCCGGCAACTCTTCTCGACACTCACCGTCCACGAGAACCTCGAGATGGGCGCCTTCGCGCGCGGTCACGGCGACGGCTTCGCCGCCCGGGTGGACGACATCTTCGCCATGTTCCCGCGCCTGCGTGAGCGCCACCACCAGCTCGCCGGTTCGCTCTCCGGCGGCGAGCAGCAGATGCTCGCCATCGCGCGCGCGCTCGTCTCCGAGCCCCGCCTGTTGATCATGGACGAGCCCTCGCTCGGCCTCGCCCCCAAGGTCGTGCAGCGACTCTTCGAGCAGATCCAGGAGATCAACGCGCGCGGCCTCTCGATCCTGATGGTGGAGCAGAACGCGCGCCAGGCGCTCCGAATCGCGCACTACGCATACCTCCTCGAGGTGGGTCGCCTCGCGGCCGAAGGGCCTTCGGCGGCGCTGATGGCGAGCGAGAATATCCAGCGCGCGTACCTTGGGGGCTGACGCCGGTGGATCTCTTTCTCCAGCAGGTCCTCAATGGCGTCATGATCGGCAGCACGTATGCGGTCGTCGCGCTCGGCTTCTCGCTGGTATTCAGCGTGATGCGCGTCGTGAACATGGCGCATCCGGAGTTCTTCATGGCCGGCGCCTTCGGCGCCTACGTGATGACCCGGTACGTGACCACCAACGTGGCCGGCGTGCTCGCCGGCGGCATGCTGGTGGCCGCCGCTGTCGGGCTGGTGGTGGAGCGGCTAGCGATCCGCCCGGTGCGTGGCCGGTACGTCATGATCCCGTTCATCGCCACGTCAGGCGTCGGCATCGCGCTGCAGCACCTCGCCGAGCGCGTGTTCGGCTCGGACCCCGTGGCCATCCCCGCGGTGGTGCCGGCCGCCTCGTACACGTTCGGCCCGGTCTCCGTCACGCGGATGCAGCTCGTGACCTTCGCCATCGCCGTGGTCCTCATGCTCGGCCTGCGTTATTACGTTCGCAACACGAAATGGGGGCGCGCCACGCGAGCGGTGGCCGAGCGACCGGAGGTAGCTGCGGCCTTCGGGGTCGACGTCGACTTCGTCTCCCGACTCACCGTCGGCATCTCGGCGCTCATGGCCGGCGCGGCCGGCGTCAGCATCGGCATGCTCTACACATCGGCGTGGGCGTTCATGGGCCTGATCTACGGCCTCAAGTCGTTCGTGTGCATGCTGGTGGCAGGTAACCGCCACGTCGAAGGCGTGATGGTCGTCGGCCTGATGCTCGGCGTGCTTGAGGCGCTCGTCAGCGGCTATCTGACCTCGACGCTGCGCGACGCGGTGGCCTTCGGTGTCCTCGTGGTCGTGCTGGTCTTCAAGCCCAACGGTCTGTTCGGGTCCTACAGTGTCTGACCTCGCGGCGTTCCTCACACCCGTGCTCATCACGGCCGGCATCAATAGCATCATCGCGCTCGGGCTCTACATCACGATGTCGTCGGGTCCGCTCTCCGTTGCCCATGCGGCGCTGGCGGGCATGGGCGGCTACCTCGGGGCCGTGCTCACGACGAACTTCGGCTGGCCCTTCTCGCTGGCCATCCTCGCCGGCATGTTGCTCGGGTTCGTCACCGGGCTCCTGCTCGGCCTGCTCATCGTGCGGATGAACGAGCTCGTGGCCGGGCTCACGACGCTCGGCTTCGGCGAAACGATGGCCGTCATCGCGTTCAACATCGATTACATCGGCGGCGCCAACGCCTTCAGCGGCATCCCACTTCGCACGACGCTCCCTCTCGTCTACGCGGTACTCGCGGTGATCCTTTTCGTGGCCTGGCGGTACGATGAGTCGCGGCTCGGCTACGCCGCGCGCGCCACACGCGATAGTCCCGTGACCGCCGACGCGATGGGGATCAACATCACCTGGGTGAAGTCGCTCACGTTTGGAATCGGCGCCGCGATCGCCGCGCTTGGCGGCGTGCTGCGCGCGCACTACATCCTTGTTCAGGGTCCGGAGGACATGGGTTTCTTCGTCTCCGTGGGCTTCCTCATCTTCGTCATCTTTGGTGGCTCGTACGTGTTCTGGGGGCCGCTGTTCGGCGCCATGACGCTCACCATCCTTCCCGAAGTGCTCAGGTTCTCCGCCAAGGACCGATTCATCATCTACGGGGTGCTTCTGACGATCATGGTCATCCTCCGACCGCAGGGACTTATCACCAGAAGGAGCATGCGATGAAACGTTTCGTCATGGCGGCTCTGCTGCTCGTGGCGGCGCCCGCCGCCGCCCAGGAAAAGGTCGTGCACTTCTCGAGCATCAATGGCCAGACGGGGCAGTCCGCGGCATACGGGAGCAAGGTCATCGAGGGCGTGAACCTCGCCGCGAAGACGATCAACGACGCGGGCGGCTTCGCCGACCGCTGCGGCGGCAAGTTCAAGGTCAAGGTGACGACCGGCGACATGGCGAACTCGCGCGAGCAGGCGGTGTCGCTGCTGCGGCAGGCCGCCGCCGATGCGACGGTGCTCGCCGTCGTGGGTCCCTCGCCGTCGACCGGCTACGTGCCGATGGTGCCGGTGGCTGGCCAGCTCAAGATCCCGGTTATCGCGACCGGCTCAGCGGCGCCGATCAAGGAGTGGAACCCGTGGTCGTTCCGCCTCAACACCACGTCGAAGGTCGCCGCGCCTGGCATGATGAAGACGCTCAAGACGAAGTTCGACCTCAAGCACGTGGCGCTGATCTATGACGTCACCCAGGACGGCCAGCGCGGCGAGGCGGAGCTGATCCGTAACTCGGCGAAGGAGATCGGCTACGACGTCGTGGCGTTCGAGGCCTTCCGCGCCGGCGACAACGACTTCCGCCCGCAGCTCTCCAAGATCAAGGCGACGAAGACCGACTGGATCGCGATCTATGGCGCCACGCCGGAGCTGGCGAAAGTCGTCAACCAGATGGCCGAGCTCGGGATCAAAGCGAACATCGTCACCGGGTTCGGTACGTTCAACGATCCGGTGGTGTGGGACCTGACGGAAGGCAAGGTGAAGGGCGGCTACTCGTGGTCGGCGTACTTCGCGCTGGAGGATCCGGCGCGACCTGAGATCGCGAAGATGGCTCAGCTCTATAAGAAGGAGTACGGCCACGATCCCACGCTGTATTCCTTCTACGGGTGGGATGCGCTGAATGTCTATGTGGAAGCGGCGAAACGCGCCTGTACCGCGACCGATCGCGAGAAGTTTCGCCAGGCGCTGAACACCATTGACAACGTCTCGACCCTGTCGGGCAAGGCGACCTTCAAGAATCCGCCGGACGGCGAGAACCTGTCCGCGGCGGTGATCGTCAACCAGACGACGGGACGAGGGACGTTCGAGGCGCTGAAGTAGCGCCTCGCGCGTCAGACCGCTGGGCCGTTCTGCATCGCGACCGCCATCTTCCGTGGCACGTTGCGGCCGGCCCCAGCCTCGCCGAGTAGCTTGCCGTGGTCGACGACGACCTTGCCGCGCAGCAGGACGGTCTCCGGCCAGCCGTGCACCTCCCAGCCGTCCCACGCGCTGTAATCGGAGCCGTGGAGGTCGGCCGACGAGAGCGTCCGGCGCACCGTGGGATCGAAGACGACGACATCCGCGTCGCTGCCCGTTGCGATCGCACCCTTCCTCGGATAGAGGCCGAGGATCCTGGCGGCGTTCGTCGACGTCACCGCTACGAACCGCTCGAGCGACATCCCGCGCTTGGAGACGCCTTCCGTGTAGATGATCGGCACGCGCGTCTCGACGCCGACGTGGCCGCCCGTCGCATCGGCGACGTGCCGGCTGCGCACCTTGATCGCACGCGGAGTACACAATTCGTCGGTGGCCACGGTCGCCAGCGCTCCATCGCGTAGGCCGCTCCAGAGCCGGTCGCGATCACCGTCGTGCTTCAGCGACGGGTAGGTGTGAAAGATGACGCCGTCCGGCCGAAGATAGGCGTCGGCGGTGAACGTCGCGTAGTGATGCAGCGTCTCCGCGTACACGGGCAGGCCGTCGGCGCGCGCTTCAGCAACGGCGTCGGTCCCCGCTTTCGAGCTCACATGAACGAGATAGACCGCCGCGCCCGGGACATAGCGCGCCAGCCGCAGCACGCGCCGGAACGAGATGTCCTCGGACATGATGCTGTGGACAAGCGGCATGTGCTGGATGTCCGTGCGGCCCTCGCGCTGCAGGCGCTCGTACATGTACATGACGAGGTCGTCGTCCTCGGCGTGGATGGCGAGTACCCCGCCGTGCTTCGCCGCCGACTCCATGATGGCCCACAGGTGGCCCAGGCGGATCATGCGGCCCTTGCCCTGCGGCCGAACGTCCGTCGTGAAGATCTTGAAGCTCGGAAAGCCCCCGCTGATGACTTCAGGCATCTGCGCGATGACGTCGGGCAGCACCGCGCCCTGGAGCATCACGTGCAACGCGTAGTCGGTGTAGGCCTCGCGCCACGCGTCCTGCTTGCGGGTGATGGCGTCGCTCAGCGTCATCCCCGGCTCCCAGACGGCGAAGTCCGCGAGCGTCGTGGTGCCGCCGTAGAGCGCCGCACGGCTCACCTGTCCGGGCCCGGCGCTCAGCGTGACGCCGCCGTCGAGCGTCGGGATCGGCCAGCCCGTGTGGACGTGCGGGTCGATGCCGCCTGGAATGACGAGTTTGCCGGTGGCGTCGATGACTCGCGTGCTCTCGACGGGCAGCGTCCCGGCGGCCGCGACGACGACGATGCGCTCGCCCTCAATGCCGACGTCCCATGTGCCGACGCCTGCCGGCGAGACGACCTGTCCCCCACGAATCACGAGATCGAGCATGTCATCCTCCGGGCGGCGATGGCCGCGCCGGCCATCGTCGCAGCATCAGATCTCGGGGCCGAACGCGTTCGTGCCGACGTCGACCCGCCAACTTCTGTCGTACATCTGGCGGAAGTAGGGCGCGATCTTGGCGGTCAGCCGACGCGCCGCCGCATTCCGGGCGTGGAACGCCGCTGCGTCCTCGCTGACCTCGGCGGCGACGGCGGCCTCATCCACCGTCGTGCACCGGCCGCCCTCGACGACGATGCGTCCGTCCACCATCACCATGTCGACGGACGCGCCGGCGTCAGCGTACACGGCCTGGCGCAACAAATCGTTACGCGGAGCGAAGCCTGCGCGCCGGAGGTCGAGCATGACGAGATCGGCTTTCGCGCCGACGGCGATGGTGCCGACGTTCGATAGCCGCGCGGAGCGCGCGCCGCCGGCTGTGGCCATTCGCAACGCGTCACGTGCGCCGAGCCACCGTTCGGGCGCCGGCGTGCGCACCTTGTGGAGCAGCGCGGCGAGTTTCATTGTCTCGAACATGTTCAGGCCGTCGTTGCTCATGACGCCGTCCGTACCGAGCGCGACCGGGACGCCCGCCTCGAGCAGGCGCGGCACCGGCGCGATGCCGCTCCCGAGCTTCAGGTTGCTCACCGGAAGATGGCACGTCATCGCGCCCGCCCCTGCGATGAGCTCAACGTCCCGGGGCGTGAGCCATACCGTGTGGCCGAGCGTGACCCGATCGCTCAGCACGCCGAGATCGCGCAGGCGCTCGATCAGCGTCTTGCCGTACGCGAGCCGTCCCATCGCCGCCTGCGTTCGCGCTTCGAGCACGTGGATGTAGACCGGCAGGTCGTGCTCGTCGGCGACCCGCGCGACCGTCTGGAGCAGCACGTCCGAGCAGCGCTGCGGACCCGACGGTCCGACGCCGAACCTGACGCGGCGTCCGCTTCCCTGCCAGCGCTTCGCGCACGCTCTCACGACCTCGATGATTCGCCCCGCGTCGGGGGGCGCCGCACGCTCGATCGTGTCCTGAAGCGCGCGCGGGAGCAGATCAGCGACGAACGGCACCGTGCGGTGATACGGCACGTCGAACACGTGCGCGGACACGACGGCGCGCATGCCGGAGTCGTCGTAGGCGCGCATGACCGCCTCGACGTGTTCCTCGGTCAACGCCGGAAACAGGTTCACGTCGTCGATGGCGGTCGTCGTGCCGGTCCGCAACATCTCGGCGCAACCGAGACGGGCGCGCGCATAGACCTGCCGCGGCGTCAGACGCGCCGCCTCAGGCGGTGAGCCGACTGTCCAGATGTCCAGCACACAGAGATCGAGCGGGACCGAGTCGAACCAGCCGCGATAATAGTTGTTGTGCGAGTGCACGTGCGCGTTGATAAGCCCCGGGATCAGCAGCCGATCGCGTCCGTCGACGACGCGACCGGGTGTCGGCGTGCTCGCGAGCCCGGGGCCCATGGCGATGATGGCACCGTCTTCAATCATGAGATCGACGCCGTGCCGAACCTCTTCGATCCCGCCCATCGGAACGACCGCCGCGCCGCGCACGAGGATCCGCATCGTTACTCCGTCGAATACCAGTAGAAGAACACGCGCTCGACGACACCGACCAGCGCAAACAGCGCCACGCCCATGATCGAGAGGAGCACCATCGCGGAGAACGCCAGCGCAGTCCGGAAGTACGTCATCGACACCACGATGAGATACCCGAGGCCCTTGTCTGCCTGAACGAACTCGCCGACGACGGCGCCGACGACCGACAGCGCGACCGCCACTTTCAGACCGCTGAAGAGGAACGGCACCGCGGTTGGGAAGCGGATCTTCACGAACTCCTGGATGCGGGAGGCCTTCAGCGACCGGCTAAGGTCGAGGAGCTCCGCCGGCACCGCGTTGAGGCCGGTCGCCGTGTCGACGACGATCGGGAAGAAGGCCACGAGGAACGCGATCAAGATCTTCGGGGTCTGGCCCACACCCATCAGGATCACGATGAGGGGCGCAATCGCCACCTTCGGTACGGACTGTGTGATCACGAGCAGCGGATAGATCGTGTTGCGCAGAAACGGCGACCACGCGATAACCACGGCGAGCGGCACCCCGATCACGATCGAGAGCCCGAAGCCGGCGAGCGTCTCCCAGAGCGTCGACCAGGTGTGCCCCGGCAGATGCGCGCGCTGTGCCCACGCCTCGCTCGCGATCAACGACGGCGGCGGCAGCACGAACTTCGGGATCATGAACAGATGCACGCCGAGCTCCCAGATCACGACGAGCGCGAGCAACGTCGTCGCGGGGAAGACGTATTCTCTCAGCGCGCGGCGGTCAGCAGGCAGCGCCTGGACTGCGGCGGCGTCCAAAGATTAGTCCTCTAATCTCGTCAGCGTGGTCGCGAAACTCGGGTGTCGATTCCATCGCCATCGTGCGCGGACGTGGGAGCTTCACGGTGATGATCCGCTCGATGCGGCCGGGACGTGAGGACATCACCACCACGCGATCCCCGAGCGACACCGCCTCGGCGATGCTGTGCGTGACGAACACAATCGTCTTCCGCCTCTCCTCCCAGATGCGCAACAGCTCGAAGCCCATCTCCTCCCGCGTGAGTGCGTCGAGCGCGCCGAACGGCTCGTCCATCAGCAGGAGCGCGGGGTCATGGATCAGCGCGCGGCAAATCGCCACCCGCTGCTGCATACCGCCAGAGAGCTCGCGCGGATGCTTCGTCTCAAACCCGGCGAGCCCGACCAGCCGGATCAGATCGCGTGCGATGGGGCGATGGCGCTCGACGTCGCGCCGCAGGACCTCGATCGGGAACAGCACGTTGTCGAGCACATTCCGCCAGTGGAGCAGCACCGGCGCCTGGAACGCAATGCCGACATCTTCGCGCGGTCCGCTCACGAGCGTGTCCCGGATGCGGATCGTCCCCGTCGTTGCCGGGACGAGACCGGCCACCATCTTCAACAGCGTGGACTTGCCGCACCCGCTCGGACCCACGAGCACGAGGAACTCGTTTTCCGCGACGTCGAGGGTGATGGGATCGAGCGCGCGGACGACCTCGCGCGTTCGCGTCACGTAGCTCTTCGATACCTCTCGAACCGAGACCAACTACTTCGGGACGAGGGCGCTCGTCGCGATCTCGTCTGGCGTCGGCACCCGCTTCGGGTTCGTCGCGCTCGTGGTCTGCTCGATCGTCGACTTCAGCTTGCCGATCTCGAAGACGCCCTGCCCATCCTTCTGGGACTCCTCGGTCCAGATGAACTGCTTGGACAGCTCCCACTCGCCCTTCGTCGCCTCGAACGTCGCCTCGGCGTTGGCTTTCATGACGATGCGCGCTGCCTCGTCCGGGTGGTCCGCTGCCCACCGCATGCCCCGGAGCGTCGCCTGGTTGAACTTGCGCAGCATCTCCGGGTCCTTCTGGATCGTCGCATCGCGCGCGATCAGCGAAGTTGAGTACAGCTTCAGCCCATAGTCGGCGTACGGGAACGGCTTGAGCGTGATGCCACGTTCGGATGCCTGCGGCCGGATGCGCGCGCCGTGGTACCAGAAGTACGGCGCCGCGTCGATCTGCTTGTTGATCAGCATCCCGGCCATCACCGCACCGTCCACCGTGACCCAACGTACCTTACTCGCGTCGAAGCCGGCCGCCTTGGCGAACAGCGGAAAGAGCACGTAGTGCGCGTTGCCGGCGGTGGTCGCGATCAGCTTGCCCTCGAGGTCTTTCGGCGTCTTGATGATCCCTTCGTCGCGCACCCACATCGTCAGCATGTCCCGCGTCAGATAGAGGAAGGTGGCCTTGACGGGAACGTTTTCGTTCGCGCGCGCGGCGATCAGGGCGCCTAGCGCCGCTTGGCCGACGTCATACTGTCCTGCGGCGACCTTCATCACGGTGTCTCCGGAACCGTAGCCGCGCGAGATCTTGACGTTGAGCCCTTCTTCTTTGAAGAAGCCTTTGTCCGCCGCGACGTACCACGGCGCATGGAAGCCGCCCGGGATGAAATCGAGGACGAAGCTCACGTCGCGATCAGCGGCGCGTCCCGGGTGCGGTGCGGCGGCCGCCGCGAGGATGATGGCCGCCGCGAGCGTCGCGCACCGGATCGATCGGCGTGAAATCATGGACGGCCTCCTTGCATGACAGGCGCGACCGATGCGTAGCCGCACTTCGAAGAGTCGGCCCTGCCTAGTACCATGCGCCTGCACCAGTGTCAACGCGCGACCCCGGTTGCGCGCTTGGCGTCGTGCCGGACATCGGCTACGCTCGGCGGCGTTTGGGCGGGGCGCGGCCGTCGTCGGTCAACAGGGAGCAAACCATCGTGCTCGATCTCGTCGTTCGTGGTGGGCGAGTCGTGACGCCGTGGGGCGTGGGCGCGTGGGATGTCGCTGTGCAAGGTGAAGCGATTGTGGCCGTCGCCGAGCCCGGCACCCTGGGTCGCGACGTCGGCCGCGTGATCGACGCAGCTGGAAAGATCGTGATTCCCGGCGGTATCGAGCCACATGCGCACGCCGGCCTCCCGCTCCCGTATCCAGGCGCCCGCGAACGCAAGGTGAGCGCCGCGCCGCCGGACGTCATCTCGAAAGCCGCGGTGTGCGGCGGCACGACGACGATCGTTGACTTCGCGAACTGGCGTCCTGGTATCGCCCTGCCCGATGTGATCACCGAGAAGGATGCCGTGTACAAGAACCACAGCTACGCCGACTACACGTTCCACGGCGTGCTTGTCGGGATGGGCACCGTCGGGTCGACGCCGGAACGCGGGGTCGAGGTTCCGCTGTCGCTGATCGAACAGGTGCCCGACCTCGTGAAGAGCGGCTTCAATACCGTCAAGGTGTGGACGACGAACGCGACGACGAAACGCCCGCGACAGATGATGGACTTCGGCCATGTGTGGGCGGTGATGGAGAAGGTCGCCGCCGCGGGCGGCGTTCTCGCGGTGCATGCGGAAGACGAAGACATCGTCATGTTCATGTACCGGCGGCTTCATGCCGAGGGCCGGATTGGTACCGAGTACCTGCACGAGGCGCACAACACGCTGTCTGAGGATCTCTCGTTCCGCCGTACCATCCGACTCGCGGAACGAACGGGCTGCGCCATCTACCTGATGCACGTCAGCGCCAAGGACGGCGTGGATGCGATCGCCGAGGCAAGGCGCAAGGGACTCCCCATCTACGGGGAGACGCTACATCACTACGCGACGTTCACGAGTGAGGTGTATCGAAAGCCGGAGGGACCGCTCTACCACACGTATCCATCGCTCAAAGGCCCGGCCGACGGCGAGGCGCTCTGGAGTGGGCTCTTGAACGGCGAACTCGCCACGATCGCGACCGACGTTCTCTTCTGTCCTCAGGAGATCAAGCTCGGCGGACACACGATCGAGGACACGGTCGGCGGCAATGCGGCGACCGAGGAGCGCGTCGGCATCACCTACACCGAAGGCGTGGTGAAACGGGGTATGCCGCTGGAGCGCTTCGTCGACGTGACGTCCGCGAACGCGGCGAAAATCTGCGGCATGTACCCGAAAAAAGGCGCCATCGCGCCTGGGAGCGACGCCGACCTCGCGCTCATCGATCCGACGATCGACCGGCCGCTCCGACTCGAAGACCTCCACGCCGCAGATCATAGCGTGTGGGCGGGCTGGCCGATTCGCGGATGGCCGGTCATGACGATCCTTCGCGGCAAGGTCGTCTACGAGAACGGAAAGCTCCTCGGCACGCCGTCCGATGGCCGGTTGATCGGGGACCGGAAGACACCGCCCGAAGTCCTGAGTGGACCCCGCGGCACCTGGGGATAGGGGGCTTGATGTTTCGCGTCGGCTGTGACATCGGCGGCACATTCACGGACTTCGTACTTCTCAACGAATCGACCGGTGAGATCTTCGTCGAGAAGGGACTGACCACGCCGGCGGATCCATCCGTCGAGATCATGGCAGGACTGGCCGCGCTCGATCGGATCGCTCAAGGCTACGCGGCCGAGACGCGCTTCATCGCGCACGCCACGACGCTCGTCGCGAACGCCGTCATCGAGCGCAAGGGCGCTCGCACGGCGCTGCTGACCACTCGCGGTTTTCGCGACATCCTCGAGCTCCGCCGTCACGTCCGCGTGACGACGTACGAGCTCTGGGCGGACCCACCGGAGCCTCTCGTGCCGCGCTTCCTCCGCATTCCGGTGGCCGAGCGGACGGCCGGGGACGGCAGCATTATCACGCCGGTGGATCGCGCGGAGGTCGAGGCGATCGCGCACCGGCTCCGGAGCGATGGCGTGGAATCCGTCGCGATCGCTTTCCTTCACGCGTACGCGAATGACTCGAATGAGCTCGAGGCCGCGAGGCTACTGGCCGAGCTCGTACCCGAGATCGCCGTGACGACATCCTCATCGGTACTGCCGCAGATCAAGGAGTTCGAGCGGACGAGCGCGGCTGTCGTCAACGCATACGTGAAGCCGCTCGCCTCCAGATACCTCCGCAAACTCGACGGCGGGATTCGCGGGCTTGGGTTCACAGCGCCGCTCCGGATCATGCTATCGACCGGCGGCGTCGCGTCGGCCGACACTGCGGGTGAGTTCCCGGTGCGCTTGATCGAGTCCGGACCGGTCGCCGGCGCCATCGTCGCACGACACTACGCGTCGCTCGGCGGTGTCGGCGCAGCGTCCGACGTGCTGTCGTTCGACATGGGCGGGACGACGGCGAAAGCGTGCCTGGTGCGCGAGCATGAGTTGCCAATCACCGACGAGCTCGAAGTCGCGCGCTCGCGCCGGTTCACAAAGTCGAGCGGCTATCCGGTTCCCGTCCCCGCGGTTGATCTCATGGAAATCGGTGCCGGAGGCGGCAGCATCGCGTCCGTAAACACGCTTGGGCTCATCCAGGTCGGCCCGGAGAGCGCCGGCGCGGATCCCGGACCAATCTGCTACGGGCGCGGTGGAACGCGTCCCACCGTGACCGACGCCGATCTCGTCCTCGGGTATCTCAACCCGGAGTACTTCGCAGGCGGCACGATCCGTCTCGACGCCGAGGGCGCAACGCGCGGCATCGAGCGTGATGTCGCCCGGCCCCTTGGCCGCGACCTGGTGGCGGCCGCGTGGACGGTCCACAACGTCGTCAACGAGACCATGGCCGCCGCTGTCCGCATGCACGTGACCGAGCGTGGCGGCAATCCGGAGCGCGCGACGCTGTTCGCGTTCGGCGGCGCCGGACCCGTGCATGCGTATCATCTGGCGGCGACGCTCGGCATCCCGCGCTTGATCGTCCCGCTCCGCGCTGGGGTGCTCTCCGCGCTTGGGCTCGTCATCGCACCCGTGTCCTTCGATCTCGTGCGCACGCACAAGCTCGCGCTCAGTCAGCTTGACCCCAGTGCGATCGACGCTGCCTTCCGTGACATGAGCGAGGAGGTGCGGCAGACGCTCGACAAAGCGCAACCCGGCGCGCTTCCTACGTTTACGCGCGCCGTCGACATCGGATATATCGGCCAGGGCTACCAGGTGACGGTGCCGCTGGACAAGTCAACCACGCTCGATCGCAGCGAGCTGTCGCACCGCTTCGCCGCCGTCTACCGCGAGAAGTACGGCTACTTCTATGACGACGTGCCCGCCGAGCTCGTCAACCTCCGCGTGTCGGGACGGCTCGCCGGCATGGATGTCACGCTGCCCCGGCTCGACGTGACCCGGCCGGCGTCGGCGGCGCCGAAGGACGAGCGTCCGGCGTATTCGCGACGGCGCGGGCGAATGATTCCCTTCGCCGTCTACGACCGATCGGACCTTGGCCCCGGGGTATCGATGAGAGGCCCGACCATCATCGAGGAAGCATCGGCGACGACGATCGTCGACGACGGCGCCTCGGTCACTATCGACGACTGGGGCTCCCTCGTCGTCGTCGTGAGTGTCGTGTACGACGGAGAGACGTCATGACCTGGCGCGCGCCCGACTTCGCCCTCGACATCATCTGGCCGCGCCTGATCGCTATCGCCGACGAGATGGCGACCACGCTCTTCCGCACCGCGTTCTCGCACGACGTCGTCGAAGTGCACGACATGTCCACCGGCCTCTACGATGAGCGCGGCAACCTCATCGCGCAGACGTGGCTGGGAGCCACCGGGCACACCGGCGTCATGCCGGTGTTCGGTAAGAACCTGATCCGTGCGTTCCCCGCCGACGTCGTGCGTCCGGGCGACGTCTTCATCTGCAACGATCCGTGGCTCTGCAACGGCCAGACCGCGGACGTGTTCATCACGACGCCCGCGTTCCTCGGCGATCGGCTCATCGGCTTCTCCATCAACAGCGTGCACCACGTCGACATCGGCGGGCGGAAGGGATCGGGCCTCAGCGAGGAGGTGTACGAGGAGGGGCTCATCATCCCGCTGATGCGCCTCTATCGCGAGGGTCAGCCGAACGAGGACTTCTTCTCGATCCTGCGGCGCAACGTGCGCTTCAGCGAGAAGATGATCGGCGACGTGCGGGCGCAGGTCGCCGCGGGATGGATCGGGACCCGCGCCATGGAGAAGCTGGCGCGCGAATTCGGCCTCGACTCGCTGCGTCCGGTCGCCGACGAGATCATTCGCCGCACCGAAGCCGGCATGCGCGCCGGTATCGCGAAGTTGCCCGACGGACGGTACAGAAAGCAACTCGAGATGGAGATCCAGGGCGTCGCTGAACCTCAAACCATTGCACTCACGCTCACGATCCGCGGCGATTCGCTCACCGCGGATTTCGCTGGGACCTCCCCACAGGTGCGTCGCCCCGTCAACTCGCCCATCAACTACACGCGCGCGTACGTCGCGGTGCCCATGAAGATGGTGTGCGATCCCGAGCTGCCGAACAACGAGGGCACGTACGCGCCGCTGACGGTCGTCGCGCCGGAGGGCTGTCTCGTGAATCCGAGCTACCCCGCGGCGTGTTTCTGGCGTCTCGCCGCGGGCATGCTCGTGTCGGAGCTCATGTTCCGCATCCTCGCGGACATCGCTCCCGATCGTGTACCGGCCGACTCGGGCTCGATGCCGACCTGGCAGTTCTACGTGAACGGCACGCGAAACACCGGCGATCCGTTCGCGCTGCACCAGCATGCGTTCGGCGGCATGGGGGGACGTCCCGGAATGGACGGCCTCGCATCGGTCAGCTTCCCGTACAACGTGCGCGACGTGTCCGTCGAGTGGTCGGAGATGGAGACGCCGCTCATGTTCGACAAGCGTGAGCTGATCGCCGACTCGGGCGGCGCCGGGCAGTGGCGCGGCGGGCTCGCCGAGGAGATGATCATTCGCCCGGTGCCCGATCGTGTCGATCCGCGCACGCCGATCGTTCTGTCTGGCTCGGCCGGCCGGACGAAGTTTCCGCCGGCGGGCGCGCTGGGAGGACGATCGGGCGCGCTTGGCCGCATTGAGGTGAACGGGCGCGCGACGCCTCCGTCGAGTTCCCCCGAAGTTGTCTTCGGCCCGAACGACGTCGTCCGCCTGTTGCTGCCCGGCGGCGGTGGCTACGGAGATCCGAAGAAGCGCGATCGAACGCTGATCGAGCGTGACCTGCAGAATGGCTACGTGACCGCGGAGGCAGTCGCGCGAGAGTACGACAGTCGCCGGTGAGCCGAATGGAGCTCGACCTCCTTGTCGTGAATGGCCGCCTCTGCGCCGAGAACGTTGCGCCCGCGTCGGGTGTCATCGGTGTTCGCGACGGGAGGATCGCGGTGTCGGCCGAGACGGCTGACGGACTCAGCGCGGCTCAGGTCATCGACGCGGCGGGCCAGCTTGTCATGCCCGGAATGATCGATCCGCACATCCACATCGGGCACGGCGCACCTCACGCGAGTGAGTTCTGGACGGAAGGGTGTTCGGCCATCGTCGGCGGCGTCACCACGATGCTCACGTACTACCGCCGTCATCCCTTCAACTATCTCGACCTCGTGCCCGAGTTGATTCGCGCCGGCGAAGACAACTCCCCGATCGACTTCTCGATCCACCTCCCGATGTTCACGGCACAGAACCTTGCGGAGATGCCGGAATACCACCGGCGCTTCGGCACGATCGGCTTCAAGTTCTTTCCCGGTATCAAGGGCGCGGATGCAGCGGTGATGACGGCCTTGCCGCATACCGGCCCGATGCGCGGCATCGACGACCCCTTCGTCCTCGACGGCATGCGCGGCGTCACGGCGATTCCGGGCGCGCTGACGCTCTATCACGCCGAGAATCCCGAGCTGAACCACGCCGCGGCCGAGCGGGTGAGGGCGGAGGGCCGCGCCGACCTGCGTGCGTGGTGCGATAGCCGGCCGGATCATGGCGAGGCGCATAGCGTCCGCGATGGAATCTGGTGGCAGAGGCTCACCGGCGCACCGCTCTATATCGTCCATCTCTCAAGCGCCGTTGCTCTCGAAGCCGTGCTGGAGGAGCGCCGGCGCGGTCCGTCCGGCCCTCTCCTCGTCGAAACGTGCCCGCAGTTCCTCACTCACACACGTGACTCCAAGATCGGCACCATTGGCAAGATGAGCCCCCCGTTTCGGACGCAGGCTGACTGCGACCGCCTGTGGCAGGGCATCGCCGCCGGCGAGATTCAGACCATCGCGTCCGATCACGGCGCGTTCATGCGAGACGACAAGCGTGACGCCTGGACGGGCCGGTCAGGATTCCCGGGGATGGCGACAATCCTGCCCGCGCTCATGACGCACGGAGTCCGCGCCGGACGTATCTCGGTGGCCGACGTCGTGCGCGTCTTCTCCGGTAACGTCGCGCGGATCTTCGGCCTCTATCCGTGCAAGGGCACGCTCGCGGTCGGCGCCGACGCCGATCTCATCGTCGTCGACCCGACGACCGAGCGGATCGTCGACGCGCGCATGCTGCACTCGCGCTCCGATTTCTCGATCTACGAGGGCGAGAAGCTCACGGGCTGGCCGACCCATGTGGTGAGCCGCGGCCGCGTGCTACTCCGCGACGGCACGCTCATCGCCGAGCGCGGCGGCGGCCGGTATCTGCGCGCGCCGGACGCGCGCGGTGCCCTCCCTTGAGCGACCTGACGCCCGAGCACGTCCGAGCGCTCGCCGCCGCCATCGGCCTCACAATCGGCGACGACGACCTCGAAGATGTCACCTTCCGGCTCAACGCGACGCTTCAGCATCTACGGGCGCTCGACATGCTGGAGCCGCCACCCGGACCGACCATGCTCTCCAGCGGCGTCTGAGGTGGACGAGCGCGACCTCCCGTGGCTGGGCGTCGACGTGCTCGCCGACCTATTGCGCCGCGGGGAGACGTCGTCGGAAGAAATCGTCCGCGCGTGTCTTGCGCGCATCGACCGGCTCAATCCGACGCTGGCTGCCTTCATCACCGTCGACGCCGACGGCGCGCTCCGGGCCGCGCGCCGCGCGGACCGAGACCGTGCGTCCCGACGCGCCCGGGGTCCGCTGCACGGCATCCCGTTCGCGGCCAAGGACGCGCTGTGGGCGAAGGGCCTGCCCGCGACCAACGGCTCGCGGCTGTTCGCCGACTTCGTGCCCTCTGAGGATGCGACCGTGATCGCACGGCTGCGGGCGGCGGGCGCCGTGCTGCTCGGCAAGCTCAACATGATGGAGCTCGGGTTCGGCCCGACGCTGAGACCACCCTTCGGCACGCCGCGCAACCCGTGGAACATCGAACGCACCCCCGGTGGGTCGAGCAGCGGCTCGGCCTCCGCCGTCGCCGCGGGGCTCGTTCCGATCACGCTCGGCGGCGACACCGGAGGATCAATCCGGCTGCCGGCGGCGCTGTGCGGCGTCGTCGGCCTCAAGCCTACGCGAGGGCGCGTAAGCCGCCATGGCCTTATGGGTATCTGTCCCGAGCTCGACTGCGCTGGCCCGCTAGCAGCGAGCGTGACCGACGTCGCGCGCGCGCTGCGTGTGATCGCGGGTCACGACCGTCGCGACCCCGGGACGAGCCGTTCCGGGGTGGTCGATTATGTGCGCACTACCGCGCGTGGCCTCCATGGCGCCCGCCTCGGTGTCGTCACCGAGTTCATGGAGAGCGCGGTGCTCGACGCCGAAGTGCGGCGGCTCGTCACCGACGCGGTCGCCACGCTCGCGAAGGCGGGAGCGCGCGTGTCGGAGGTTTCGGTGCCGCTCATCGCCCACGCGCCGACGATCTACATCGGCATCGCCGAGCCCGAGGCGGCCACGCTATTCCGGCAGCGTCTGATCACGCGCGCTGAGGATCTCGACGTGTTGCCACGACGGCGGCTCTTCACTGCTAGTCTGCTGCCGGCCTCGCTCGTGGCGTCAGCCCGGCGCCTTGGCGAGCGATTGCGAACGGAGGTGGACTCGGCACTGCGTGACGTCGACGTCCTGGTCGGGCCGACGACCCCAACTGAGGCGCCGCCGCTTCCCGTCGCGGCACGCATCGGCAGCGCGAACGAGGCCTGGATCGCAGCGGTTGCCGGCCGGAGCCTCTTTACGAATCCGTTCAATGTCACCGGCCATCCCGCGATGTCAGTGCCGTGCGGGTTCACGCCTCAGGCGTTGCCGGTTGGATTGCAGATCGTCGGCCGATACAACGGCGAAGCCGACGTTCTACGCGTCGGTGCCGCCTACCAGGCCGCGACGGACTGGCACCGTCGCCACCCGCGCCTCGAATAATGATGCGCAAGCGCGACCCAGCTCGCGGCTACCGACCATGTGCGATTGTCGACAATCGCCTCGACTGGACGTCCAGATTCGCGTTGACACCCGCTCGCCGAGTTCTCCACCTGCGCCGCTGGCATTCATCGCGCGGACACCGGGCCGTCGACGACCGGTAGGGATAGCGGCACGATAACGTCTGCGATGAAGTCCGATCGCGACACGTTTTACCGGGCGGATCGCTATCGCTACGAGGTGGTCTGGCCGGGCGTCCTGCAAGCGCGGCGGGCGTGCGCATCGACAGGAGGTGTGGATGCCCGGTTCGCCGTGGGGTGGGCGAATCGTGCACCGATCTCCGGACGCGGGCCCACCCCGGCGGCCCGTCGCTTGCGCGTCGGCTCAGACATCGGCGGCACGTTCACGAATTCGTGCTCTTGGATGAAAGAATCGGTGGACTTCTAGAGGATGACTTCCGCAACGGGGGGACGTCATACGGGATGCCGCGCTTCGCGACTATGGTTGGCCAAGCCCGTAAACTGCGTATGGCGACAAGGAGGATCGAATGCTGAGAGATCGTTTCGGGAACGAGTTCGCTCCCGGCGTGCCCTACGCGCGCGGCGCGATCCTTACTAGCACGGCCACGGACTTCCGCAAGCTCCGAGAGGCGTGGCGCCACATCGAGGCGCGCGTGACGGCGGGCGGTCCCGGCGCAGTCTTCAATTTCTGCGGCCTGGAGCATGGGCTGCCGCTCGAGGCCGCCGACCTGCCGATCGCCGACGATTTCATCGCGCCGGCGATGTATTTCGAAAAGTTCCGCAAGGCGGCGCTCGACCATTTCGGCGGCTCGGACACGGTTCACGACGCGGCGCTCTTCAACCGACTCACGGGTGCAACCTATGCGACGCACCTCGCGCTCGTGAAGCCAGGCGACACCGTGATTGGCGTCTCGGCCAGTTACAGTCATCCCTCGGTAGTCCGGGCCGCCGCCCAGGCGGGCGCCAAGCTCGTCGACACGCGCGGAGCGCACGCGTTCGCTGATGCGCTGGAGCACGAATCGAGCGCGGCACTTGTCGTGCTCACGCGCCTCGCAGTGACCTATGAGATCCTCCCGGTGCACGACATCGAAAGAATCGTCGCGCTCGCGCATGAGCGGCGTCTGCCGGTGTACGTCGATGATGCGGGCGGCGCCCGGGTGGGCCCGGCGATCTTCGAGCAGCCGCGGACGCTCCAGCTCGGCGTGGACCTCGTCGCCACCGGGCTCGATAAGTACGGCACAGTAGGTCCGCGACTCGGCGTGCTCGCCGGGGAGAAGTCGCTCGTTGAACGAATCCGCGTCCGCGGCTACGAGATGGGGCTAGAGGCGCGGCCATTCCTGTACCCGGCGGCGTTTCGGTCGCTTGCTGGATCCTCCCCGGAGCGCGTCCAGCATCTCGTGAACACCGCCCGCGAGGTGGCAGCAGCCGTCCGGCAAGTCGTCGGCGACCGAGTGCACGAAACCCCGGTCATCGCCGAGCTCCTCGCCGACGACATCCTCGAAATGGCGATGGCTCGCGCAGGACTCAGTAGCCCGCCGATCGTGCCCTACGAGGCGGCTTCTGCGCTGTCGATGCTGCTGTTGCGCGACTACGGCGTCATCACCGTGCAGATGGTCGGCGTGCCGCCCGGGACGTCCGCCGTGATGCTGAAGTTCATCTCACCGGAGGCCCTCGCGCGGTTCGGTGGCGCAGCCGCCTACGCGCGTGCCATCGACGACTGCCTCACAAAGCTCGCCGGGCTGCTTCGCGAGCCAAAGGCGATCGCGCGCCTCTTGCTCGGAGAATGACCCTCCTTCCCCGCTGTCCCGGAGGGCGTTCCACTCGAGCCACGGCCCGGAAGAGCTTGGCTATCCGGGCAGCACGGCCAGCGCCTTGATCTCGATGAGCGCGCCCTCCCGCAGGAGGCCCTTCACCAGCACGCCGGTGGCCGCGGGGTACGGCGGGCGGAAGAACTCGCGCCGCACGTTGGCGGTCCTCTTGTAGTTCTCCGTCGTCGTGAAGTACTCGGTGGTCTCCACGATGTGCTCGAAGCCGGCGCCGGCCTCCGCCAGGATCGCGGCGAACTTCTGGAAGATGTAGCGGGTCTGGCCGACGATGTCGCCCGGCGAGACGATCACCCCGCCCTCGTCGCTGGCCGTCGTGCCGGCGATGAACAGCCAGTTGCCGACCCGCAGCGACGGCGAGAACGTGTAGCGCTCGGGCCACGCGCGGCCCCCCGTCACGATGTGACGCCCGGTCATTCGCCCTCCTCTCTCAGCCACGTGTCCCGCCTTCGCGGAGCAGGAAGCGCTGGATCTTGCCCGTCTCGGTCTTGGGAAGCTGCTCGACGAACTCGACTTCGCGCGGATACTGGTGCCGGCCCACGCGCGTCTTGACCAGCTCGACGATCTCCGCGTCGAGCCCCGAACGCGGCACCACACCGGAACGGAGCACCACGTACGCCTTGACGATCTGCCCGCGCAAGGCATCGCTCTTGCCGACCACGGCGGCCTCGGCCACGTCGGGGTGGCGCAGGATCGCGCTCTCGACCTCGAAGGGACCGATGCGGTATCCCGCGCTCTTGATGACGTCGTCGCTCCGGCCCTCGAACCAGAAGTAGCCGTCCTCGTCGCGACGAGCGAGATCACCGATCGTCATCCAATCGCCGCGCCACATCGCGCGCGTGCGCTCGTCGTCGTTCCAGTAGCCGAGCGAGTAGTAGCCTTCGACGCTGGGCCACATCCCGATCTGGCCGACGGTGTCCGGGGGACGCCTCGCGCCCCTCGTCGTCCACGACCGCCATCCGGCAGCCGGGCAGCGGGATCCCCATCGAGCCCGGCTTCACCGTCATGTCGACGGCGTTGAAGTTGCCGATCGGCAGCCCGAACTCGCTCGAGCCGTACTGGTCCATGACCGTCACGTCCCACACTCGCCGGAAAAAGGTGACGACCTCGGGGTTGAGCGGCTCCCCGCAGCTCGACGCCGCGCGGACGCGCACGCGATGCTCGCGTACGGCCGCCTCGCCGAGCGCCATGATCCCGCGCAGCAGCGTGGGCGTCGTGGCCAGGTTGGTGACGCCGAGGTCGCGCAGACGCGACAGAACGAACTCGGCCGCCGGCGTCGCCTCGTGGCAGATGACTGGCACGCCCATGGCCAGCGCCACCATGTAGCAGACCAGGCCATAGCCCCAGCCGGGATCACCCGTCGGCCAGAAGACGTCGGCGGACTGGAGGTCCACCGCGTACCGCATATAAGGATGGATGGCCAGCACGAAGTTCGTGGCGATCTTCACGCCTTTCGGCGGGCCGGTGGATCCCGACGTGTAGAGCAGCACGGCCGGGTCGTCGCGCCGCCGAGGCACTGGCGCGCAGCCGTCGTCCTGCGTCGACAGCGCCTTCGCGAACTCGAGGTCGCCAGCAGGCGCCGCGCCGACTGTGATGATCCGAACGCCGGGTGGCAGGTCGGGCACGCGGGCGCGATACGCCGCGTGTGTGCAGAGCAAGCGTGCGCCGCTGTCCTGAACGCGGAACGCAATGGCATCGGGGCCGAAGCCGGTGAAGATCGGGACGTAGATGGCGCCCGCCTTCCACGTCCCCAGCATGGTGACGAGCGTCTCGGGGATGCGTGGCAGCAAGCCGGCGACGCGCTCGCCCGGCTCAACACCGAGCGACCGCAGCAAGCCCGCGAACCGGCTCGCCCGGGCGCTCAGCTCGTCGTAGGTGACCAAGGCCGAGGCCCCGTTCTTCCCGAACCAGGAAAGCGCCGGCCGGCCCGAGCCGGTGTGACGATCCACGATCGTCTCGGCCAGGTTCACGGGCGCCGTCGCTGTCCAGCCGAGCGCGCGGTGGCTGTCCTCCCAGCGGAAGGCACGGCAAACCTCGGTGTACGCGGGCCGGCTCGTCGACATTTGATGGCTATCGATGTTTGATCACCAGGTGACAGGCCCGTCCTTCAATATCGTTCAGTCCGTGAGCACCTGGTAGGCAACGGGCTTCGGCGTGCAGTCGGGGCCGACGTGGCTCACGTCCGAGGTCTGCACCGTAAGTGCTCCGAGGCCGCTGACGAAAGCGCGGCGGTCCATTACTGAAGGATACCGGGCGGATTGGCGTCGGCACCGTCGTTTTGCGCCAGCGCGAGCACGTCGCCGCCGTCGAGCCGTCCGGCGACGCCCTGGTCCTTTCTATGATGCGTTTCGCCCACGAGATCCGATCGCCAAAGGATCTCGATCTTCCGAAAGCCGGCGAGGGCTGGACGAAGAAGGAGATGGATCTCGCCCACCGGCTCATCGACACGCTCGCCGACAAGTGGCAGCGCGAGGAGTTCCTCGACACCTACACCGAAGTGCTCCCCCAAGGCGATCGAGGCGAAAGTCGAAGGCAAGCAGCTCGAGCTGCCGCTGGAAGAGCGCCCGCGGCCGGTCGCCAACCTCATGAAGGCGCTAGAGGAGAGCCTAGTCCCGCAAGGGCACCGGCGCGTCGAGCCGGAAAGCGGGTAGCGTGAAGCGGCGCTGAGCGTTGCGACCGCCGATCGTCCCCCACGAGCCACCGAAGAGGGCCGGCAGCAGTTGCGTTTACCGGCCGTCGCCGACGAGTGTCCCCTCTACTTTCACGCGGCATGCGGTGC
>Ga0075428_100000443_pt1 | contig 41278 bp, 40 predicted proteins | sample RhiMetdeltSRZDD2_FD_75291 | JGI IMG/M metagenome (GOLD analysis project Ga0075428, IMG submission 75291) | Populus rhizosphere microbial communities from Tennessee, USA - Rhizosphere MetaG P. deltoides SRZDD2 | ecosystem: Host-associated > Plants > Roots > Rhizosphere > Soil | place: USA... | reverse complement strand
GGGCGATCTCAAGCCCTGAAACGGGCCCGCGAAAATGCTCAGAGGTCTGCGGCCGACTCAAATCTTGGCTGGAGAGCACTTCGTGCGCCTTTGCAGGGGGCAGTTGCGGAACCGCTGGGCAGGACCTTCGTTCGTTGACATGCGGGAGCCGCTCGTTAGCATTTCTCGCCCGCAACTGGTCGCCACCATCTGGGCGCCAGCGCCTGCAAGTCCCCATGACGAAGACAACCCTAGCGACCGTTGCAACACGACATGCTGCCATGAATACCTGGCACGTCGTCGATGCCTCGGGTCGGACCCTCGGTCGCATGGCCACCGAGATCGCGACGATCCTGATGGGCAAGCACCGCCCCGACTACACCCCGTACATGCTCGTCGGCGAAGGCGTCGTCGTCGTCAACGCGGACAAGGTGAAGGTGACGGGCAACAAGGCCGAGACGCGGGAATACACGTACTACACGGGGTTCCCCGGTGGGTTGCGGCACGTGAAGCTCGGCGACTACCTCGCGAAGGCGCCGGAACAACTCGTGACGCTCGCGGTTCGCCGCATGCTGCCGAAGAACCAGCTGGCGCGCAAGATGATCAGCCGCCTGAAGGTCTACCGCGGCGACTCACATCCGCACCAGGCGCAGAAGCCGACAGTCCGCAAGCCGACAGTTCGCAAGTAGGGCCGAACGAACCCAAGAGACGACGAGAGATCGAACGTGGCAATCAACAACCCTTACATCTGGGGCACGGGCCGTCGCAAGACGTCGACTGCCCGGGTGCGCATCAAGCCGGGCACCGGCAAGTTCCTGATCAACGACCGCGAATTCGACAAGTTCTTCGTGACGGACGACACGCGCCGGGCGGCGATGCAGCCGCTCGTGGTGACCGAGACGCGGAACAACTTCGACATCTGGGTCAACGTCGCCGGTGGCGGCATCACCGGCCAGGCCGGTGCGGTCAGTCTCGGCGTGGCCCGCGCGCTGCTGCGCGAGAACGCGAACTTCGACAAGGTGCTGCGTGAAAACGGCCTCCTGACGCGTGACTCTCGCGAGGTCGAACGCAAGAAGTACGGCCGCCACAAGGCACGCCGTTCGACGCAGTTCAGCAAGCGCTGAGTGATCTGCTGCGCGTGCCGCGAGGCAGCGGCCGCTGCGGCTCCGTCTGCGGCGCCCTTTCTCGTGCCATGGCTGGCCACTCCCACTCCTCGAACATCAAGTTCCGCAAGGACCGGGTCGACGCCAAGCGGGCCAAGGCCTTCGCCAAGCTTGCGCGGATGATCACGGTCGCCGCGCGCCAGGGTGGTGGCAGCATCGAGGGCAACGCAAAGCTGCGGCTGTGCGCCGAGAAGGCGCGCGTGCTCAGCATGCCGAAAGACGTCATCGAGCGCGCGATCCGGAAGGGCACGGGGGAAGGCGAGCTCGGCAACTACGAGGAATTCGTCTACGAGGGTTATGGCCCCGGCGGCATAGCACTGATGCTCGAAATCCTGACCGACAACCGGCATCGCACGGCGGCCGATGTCCGCATGCTGTTCGAGAAGTTCGGTGGCAACCTCGGCGCCACGGGCGCAGTCGCCTGGATGTTCGAGCGCAAGGGTCGCTTTCTCGTGGATCCTGCGGCCGGGGGGGCCGGCGCGCCGGGTGGCGAGCGCAAGCTCGGCGAGGATCGCTTGCTCGAGATCGTGTTGGAGGTGGGGGCCGACGATCTGCAGGCAGAGGGCGACGCGTTCGCGATCTACTGCCGCCTGGCGGCCTTCGCCGACGTGAACCAGGCCCTGGCCGCGCGCGGTGTGCCCCTGCGCGAAGCAGGGCTCGCGTATGTGCCGAGTCAGCGGGTCACCGTGGCCGACGAAGCCGTTGCCACACGCCTCGTGCGGCTCATCGACGCGCTCGAAGACAACGACGACGTGCAGGGGGTGTTCAGCAACGAGGACTTCCCCGAAGCTGTGGTCAGAGCCCTGGAGGCATGATGGAAGGATCGAAACGGTGGTTCTGGGTCGGGTCGCGCGAGCCGGTTCGGGCGCAGCTCGCGGCGCTGTTTTCCGCGGCTGCGACCAAAGCACCGATCGAACGTGCCTCGGCCGGCGACGTGGTCGTCGTCGAAGCCCAGGCTGCGGAGTGTGCCGCGCTGCCGACCGGTCATGCGTTCGGCGGCGTGCGGGCCCTCAAGGACCGCGGGCTGTCGGTCTACGTCGTCGTCGCGGATACCGACCGCGTGGGGGAACAGCTCGCGCGCTTCTGTCTCGCCGACGGCGTGTTGCGCTGGAACGCGGACAAGGGCGTGCTCGATGCGGCGCAACTGCAGGCTACACCGCGCGCGGCAACGCGCACTTCGGTCGACGACATGCTGGCCCGGCTCGAAGCCGACCAGAATGCGCGCGGTCGGGACTCCGCGTTGCAGCGGCTGTTGCAGTTCGAACGCGAGGACTCGCTGTCGAACCGCTTGCAGGATCCGGAGACGGGCTTGTTCGATGGCGCCTACGCGACGTTGAAGCTCGACGAAGAGTGGAAGCGCGCCATGCGCTTTCATCAGCCGTTGTCGCTGCTGCTGCTCGACCTCGGCCCGCGCCTGCGCAGCCTCGACGAAGCGACCCGCCGGGCAACTTTGGCCGAGGCGGCCGGCGTCTTCCTCAACGAGTGTCGCGACATCGACGTGCTGGCGCGCTTTGCCCCGACGGTGTTCCTGCTGCTGATGCCTGGCACGGGGCCGGATGGGGCCGAGGTGGTCGCAAGGCGCATCCTGGCCACGCTGGGCCAGCGGTTTGGCAAAGCGCATGGGCTCCTCCCCGCAGGTGGGCTGTGCTCGGTGCCATCGAGCGAGATCCCTGACCGCAGGGCCTTCCTGGCGGTCGCAGAGGCTTGTCTGCGACGCGCCGAGGCCAGCGGGGCTGGCGGCGTGAGCTCGACTTGGCAATAGTCGTGAAGACGTGCGCAAGGGCAGCGTTGGCGGCAGCTCCCTGTGCCGCGGTGCACAGTCCCGAATGTTCGACCGTTTCATCAGACTGGCGAAGGCCAAGCAGGCGCTGCGCGACAGGCGCTTCGAGGATGCACTGCGGTTGGCAGCCGATCCTCTGATCGAGAACGACCGGCGCGCGGAGCAGGTGCGCAAGCAGGCCGCGGACCACCTGCGGGAGCGTGCGCAGCAGAAGCTGGCCGACGGCGACACGGCCGGGGCGCGGGCCGAGTTGGTCCAACTGCGCGGCCGCACGCCGGCAGCGGCCGTCGACGCACTCGAGGCTGCCATCGTTGCCGCCGAGTCCGGCGAGGCCAAAGCACGGGACCTGGCGCGGGCCAATCTGGCCGAAGTGCGTCGCCTGCTCGATCGCGGTGAGACCGCGGCGGCCACGGCGCTGTTGTCCACCGTTCCGGCCACCCATCTGCTGCTCGAGCGCCAGCAGATGGAACAGCTCGTCACCGAACGGCGCCGGCAGGGTGCAGTCCTGGCCGGGCAAGCGCTGAGCGCGTTGCAGGACGAGGCCAGCGAGGTGGCCCTCGAGCGGCTGCTGCGCGCGGAAGCCATGGATCGCGATGGCGCCGAGATCGCCCGGTGCCGCCAGCGCATCCTCGATGCGGCCGCCCTCAACGCTGCGGCCGCTGTGCGCTCGCTGCGGCACAAGGGCGACGTAGTTGCTGCCGTCGAACGATTCCGCGCGGTTGCGGCCACGCCGGCGGTCCGCAAAGCGGCTGCGATGGTCGAACTGCGCGCCGAGCTGGAGGCCGAGGTGCTCGCCTGGCTGCAACGGGCCGAAAGCATCGATGCGGCGCTGCCGCTCGCGCGCGCCGTCGTGGCTGCCGAGCTTGCCAGTGCAGAACCACTGCGCGGCCTGACCGCGGCCGTGCTGGCGGCGGAACCGCGCGTCGGCCGCGGCGAATCCGGCGCCGCCGCGGCGCTGGAGGCCGCGGCCAGGAGTGCGGGGGCCGAAGGGCTCGCGCGCATGGCGGCTGGTATCGCTTCGGCCGGGGCCTCGAGACAACAGCGGCTCCTGGAGGCGCAGCAGCTGCGCGACGGCGGCCAGCTCGACGCGGCGCGGGCCTTGTTGGTGGAATTCCTCGTGGACGAACCAGTGCACGAGGCAGCCCGTCGCGAGCTCGACCTCGTCGACCAGGGTCTCGCAGACCTCGATCGACGGCTCGCCGCGGTGCGGGCGGCGTTGCGGGAGGGTCGGTTGCGCGAAGCCTGCACGCAAGCACTCGGACTCGTGGGCTCGGCGCGCGTCGCGAAAGAGGCCCAACAGGTCGTCGCCGAGGCCCGCGCGCGCATGTTGTTGGTCGAACGCGGTCTCGACGAGGTCCGTGTCGCGTTGTATGGCCGCGTTGCGTCGAGCCAGGAGGGCGTCAGGCACTGTCTGCTGCGCCTCGAGGAGCTCGCCAAGGTGCAGGCGGACCACGAGGAGATCCCCAAGGTCGCCAAGGCAGTCACGGTCGAGATCGAAGCGCTCTCGACCTGCGAACGTGTGGCCTCGGCACTCGACCGGCGTGCCGTCGACGAGGCGATCTCGGGCCTGGCAACGCTGGCCGAGTTGCGCGAACGCCTGTTGGCCAGCGACCGGCTCGACGCGCGCGTCTGTGTCCTCGCCGATCGGCTGGCCGAAGTGGCCGAGCTGGCGTTGGTCGGCGGTCGGCTCGCCGAGGTCCAGCGATGTGCCGACCTGTTCGGCAAGCTGCAGGTGGTCCGGCCCGAGTTCGAGGCCAAAGCCGGTGCGCTGCGGCAGCGCGCCGACGGGCGCCGGGAGGCCGCGAGCGAGTTCGTGCAGCGGGCGCTCGCGTCGCTCGCCGAACGCGATCTGGCCGAGGCCGAACGGCTCGCCGAGCAGGCGCAGCAGCAGTGGGCCGAAGGCTCCGAAGTCCGCGCCCTGGTGGAGCGTCTCGTCCAGGTCCGGCGGCAGAGCGACACGCTCGACCGCGTCGAGACCTTGACCCGGGGGCGCGATTTCGTCGGCGCGCAGCAAAAGCTGGCCGAGATGCCGCCGACCCAGCAGTTCCTGCGGACCAGGATCTACGACATGAAGCAGAATCTGGCGCGCGCCCAGGGCCTCGAGGGGGCCTTCCTCCTGCGAGCGGACGAGGGCGGCGAGCATCTCGTCGTCCGTGGCGAGACCGTCTCGATCGGCAACGTCCGACAGACGCGCGCCGACCTGCCAGTGTTGGCCAACGTCGCGGGACGCCACGCGACCATCCGCCGCAGCATGTCGTTCCACGGCGGCATGCAGGACACCATCGTCGCCGAGGAGGGCGAAGTGCGCGTCGGTGGTGACCTCGTGAAGTCGCGGGCCCTGGCGCCCGGGGACCGGGTCCAGCTCGGACCGACGTTCGGCTTCGTCTACCAGCGTCCGAGCGGGCGTTCGCTCTCGGTTGGGCTCGTCCTGCGCGGTGGTTTCCAGATCGCCGGCACGGACCGGGTCTTCCTGATGAAGGACCGCGGCCGCGACGGGCGCATCCTGCTCGGGCCGACCCAGGACGTGCACGTGCGCGTGCCGAAGGCCACGGGCGAGGTCGAGGTCTTCTCGACCAACACGGGCCAGATGCGCGTGTTCTGCGAGACCGGCGGCACGATCGACGGGGTTCCGTTCCGCGGCGAACACCCCCTTGCCGCGGGCCAGATCGTCGCGGCCGCTGGCATGAGTTTCCTGTTGCTGCCGTGGCGCCCGACCGTGTGAGCGCGCAGTTCCCGCGACGCGAGAATATTGCGCGCCGGCACCGTAACGGCACGCGATCCTGGAGGTGCCCATGCTCGACGTGCTGCTCTCGACCTGCCTTGCGTGCCTCTTGCCGCAAGAGCCCGCGACGCTGGCCTCGGCTGTTGCCGTGCAAGGCGAAGCGGAACTGACCCCTGCTGCGGCATTCGCCTCGGCGCGGCGCAAGGCCGAGGAGCACGTGCGCGAGCTCTGGCACGATCGGGCGTCCCAGGCGTTCGCCGCGCAGCGGCCCTTCTGGCTGCCCGAGATCCTGGCAAACGAATCGCTGCGGCGGTGGCTGTCCGACCTGCCCGTGAACCAACTCGTGCGCCTCGTCGACCGCGAGGATCGCGAGCGCACGCACGAGTTCGGCAACAGCTACCAGACCACGCTGTGGGTCGCCGAAGAGCCGGCCCGCGTGGTGCAAGGCGAGCGCCAGCTGCGCCGCGAGTTGCAGCAGCTCGAACGAGTCACCGCGGTCAAGTATGGCGGAATCGCCGCGAGCTGGGTGTTTCTCGCCGTCGTGCTGGGCTGGATCGACCGCCTGTCGCGTGGCTACATGACCGGGCGGTTGCGCCTGGTCGGTCTGCTCGCTGCCACCGCGATCCCGGTGATCGCCTTCCTCGTGTAACGTGAACGCGCACATGGAAGCTCCCCGCATCGAACCCGCCGAACCCGCACCGCGACCCGTGCGGGTGGATTGGGAGTCCTTCTACACGCACTACCGGAAGCCCGGTTATCTGCCCGGCTTCGAGATCGTGAACAAGCTCGGCGGCGGCATGTTCGGCCTCGTGTTCAAGGCCAGGAAGGAGTCGATCGGCAAGGACTACGCGATCAAGTTCCTGAAGGTCGACGACGACACCGTGCGCGACGCGGTGGCGCGCGAGCTCGAGACCGTGCAGTTCTTCGCGCAGATCGATCACCCGAACCTCGTCTCGATCGAGGACAAGGGTGTGATCGACGGCATTCCGTATCTCGTGATGAGTTACGCCGGGCAGGAGACGCTGCAGAAGCGGCTGCAGCAGGGCGCGCTGGCGCGCGACGAGGCTCTGCGCATCTTCGTGCAGGCAGCCCGCGGTGTGCAGGCGCTGCACGAGCACTCGCTCGTGCACTTCGATCTCAAGCCCGCGAACATCTTCCTGAAGGGCGACGTCGCGCGCGTCGGCGACTACGGCCTCAGCAAGCTCGTCTCGGAGTCGCGCAACTCGCTGAGCTTCGGTCGCGGCACGCCGTACTACATGGCACCCGAGATGCTGCAGCGGCGCGGTGATGCGCGCAGCGACATCTATTCGCTGGGCATCATCCTCTACGAGTGCCTCTACGGCGACGTGCCGTTCCGCGGTGACTCCGAATGGGAGGTGTTGCGCAAGCACGAAGTCGCGACCCCCGAATTCCCGCCGCACAGTCTGCCCGGTGATCGCGAGATCGTGCTGCGTTGTCTGCGCAAACAGGCGGCGGACCGGTTCACTTCAGTGGCCGAGCTGCTGCGCGCGCTGCAGGCGCCCGTGGCGCTGGGCGAGAGCATGCTGCTGAACGGCCCGCGGCCGGCCGGAGTTCGCACGGCAGCCGCAGCGGCAGCGCCGTCGCCGGCGGTCCCGCCGCCGTTGCCGCGCGACAGCGCCGACAGCCCGTATGGCATGCCATGGCACCCCGGTCGCGGCACGGGCCGCGGCGTGGTCGCGTTCGTCGTGCGCGCGATCTTCGCGGTGCTCGAAGCGTCCATCTTCGTGGTCTTCCTGCCCGTGCGCGCCGTGAGCACAGTGGCCGGGCGTGGCATCGTCTGGCTGCTGCGGCTTCCGCTCCAGATCCTCGGGCTCGCGGCCCGTCTCATTGGGCTCTTGGTCGTGGCTGCGATCGTGTTGCTCGTGATCGTCGCGGTGCTGCATCTCGTCTCCGTCGCTTGAGCTCCATCGCGCTGTCACCTGTTATGATCTCCGCCCCCTCCATGAGCGAACGAGTGCACGAGATCCCGCGGCTGCAGGCGATGGACGAGGCCGCGTGGGCTTCCCTGCAGGACGACTACTACCGGCGCATCTACTTCTACGTGAAGCGCTACGTCACCGACCATCAGACGGCAGAGGACCTGACACAGGACGTGTTCCTCGGTGCGCTGCGCGGCATCGCCACGTTCGATGCCACCTACACGCTCGACCAGTTCCTGTTCGGCATCGCCAAGAACCGCGTCATCGACCACTACCGCAAGCACAAGGTCACGTTGGTGCCCAGCAAGGCGGACGAGCAGGGCGATCGCAGCCAGATCTGGCTCGAGAACATGGCCCACGCGGGCACCGCCCAACCCAAGGAGAAGGCCGTGCACAGTGAGGACGGCCGGCGCCAGCGCCAGGTGCTGGTCCAGATCCTGCGCGACCTCGTCGGTGAGTTGTGGTCGGCTGGTGAGTTCCAGAAGCTCATGGTGCTCGAGTATCTGTTCGTGATGGGCGGCCGCAACAAGGACGCTGCCGCGCGCTTCGGCATCGCCGACGAGAAGGCCGTGGCGGGCATCAAGTTCCGCGCCATCGAACGGTTGCGCGGCCTGGCGCGCCAGCGTGACCCGAATCACTCGCTGTTCCTTGGTCTCTGGCAGCCGGGGGCCCGATGAGCGCCGAAGAAGATCCGGTCGAGGCCAAGCTGGCCTTCACGGTGGCCACCGTCTGGCGCGAAGAACGCATTTCGTGTCCGCATCCGCACCTGTTGCAGAGCTGGATGCAGGGTGGCCTGCCCGCCGGCGCGGGCGAGTTCGTCGAGTTCCATCTGCGCGAGAGCCAATGCCCGTATTGCAACGCGGTCGTCGACGACCTGCGCGAGCGCGACAGCTCGGCGAAGGCCCCGGCTCTCGAGGACATGCGCGATCGGCTGCTGCGGTCGACGGCGGCCGCGCTGCGCCGTTCGCGCGCGTAGCGGCTCGTCCGCGCCAGGTGGCCCTTCGCTGCGCACAGCAGCCATTCCGCTGCGCGGAGCTGGCCGTTCCGCTGCGCGGAGCTGGCCGTTCCGCTGCGCGCGCCAGGCATGCCGGACAATGTCGGCCAGAAATGTCTGCACTGGCGCGAATAGTCGCGACACCGCTGCGCATGTGGGGGCACGGAGCCATTAGGCATCCGGTCAACCCGACAACGGAAACGACATGATCTGCAAGACTCTCAAGTGGATGCTCCTCAGCGGCGCGGTGCTCGGTGGGGCTGGATTCCTGTTCCTGGGCACCGACTTCCCGAGCTACCTCGGCACGATGGCATCGTCCGTGCGCGAGAGCGTCACCGGCGCCATCCCGGTCGAGATCGAACTGAAGCGCGCGGAGGGTCTGATCCGCCAGATCGATCCGCAGATCGACCGGTGCAAACTCGACCTCGCGCGCGCCCAGATCGAGCTCGAGAACCTGCAGAACTCGGTCACCCACCTCGAGAAGGTAACGGGCGCGGAGGAGAAGAAACTCAAGGTCGGTGCCAAGCTGCTCTCGGGCGACGGCACTGCCGAGGTCATGCTCGCTTCGGACTCCGGGGCACACCGGCGCCGCGTCAACGCCGATCTCGCCCGCACGAAGGACAGCTACGTGAACAACGTCGCGATCCTGAAGGTCAAGCGGGCCCTGATCGAACGCCAGACGCGCGCCGTCGAAGCCGCCTCGCAGCGTCTGGAAGCCGTTCGCACCGAGCGCGGCGCGCTCGAGGACCAGGTCGCGACCCTCAAGACGCAGAAGATGCAGGTCGAAGCGCTGACGGCGCAGAGCAAGCGGATCGACTTGGACGACTCGGCGCTGAGCCAGGCGAAGGAAGTGATCAAGAACGTCAAGGAGCGTCTCGACGTCGCGCAGCGCATGCTCGAGAACGACATGGTCTTCCAGGGCGAAGACCCGGTCGAGGTCGCGGTCGAACAGCGCAACGTGCTCAAGGAGATCAATGAGCTGTTCGCCTCTGGCGAGACGGCGACCGCTACGGTGATCGCGCTGCCGACCCAACGCTAGACGCCACGCTGCGTCCCGGCTCCCAAGGCCGGGGCCCTGCCCCACGCGCCGCGAGCAGTTACCCGAAGGGTGCTGCTCGCGGTTCTGCGTACCGACTACAGGTCGTGAAGAATGGGGACACAGGATCGACGGCGCGCCACGCGATCGTTACCGTCCCGCCCCTCCGTCCCATGAACATCCACGAGTACCAGGCCAAGCAACTGCTGGCGAAGTTCGGCGTGCCCGTGAGCAAGGGCATCGCGTGCAAGACGGTCGACGAGGCCGGCAAGGCGTTCATCGCGCTGAACCAGCCTCTCGCGGTGGTCAAGGTGCAGATCCACGCCGGAGGCCGCGGCAAGGCCGGCGGCGTGAAGCTCGTGCGCAGCGCCGACGAGGCGCGGAAGGTCGCGCAGAACCTGCTCGGCAAGCCGATCGTCACGCACCAGACCGGTCCCCAAGGCCGCATCGTCAAGACGCTCTACGTCGAGGCCGGCAGCGACATCGACCGCGAGATGTATCTCGCAGTCGTCATGGACCGCGCTGCGCAGGCGCCGGTCGTCATCGCGGCGGCCGAGGGTGGCGTCGACATCGAAGAGCTCGCCCAGCACCGGCCGGCTGCGATCGCGCGCCAGCGCGTGCATCCCGTGAAGGGTTTGCTGAGCTTCCAGGCCAGGGCGCTGTGCAAGCATCTCGGGCTGGTCGGCGATCAGCAGAAGGCCGGCGCGAAGCTCGTCACGACACTCGTCAAGGCCTTCATGGAGCTCGATTGCTCGCTCGTCGAGATCAACCCGATGATCGTCACGAAGCAGGGCGAAGTGAAGGCGCTCGACGCGAAGATGAGCTTCGACGACAACGCGCTGTTCCGGCACAAGGAAGTCGCCGAGTTGCGCGACCTCGACGAAGAAGACCCGAAGGAAGTCGAGGCCAAGAAGTTCGACCTCAATTACATCGCGCTGCAGGGCAACATCGGCTGCATGGTGAACGGCGCGGGTCTCGCGATGGCGACGATGGACGTGATCCAGCTCAAAGGCGGCACGCCGGCGAACTTCCTCGACGTCGGCGGCGGCGCCAACAAGCAGCAGGTCACCAACGCGTTCAAGATCCTGCTGTCGGACAAGAACGTGAAGGGCATCCTCGTCAACATCTTCGGTGGCATCATGAAGTGCGACACGATCGCCGAGGGCGTCATCGCCGCGGCGAGGGAAGTGCACCTGTCGGTCCCACTCGTCGTGCGCCTCGAGGGCACCAACGTCGAACTCGGCCGCAAGCTGTTGCTGGAGTCCGGGCTCGACCTGCAGACCGCCGCGTCGCTCGACGAGGCCGCGGAGAAGATCGTGAAGGCGATTGCCTAGGCCTCAGCCCACCAGGAGCACCATGAGCGTTCTGATCGACGGCAACACGAAGATCCTGTGTCAGGGCTTCACGGGCGAAGCCGGCATGTTCCACACCAAGAACTCGCTCGCCTACGGCACGAAGGTCGTGGCCGGCGTGACGCCCGGCAAGGGCGGTCAGACCATCGAAGGCCTGCCCGTGTTCGACACGGTGCGGGAGGCGGGGCGCGCCACGGGCGCCACTGTGTCGATGGTCTACGTGCCGGCCGCGTTCACGGCGGACGCGATCTGCGAGGCGGTCGACGCCGAGCTCGACCTCGTCGTCACGATCACCGAGGGAATCCCCGTCGCCGACATGGCCTTCGTCAAGGACGTCATGCGAGGTTGCAAGACGCGGCTCATCGGACCGAACTGCCCCGGCATCATCACGCCGGTCACGGACAAGACGGGGTGCAAGATCGGCATCATGCCGGCCTACATCCACCGCCCTGGCAAGGTCGGCATCGTCTCTCGAAGCGGCACGCTGACCTACGAAGCCGTCTGGCAGGTGACGACTGCGGGGATGGGGCAGTCGACCTGCATCGGCATCGGCGGTGATCCGATCAAGGGCCTCGACTTCATCGATTGCCTCAGGCTGTTCCAGGAGGACAAACAGACCGAAGGCATCATCATGATCGGCGAGATTGGCGGCACGGCCGAGGAAGAGGCCTGCGAGTTCCTGAAGGGTCATCTGACCAAACCCGTCGTGGGCTTCATCGCCGGCGCCACGGCACCTCCCGGCAAACGGATGGGACACGCCGGCGCGATCATCAGCGGCGGCAAGGGCACGGCGAAGGACAAGAAGGCGGCCATGGCGCGCGCAGGAGTGCACGTCTGCGACACGCCGTCGATCCTCGGTGCCACGATGAAGAGAGTGCTCGCGCGGTGAAGATCCCCGGTGGTTTCGAGGCGTTGTTCCGCCAGCTCACGCCGCTGCTGCTGCTCGCAGTGTTCGTGGCGGTCGTGTTCGAGCCTTGGTTGCCCGGTGCGGGCTGGCTCAAGACCCAGTTCGGCGACACGGTCGTGTTGCGGGCATGCGTTGCGGCCCTGGCCTTCTATGTGCTGTTGTTGTGGGGCGAGTGCTTGCGGCTGCACACGATCCTCACCGGCGTGTTGCACGCGTTCCGCGACTTCGATGGCGCAAAGAAGAAAGGAGAGCCGGGCGCCGGGCGCAATCCGAAGACCCGGCTCGAGGCGGCACGCCTGTTGATCGCCGCGATGCGTTCGGACGATGCGTCGATCCGGACGACGAGCAGGCACAATCTGCAGCGGCTCGTGGGCCAGGATCTCGGTGCGGATCCCGAGGCGTGGCAGGCGTGGCTGAAGACCCAGGAGCAGGAACAAGACCCCTCCTGAGTTCTCATCCGCGGCCCCGGCCCGGTCGCCTCCCGGCAGCCGCGTTGGCGAAAGTTCGAGTCTCGGGCTGCGTTCGGAGAAGTCTGGACCGGGCGCTGGCGTTGGCGGCAGGGTTGGCTGATGATCACGCAAACGCTGAGGATGTCTGCATGATTGCCTTCGTGAACCACTGGGAGCTGCTCGTCATCCTCGTGGTGGTCTTGCTCTTGTTCGGCCATCGCTTGCCCGGAATGGCCCGTTCGCTTGGTTCCGGCATCACCGAGTTCCGACGCGGCCTCAAGGAAGGCTCGTCGAAGGACAACGACGGCAATCCGCCCGCCAAGCCCCCGACATCAGGGCCAGACTCCGGCAGCGGCGGGTCGCCCCGGTGACCGACACGCTGCCCATCCACGACCTGGTTGGCCTGGTGCAGCCGCAACTCGACCGGTTGAACCGCGAGCTGATCCTGGATCTGGCCCCGGGGCACCGCGAGATGCTGCCGCTCGTCGAGCACGTCGGTGGCTTCCGCGGCAAGCAACTGCGTCCCGTGCTGACGTTCCTGTCGGGCATCGCCGTGCGAGGTGCGAGCCACGGCGGCGGGCTCGGCGACGACGTGGTCACGGTCGCCAAGGTCATCGAACTCCTGCACACGGCCACGCTCGTGCACGACGACGTGCTCGATGGGGGAAGTCTGCGGCGACGCATCCCGACCGTGAACCAGATGGCGGGCGTCGAGGTAGCGGTGCTGCTCGGCGACTACATCTACGCGAAGGCGTTCCACATGGCCGTGCAGCTGCCGGACCCGACCGCCGCGCGTTGGCTCGCCGAGACCGTGCGCGTGATCTGCCAGGGCGAGATCACGCAGGTGCTGCACCGCTTCGACCTCGCCTGGAGCGAAGCCCGCTACTTCACTGTGATCGCCGAGAAGACCGCGAGTCTCTACGCGGCCGCGTGCAGGCTCGGTGCCTACTACAGCGGCAGCAGCGAAGCCCGGCTGCGGGCCCTCGAGGAATTCGGCCTCGAGCTCGGCATCGCGTTCCAGATCGTCGACGACTGCCTGGACCTCGATGGCGACGAACGCATCGTCGGCAAGTCGCTCGGCACGGATCTCAGCAAGGGCAAGATCACGCTGCCGATGCTCTACCTGATGCAGCGCGGTCCCGCCGAAGCCGAACGGCTCCGCAGCGTGCTCGGCAAGAGCGAAGCGGAGGCGTTGCGCCGGCTTCACAGCGAGTTCCCGCTCGAACACGCGATCGCCTACGCCATGGAGGAAGCCCAGCGCCGGATCGCCAAGGCGCAGGCCTCGCTCTCCCTGCTGCCCAAGGGGCCGGGCCGGGATGCCCTGCACCAGTTGGCAGGGTTCGTGCTGACGCGGCGGCTGTAGGATGGTGACCTGCGGCGGCCGCGCAATTCGCGGCGTAGCCAGTCGGTTTCCGTTGCGATCGAAGTCACAGCTGCCCACAGTCCTCTGGTTCCCGTCAATGTGTATTCGCCGCCCAACCACGGGCTCACCGATGCGTTACCCCGGCCTGCTCCTGCTCACGACTCTCGCGCTGTTGTCCGCTGGCTGCGGTGACCCGACGGAAGCGAGCTTCGGCGCGCCGCGCAAGGTCTCGCGCGAGCAGCGGCCAACCACCTGGGATGCTCCGACGCGGGACCGCCTCGGGATCCGCGACATGGAAGCGCCGCCGTCCAACGAGGCAGAGCGCTGGACCGGCACGACGCCGGGTGGTTGGGAAGAGCTACCGCCCCAGCCCAAGCGCTTCCGCGACCTGCTCTGGCGCGTCGCGGGCAACACGGAAACGGAGTGTTACCTGTCGGCCGGCGTGGGTGGCGGCGTGGCCGGCAACATGAAGCGCTGGTACACCGACCAGAACGGCATCCAGGACGTGCCGAAGGTCGAGTCCCTGCCCGTCGTCGAGATGGCGGGCCGGCAGGGGCGCCTCATCGAACTGAGCAGCAGCGGCAAGGCCATGATGATCGCGTTCCTTGCCGACGGCCCACAGTTGACGACGCTCAAGTTCACCGGGCCCGAGGCCATCGTGAAGCAGAACCGCGCGCCGTTCCTCGAGGTCGCGAAGTCGCTGCGGACGGTTCCCGCGAACGCGACCAGCAACGCACCAAATAGTGCCTCCGGAGCGAACGACAGGACTTCCCCCGGCGAGAAGCCCAGCGGCGAGCAACACTGGACCGGCACGACGCCGAGCGGTTGGGAAGAGCTGCCGGCACAGCCCGACAGCTTCCGCGACCTGCTCTGGCGAGTCGCGGGCAGCACGGAAACGGAGTGTTACCTGTCGGCCGGCGTGGGTGGCGGCGTCGCGGGGAACATGAAGCGCTGGTACACGGTCCAGAACGGCATCCAGGACGTTCCGCAGGTGGAGTCCCTGCCCGTCGTCGAGATGGCGGGCCGGCAGGGGCGCCTCATCGAACTGAGCAGCAGCGGCAAGGCCATGATGATTGCGTTCCTGGCCGACGGCCCACAGTTGACGACGCTCAAGTTCACCGGGCCCGAGGCCATCGTGAGGCAGAACCGCGAGCCGTTCCTCGAGGTCGCGAAGTCGCTGCGTTTGCAGGCCGGCCCCGGTCCAGCTCGTGGTTCGGGCTCGTCGGAAAAGACTCCGGCAGGCTCGCCTCACGACATGCAGCCGGGCGGCACCGACCCCGCGTTCACGGCAACCGTCCCGGCGGGCTGGACCGTGAAGAAGCCTTCGCATCGCGTGCTCCACTACACCTTCGGCAGCGAAGGCGAGGTCTACATGTCGCAGCTCGGCGGCACGCTGCGCCCGACGCTCGACATCTGGCGTGGTGAGCTGGGCTTGCCGGCCATGTCGGACAGCGAGTACCTGGCCCTGCCCAAGGTCCCGATGCTCGGCAGCGAGGGCACGCTGCTCGACGCCCGCGGCGACTTCCGGAGCATGAGCGGCAAGCAGATCCCCGGCGCGCGCGTGCTGATCGGAGCGCTGGTCGAGGGCAGCTCGATCACGTTCGTGAAGCTCGTCGGCAAGGCAGCCGAGGTCGAGGCGCAGCGCGAGGGCTTGCTGCAGTTCCTCGCCTCGTTGCGGAGGACGCCATGAACGCGCACGTGCCCGCGCCACCACCGCCACCGTTGCCGCGCGTGCATTGGGGGCGAAGAGTGCTCGAGCTCTGCTCGTCGTTGAAGGTGACCGTCGTGTTGCTCCTCGCGTTCGGCGTGTTGACGTTCGCCGGCACGCTGGCTCAGGAGAAGCTCGGCTTGTTCGTCGTCCAGCGCGACTTCTTCGAGTCGTTCTGGGTCGTCTGGGACACCGAATTCTGGTTCGGCCACGACCGGACCTTGAGGATCCCGTTGCCCGGCGGCTACTCGATCATGCTCGCGCTGTTCGTGAACCTCGTCGTCGGAGGGATCGTGCGCCATCGCTGGCACTGGCGCAACGCGGGCATCCTCGTCACGCACCTCGGCATCGCGCTGCTGCTGATCGCCGGCTTCGTCAAGCTGCATTTCTCCTACGCCGGGCACGTCGCGTTGTACGAAGGCAACCAGACGTCGACGATGGTCAGCTTCCACGACTACGAACTCGCGCTGCTGCGACACGATGGCGACGATATCGTCGAGCGCACGATCGAGTCGGCGCAATTCGAGGCCGGTGCTCGTGGGCTCGGCAAGGTCACCGTGGTCGCGGACGATCTTCCGTTCACGATCGTCGTCTCCCACTGGCTCGACAACTGCGAACCACGCCAGAAGGGTCCGATGGTGCAAGCGCGCTTGCCGGTCGTCACCGATGCGGCCGGTGCCGGGTACTTCCTCGAGGAGTCCACGGTCGAGCCCGAACGCGAACGCAACACCGCCGGCTGCTACGTCGAGATCATCGAGAAGGTCGGGCGCAAGGAACACGAGACCATCCTGCTTGGACGCGACTTCCGCCCGTTCGCCGACGACCGGCGGCCATACACGTTCCGTATCGACGGCGTGACGTGGGGCTTGGACCTCCGCCGCATCGTCTGGGACCTGCCGTTCCCGGTCCGCCTCGACAAGTTCCAGAAGGCCGACCATCCCGGCACCATCACGCCGCGCGACTTCAGCAGCTGGGTGACCGTGTTCGATGGCGACGTGGAGCGCAAGGTCCACATCTACATGAACCACCCGCTGCGCAGCCACGACCACGTTTTCTTCCAGACCAGCTGGGGACCTCAGGGGCCGCGCGGCAGCCCACCGCTCGGACCGCCCTGGTATTCCGTCTTCGAGGTCGCCAGGAACCCCTCCGACGACTGGCCGAAGTACGCTTCCTACGTGGTCTTCGCGGGGCTGCTGCTGCACTTCGGCAGCAAGCTGCTGCGTTACCTGGTATCGAGCACGAGAAAGGCCTCGCTCCCGGAGATGTCATGATGCGTCGTAGTTGTCCGTGGCTGCTCGGCTGCTTGCCCGCGGTGCTCGGTGGTTTGCCCGCATGGCTCTGCGCCGCACTCGTCGCGCAGGATCCGACGGCAGCCGATCAGCTGGCTCGTCCGAACGTGTGGACGCCAGGGTTCGTCGAGGCAATGGCGACGCAACCGGTCCAGGAATCCGGGCGCCCCAAGCCGCTCTCCTCCTTTGCCGCGTCGACGCTCTACGCGGTTCACGGCCGGCGCGACATGAAGCTCGACCTCGACGGCGACGGCAAACCGGACGTCACGCTGACGCCTGTCGAGTGGTTGCTCGACGTCTGGTGCTTCCCCGAGCAGGCCGCGAAGTACCCGCTGTTCCGGATCGAGAACGTCGAGGTGCTCGACGCGATCGGCATCCCGCTCGAACGAGGCCAGCGCTTCGACTTCGAGTATGTCACGTTCGAACAGCTCGTGACGCCGGGCAAGGTCGGTGTGCCGGCCCAGCGTCTCATCGAGCTCGCGCACAAGTACGACAGCATCGCGGCGGTCAAGCGCAGCCCGGTCGAGTCGCACATCGTCGTGACGGCCGAGCGCTTGGACACCTACTTCCGGGTGCATCGCCAGCTGCAGATACTCGGCCAGCCGTTCGCGCTCGAGGGGGAGCTGCGCGCGCGGCTCGGCGGCATGGAGAAGACCGATCTCGCGACCCTGGTCGAGAAAGGGCCCCAGTTCATCGGGCTCGTGCGCGAGTACGAGAACAAGATGACGGATCCGGCGATCCGCAACGCGCTGGAAATCGCAGCCGTGCTCGAGGACCTCGTCGGCGCGCGCGAAACCATGGCGTTGTTCCCACCGGCCGGCACGGTTGCCGAGAACGATCGCTGGCTCGGCCTCGGCGAGCTCGTGCAACGCGGCTTGTTCGACCACCTGCAGCCCGAGCAAACGGTCATGCTGCAGCACCTGCAGCAGGGCCTGATCACGACCGACCAGGCGACGCGCGAACGCGAACTGCTGGCCTTCCGCGACGCGGTGGTGTCGCGCGCGACGGCGCGCGGCGAGTACGACAAGGTGCCGCTCGAGCACTACTACCTGGACGCGAGCTGGCACTACAAGGCGCTGCACTGGTTCCTGCTCGCGCTGGTCGTCGTTGCGCTCGGCTGGACGATGCCGCGTTCGAAGTGGATGTGGCTCGCCGGAATCGCGTCGACGGTCGTGCCGTGGGTGTTCCTGGTCATCGACATCGTGTTGCGCTGCGTGATCCGCGGGCGGCCGCCGATCCTGAACCTCTACGACACGTTCCTGTTCGTCGCGGCGATCGGCGTCGGCGCGGCCGTCGTCGCCGAGATCATCACGCGGCGACGCTTCGTGCTTTCGGTCGCGCCGATCTTCGGCGCTCTGCTGATCGCGCTCGCGCGGGCCTTCGAAGTCGAAGACGGCAAGGACCAGCTGGCGCCGCTGCAGGCCGTGTTGGACACGAACTACTACCTCGCGACGCACGTCACCTCGATCAACATCGGCTACGCGGCGAGCATGTTCGCGTCGTTCGTCGGCACCGCGTGGCTGTTGATGCAGACGATCGGGGTCCGGCGCAACGACACCGCGTTCCACAAGTCGATCGTGCGCGCCACGTATGGGCTCGTCGCGTTCGGTCTGATCTTCGCGGTGTTCGGCACGATCTACGGCGGCGTGTGGGCCAACGACTCGTGGGGGCGCTTCTGGGGCTGGGATCCCAAGGAGAACGGCGCCTTCCTGATCTGCATCGCGCTGGTCTCGCTGATGCATGCGCGAATGTGCGGGTGGGTGCGCGACTTCGGGTTCTGCGTCGGTGCCGCGCTGACGGGTATCGTCGTCGCCTTCTCGTGGTTCCACGTGAACCTGCTCGGCATCGGGCTGCATGCATACGGCTTTGCGAGCAGCACGAAGAACGCGCTCTTCATCTACTACGGTGTGCAACTCGGCTTGATCGGGGTGGGGGTCGCCGGCGTGCTGATCCGCCGCGCTCTCGCCGCCGCCGAGCAATCCGCCATGGCTACCGCAGGCAAGTGATTGCGGGCGTAGGTGAGGGGGAGCCTCAACGGCGAGTCCGGAACACCGAGTCTGGGCCGCCGGGCACCACGTTCTCGATCGGGTTCGCGTTGGTGCTGGTCGGCTCGCGCTCACCCGACTCGTCGAACGCGCAAAGCTCGAGGCGATAGGGCCCCGGGTCGTCACTGTTCAGCACGAACTCCCCGGCCGGAGCCACGCGCGCCTCTCCGGCCGACCGGCACCCCGAGCCCAACGGCCGAGTGCCTCTTGGCTCAGATCGCAGCGCCCGCGGCGCGCAGTGTATTGCGCAACAGCATCGCGACGGTGACCGGCCCGACGCCACCCGGGACCGGCGTCAGGATCCCGGCGACGGGTGACGTCGAAGCGAAGTCGACGTCGCCGACGAGACGGCCATCCGGGCCCTGGTTCGTGCCGATGTCGATCACGCAGGCACCGGGTTTCACCATGTCGCCGTGCACGAGGCCGGCCTTGCCGACGGCCACGACGAGGATGTCGGCAGCCCGCGTGTGGTCGGCGAGCCGCTTCGTGCCCGTGTGACAGACCGTGACTGTCGCCTGGTGGTGCAGCATCAGGATCGCGACCGGCTTGCCGACGATCTCGCTGCGGCCGAGCACGACCGTCTCGGCGCCGCGCAGAGGCAGCCCGGTCGAGACGATCAGGTGCACGGCGGCCGCCGCAGTGCACGGTGGCAGCGCGGGCTCCCGCGACAACAGCGCACCCATGTTGGCGGGATGCATGCCCTCGACGTCCTTGTGCTGCGCGACAGCCGCCTGCACGACGCGCGTGTCGATGCCGGGTGGCAACGGCCGCTGCACGATCACGCCAGCCACCTCGGGGCGGCGGTTCAACGCGTCGATCGCGTCGAGCAGCTGGCGCTCGGTCGTCGCGGGCGGCAGGTTCGACACCTCCATGTCGATGCCGACTTCGGCCGCGGCCTTCTGCTGGCTGCGCACGTAGGCCACGGCGGCCGGATCCTGGCCGACCTCGAGCGAGACGAGCTTGATCTGCCGCCGCAGCTGCTCGCGGATCGTGCGCAGGCGCGCGCGCAGGTTCTGGGCTTGCTGCTTGCCGTCGAGAAGTTGGGCGGTCACGGACTACGTCTCCGGGTCGGGTTTCGCCGAAAGATACCGGGGGTGCATCCCGCACCCAACCACGGACATGAGCTACGAGAACGCGCGCTTCCAACTGCCGACGCTGACGCCGGCGATCAAGCTGCTGCTGATCATCAATGGCTCGGTGTTCCTCGCGAACGCGGTGTTGCTCGGCCGCCTCAGCGACCTGGCGGGGGGCACGCAGGGGTTCTGGTTCGCGTTCTCGTGGCAGGGTCTGTTCGAAGGTTACGGGCTCGGCCTGTTGCGCGTGCTCACCTACCAGTTCACGCACAGCTTCAGCGACCCGAAGCACATCCTGCTGAACATGCTCGTGCTCTACTTCTTCGGCACGATGACCGAAGCGCGGCTCGGCTACTTCGGCGTGCTGCGGCTCTACGTGTGGGGCGGCTTCTGCGGGGCGCTTGCACACCTGGGCATCGCGAGCCTGCTGGGCAGCGCCGACCGTCCGCTCGTGGGTGCCAGCGGCGCCTGCTTCGCGTTCCTGCTCTACGCGACCTGCATGGCGCCGCGTTCGGTCGTGTTGCTGATCTTCGTGCCCGTGCCGTTGTGGGGGCTCGCGGCGGTCCTCGTCGGCCTCGGCGTCTACGCCACGTACATCGAGCTCGCGACCGGCATCGTGGACGGTGTCTCGCATGGGGCCCACCTCGGCGGAGCCGCGCTCGGTGCGCTGGCCTGGCGCGCGTCGTGGTTCGTCGACCACGGCCGGGGGTCCGGGTTCTTCGCCGGCATCCTGAGAAGGGCTCGCGCGATGCAGCAGGAACGGCGACAGCGCGGTCAGGCGGAGCGCGAACTGCAGCTCGACGAGATCCTCGCCAAGGTAAAGCAGCAGGGCCTCGGCTCGCTGAGTCCCGCGGAGCGGCGTTTCCTCGAACGCCAGAGTCAGCGCACGCGTCAGGACGGCCCATCCTGACTTGCCGGGGGACTACCGGTTGACTGCCGGCCGACTGCTGGGTGTAGCGGGTGAGGTGTGGCGCTACGATGCGGCAGACCCCTGACCTACGCCGATGCACCGCGCCATCCTGACCGTTTCCGTGGTTCTGCTCGTTCTGTGCTGCCCCCCTGCCCTGCGAGCGCAGGCCCAGACGATCGAGCAGTTCCAGGAGGAGTTCTTCAAGGGATTCGAAATCGGTGAGCCGAAGATCATGGACAAGGCCATGAAGCGCAACGCGGACAACGCGCTCCGGGTGCTCGAGGATCTGTTCTGGACGACGCAAAAGGGGGAGCCAGAGGCCATCGCACAGGCCAAGGCGAAGGTCGAGGCCCTGATGGCGTCCTGGAAGCGCAGCTTCAGCAACAGCGAGACGATGGAGCGGCTGCACCGCTGGTGTGACGGAGCCACTGCGACCGTCTACGAGCAGCTCTTCAAGATCCGCAATTCGGCCGGGTCGCTGTGGCAGAACTACGAGAAGGACGTCTCGAAGGCGATGATCCGGACGGAGTACCAGAAGGTCGTGCTGCAGTTCGAGGAGCTCGCGCGCAGCGCAGAGTCGCTGGGCCACAACCTCGAGGCCTCGAAACTGTGGGGGCTCGCGAGCGTGGTCGGAAACAAGGCCCCCGAGAAGACGCTCGACGACCGCAAGGAGATCCTGCATGTGCTCGAGCAGTTCCTGAATGCACGCAAGGCGTGGGACTACGCGTTCGACGAGCACTACATGCGCAACGTCGAGTTCCTCAAGTTCGAGAAGGTGCGCGTCGAGGAGGAGGCGAAGCTCGGTGACAAGCGCAAGGCCGACGGCTACGACCCGAACGCCAAGGGCGTCGACAACCTCGTGATGCCCAACGTGGCCGAAGAGAAGCACGCGATGAAGTACGAGCCGCTGGCCGCCTGGGACGTCGACCTCGACTACGGGCCGAAGGGTGGCCCGATCCCTGCCTTCTGGTGGATGGCTTCGATGTCCAAGGAGAAACCCATCTTCAAGCTCGACTGGTTCCGGCGGTGCCCGCTCCACATGGTCCGGCTCGGCAGCTCGAAGTTCGGCATTGCGCTCGAAGCCGACGCCAAGAAGGCCATGGAGATCGACGCGGGCAGCAAGGGCAAGCCCACGACGTTCTATCTCGACGCCGACAAGAAGGTCCCCTACACGATGTTCTTCTGGACCGGCGGCGAGCGTGAGATGGTCGGCGAGGTCGAGTGCAACCTGATGCCGACGACTGACTTCGGAAGCGTCTACTATCGCAGTGCCGCGAGCTGGCATGTCGCGATCGGCGCCGAGAGCCTCGTGCTCTACGACGACAACGCAAACGGCAATCCGTGCGACGTCGACTGGACCGAGCCGCCGTTGCGCGTGCACACGCTCGGCGACGCCGAGGGCGAGGGCACGATGGTGCCGCTGTTCGACTCGATGCGGTTGGGCAAGGGGCCGCGGGTGCCCTACTCGGAGTTCCTGCACCTGCCGACGGGATGGTTCCACATGCGCAGGAGCGTCGGCGAGGACATCGGCCTGCGACCGCTGAACCTCGAATACATGAAGCTTGGCAAGGTCAAGCTGGTCTGGAACGGGCCGAAGCCGACCGCACCGGTGCAACTCGTCGTGCAAGGACAGGGCGACTACAAGACCGCCTACTTCGACCTCGCGGGCGGCAAAGAGCTCGACGTGCCGGCCGGCAACTACAGCGTGATCTTCGGCCGCATCATGAACGGCAAGGGCGCGCGCGCGCAGATGGCGACGCTCTACCAGGGCGACTCGAAGTCGTTCACGGTCGAAGCGGGCAAGGTGTTCGAGCTCAAGATGGGCGCGCCGTTCGCGCTGCAGTTCAAGCGCCGCGGCGACCAGAAAGCCACGGTCGACGCGACGACGATCCTGGTCAGCGAGTCGTCGGGTTGCGTGATCACGGAGCTGCAGGGTATGTCGCTGGCGCCCGAGGTTCTCGCGGCGAAGACCGAGGATGGCAAGGGCGCCAAGGTGGTCGGCAAGTTCGTGCGCTTCACGGACCCCGAGCTGCTGAACAACGCGTCCAAGAAACACAACAAGCTCGGCAACCTCGCCGCGTGTTTCCCGATGCCCGATGGGTATCGCAACAGCGAGCTCGTGCTCACAGTCCCGATGCCGGCCGAAGGCTGGAAGATGAGCCTGTCGGTCAAGAAGCACGCGCTGTTCGGCCCGATGTCCTCGCCCTGGCAGTGACAGGGCCACGCGCGGGGGTAGACTCCGCGCCCGATGCTGGATCTCAAGACGCTGCGTGAGAACCCCGATGCGGTCCGGGCCGGGGCCATCAAGAAGCGCATGCCCGACCGCGCCGCGGCGGTCGACCGGGCACTCGCGATCGATGCCGAGCTGCGCACGCTGCTGCCCAGGTTGGACGCGATGCGCGGCGCGCAGAAGAGCTCGGGCAAGGAGCTCGGCAAACTGAGCGCCGCCGAGCGCGAGCCGTATCTGCAGAAGCAGAAGGAACTGAAGGCCGAGATCACCCAGCTCGAGGAGCAGGAGCGGCAACTGCGCGCGCGGCTCGACGAGCAGATGGCCCTCGTGCCGAACATCCCCGATGCCGACGTGCCCGAGGGCAAGGACGACACCGAGAACGTCGAGGTCAAGCGCCAGGGCGCCGTGCGCGAGTTCGACTTCGAGCCGCGCGCGCACTACGAGATCGGCGAGGCGCAGGGTTGGCTCGACTTCACGCACGCTGCGGCCATGGCGGGGTCGCGCAACTACATGCTGTTCGGCGATCTCGCTCTGCTGCAGGACGCCGTATTGCGCTGTGCGGTCGATCTGCTCGTGCCGCGCGGCTTCACGGCCGTCGACCCGCCGCTGCTCGTGCGCGACGAGGCGATGTTCGGCACGGGCTTCTTCCCGGGCGGCGAAGAGCAGACCTACCGCTGCGACAAGGACGGACTCAACCTGATCGGCACGAGCGAGGTCCCCGTGACGTCGCTGCACGGCGGCGAAATGCTGGCCGAGGAGCAGCTGCCGAAGAAATACGTGGCGCGCTCGGCCTGCTTCCGGCGCGAAGCCGGTACGCACGGCAAGGACACGCGCGGGCTCTACCGCGTGCACCAGTTCCACAAGGTCGAGCAGGTCATCGTCGACGTCGCCGACAAGGCGCGATCGATCCAGCACCATCACGACATCGTCAAGAACGCCGAAGACCTGCTGGCCGCGTTCGAGCTGCCGTATCGCATCGTCGCGGTCTGTGGCGGCGACCTCGGCGTGCCGCAGGCGATGAAGTACGACATCGAGACGTGGATGCCGTCGCGCGAGAATTACTGCGAGACCCACTCTGCGTCGCGCTTCTACGACTACCAGGCCCGCCGGCTCGACCTGCGCTACCGCCCCAAGGACGGCGGCAAGCCGCTGTTCTGCCACACGCTCAACAACACCGTCATCGCGAGCCCGCGCGTGCTGATCCCGCTGCTGGAAAACCACCAGCAGCGCGACGGCACCGTGCGCCTGCCGAAAGTGCTGCAGGCGTGTTTTGGCGGGCGCACCGTGATCGGCAAACCGGTCTGGTGAACCAGCGGGGGTCGCCCCGAGCCTCGCTCAGTGACCGCCGAACAGACCCCCGCCGCCACCGCCGCCGCTGCCGCTGCCGCCGAGACCGCTCAAGAACCTGCCGAGGTCGAAACCCGACGGCAGCCCGCCGCTGCCCGGCTGCGCGCCCGGGCGTCGTCCCTGCGTGCTGGTCATCTGCCCCGGCGTCCGGCCAGCGGGAAGGGGTTGACCGACCTTGGTGGGCCGCTCGCCACTGCCGGTCGTCTGCCTGGTCTTGCCGCCACCGCCGCCACCACCACCACTCGGCCCGGGACCGCCGGCGCTCTCAGCCGTCGGCTCGGGCGGTAGCACGGGAATGCGTGCTGTGCCGGCTTGCAGGATGTTGTCGAGGCGATGGTCGAACACGAAGTGGCGCACGTAGCTCTTCTCGGCGCCCTCGAAGTCCTCGATCTCGAGGTCGTTGACGACGTTGCGATTGCTGCGGCGCCGCTCGATCGTGAACTCGATCTTGATGCGCTTTGGTAGCTTGTCTTCGGCGCTGCTGTCCCACTCGAGCCGTTCTTCGGCCTCGAAGCCGAGCGTCTCGTAGTAGGTCACCTTGAAGCTCTTGACGCGGTCGTGCACGAGTTGGAACGAACCCTGCGTCGTGAGCTCCTGGTCGACCATCGGATCCTCGCGGCGCCACATCTCGAACACGTCGCGATAGCGCGGGTTTGGCTTGAACCAGTAGCCGACCTCGCAGATCGTCGGCTTGCGCGGCACGTCCTGCAGGTCGAGCACGAAGCCCGAGGCGTCGGTGGTCGTCAGGAAGTCCATGCGATCCGCGTCGCGGCCGTTCACGTCCATGTCGCGGCCGCGGAAGACCGCGTTGTTGTGCACGTTGTAGGTCCAGAGGCCGCGCAGGTCGCGTTCGATCAGATTCAGGATGCGCGGACCTGCCTCCGTCGACTCGGTCAGGTCGTCGACGACGTCGCGTGCGTTGAGCAGCACGTGGAACGTCGAGCCGACGGTGACCATGACGGTCGCCGTGATGCCGATGGCGAGCAGCACTTCGATCAGCGTGAAGCCGGATTGCGGTCGTGTCGCTTGCATGATCTCACCTCCCCTTGCCGCCCGATGCCCCATTGCCCGAGGCGCTGTTGCCCGATGCACTGTTGCCCGAGACACCGCCCGTGTTACCGCCGCCCGATGCACCCGGGGCGCCACCGCCGGGGGCGCCGCTCTCGGGGGTCGGGGTCTGCCCCTTCGACTGCGCGACGGACTCGGCTTGTTTCGGCGTCAGGTTCGACAGCGCCAAGGTCGACAGGCGCGCCTTGATCAGCAGGGAGTCCTTCTGGTCGGGGTAGTCGGGGGGCATCTTCGGGAAGTAGACGACGACGGCGACTTCTTCGAACTTGTCGGCGCTCGGTGCTTCCTCGGCCATCTTCCGCTGGTAGTCCTCCTCGGCCAGCTTGTCATTGTATTCGGAGTAGCTGAGCCCCTGGGAGCTTGCCTTGCGGTAGTTCTCGCGGTCGCGTTGCCACTCGAGGCGCTCGTTGGCCTCCGCGCTCTCGCCGGCCGCGTTCGTCCCCACGTCGCCTTCGAGCCTCGACACGTCGGACTCACCGACCACGATCTTGTACGAGAAGCCCTTGTACTTGTCGATTTGGACCTCGGTTCCCGATTCGGGAGGAGTCTCTCGCGCGCCGGCCTGCAGCTCCGACATCTTCTCTTCGGCAAGCTCGCGCGCGAGGCGACAGTTGCGCGCCTGCGTCGCGTCGATCAGCGCGGTGGTCCGGATGCCGATGTACTCGATCACCACCATCGCGACGATCATCAGCGCGACGAGCGCTTCGATCAGCGTGAAGCCGGATTCGCGTCGCGCGTCCATCAGAAGGCCCCCTCGTTGAGGGCGACCAGTTCGGCGACCTCGCCCGTCTCCGACTTCTCGATCTCGACGCGGCCCGTCAGTCCGTGGATCGCGAGCGACCAGACCATGGTCGGCTGGCTCGCGAGCTTCAGCACGATGAGCTGGTCGGCCGTGAATCCGTATTCGTCGAAGACGAGCCGGTAGATGCCGTGGCGGCCGCGGCCGGTCTTGGCATCGCCAGCGCCTTCGAACACGACGTCCGTTTCGAGCGGGATCCAGTCGTCGGGCCGCTCTTCGAGCGTCGAGAGATCCTGATCGCGCGTGAGCTTCTGTTCGGGCGGGTAGACGATGCGCCAGCGCGCGCGCTCGAGGTCGAACTCCATCGACATACGCTTGCCTTGGATGCGCGCCTCCGAGCGCACCCAGTCGAGCTCCCGCAGGATGCGCTTGCCGCTGCCTTCGAGCCGCGCTTCGGGCACGAACGCGCTCAGGTTGGGCACCACGATCGCGAACGTCAGCGCGATCACCGTCATGGTGACCAGCAGCTCCATCAGGGTGAACCCCGCTGGTCGCGCCGGCAGTGAGGGGCTCAGCAGTGAGGGGCTCATGCGTCGTTCTACTTGTCCTTCTTCGTCTTGCTCGAGATGTCGTCTTCGGTGTTCTCGCTGCCGTCTGGTCCCATGCTGATCACCTCGAACTCGGTCGGGCGGTCACCTTCGCGCAGGATGTACTCGTGGTCCCATGGATCCTTCGGCAGTTCCTCGAGTTCGCTGCGCCCGCGCTCGTCCTTCGTCGCGAGGACATCGAGCGACTCGGGAAACTTGCCGTTCTTGGTGCGATAGCTGCGAATGGCGTCTGCGATGGTGCGCACGTCGGCCTTGGCCTTCGTCTCACGCGCGGTATCGCCGGCGCCAATGACGTTCTGGACGACCAGGGTTGCGAGCAGGCCGAGGATGACGACGACGACCATGATCTCGACGAGCGTGAAGCCGGCTTCGGGGCGAACTTGGGTGCGACTGATGGATGAGTTCATTGGGACTGTCAGGGGACGCGTGGCAGTGTAGCGGATCGTCACCGTCACAGAGGCAAGAGACGGCGGGAACCGCGCGAACCTTCCCGGCCATTCTGGCTGCGGTGGCATCGGGGGCAGGGGGGTGGTAACTGCAGCGGGCGCCGCTTCTGGGAGGTACCCAGTCCGGGAGCTCACGCCAACGCCCGCTTCACTTGTCCTGTTTCGGCTTGCTCGAGATGTCGTCTTCGGTGTTCTCGCTGCCGTCCATTCCCATGCTGATGACTTCGAACTGGGCGCCGTCGACGCGAAGGATGTAGGCGTGGTCCCATGGGTCCTTGGACAGATACTCGAGTTCGCTGCGCCCGCGCTCGTCCTTCTGGGCGAGGACCTCGAGCGAGCCGGGGAACGTGCCATTCTTGACGCGATAGCTGCGCACCATGTCTGCGAGCGCGCACACATCGGACTGTGCCTTCGTCTCGCGCGCTGTATCCCCGGCGGGGACGACGTTCGCGACGACCAGGGTCGCGAGCAGGCCGAGGATCATGACGACGACCATGATCTCGATGAGCGTGAAGCCGGCTTCGGCAGCGTGGAACCGGGTACGGGTGGTCAGTGTGTTCATGGCTTGCAGCGGGTCAAGGGGAAGCGGAGCGATGCGGTCACCGCGGCAGGAGACGGCGGGCACGAGGCGAACATTCCCAGCCGTGTCGATCGCCAGGCGGACTGCGGTGGCATCGCTCGGCCAGCCTGGTGATGATCAAGCACTCCCATGCGACTCCTCAGAAGCGTCGTCGCGGCAACGGCTGCGGTCCTCTCCTTGCCTTCGCAGCAGGTCCTCACCCCCGAGGGACTCGTGGCCTTGCAGCGCGTTTCCGAGCTCACGCTGAGCCCCGATGGCAAGCACCTCTTGTTCACGGTGCGCACCGTCGATCTGGCCGAGAACCGCAGCGTCGCCAAAGTCTGGCTGCTGCCGCTCGCGGCCGGCAAACCCTCTCCAGTCGCCGACGGATCACAGCCGGTCTGGCTCGAGAACAGCCAGGAGTTCGCGTTCGCGACCAAGGAAGGCGTAACTCGGCAACCGGTCGCGGGCGGTGCGAACGTGCAGGTCCCGGTCAAGGGCGGCGTGCAGAACCTGCAGTGGGCGCCGCGTGGCGAGAACTTCAGCTACACGCAGGCCGTCAAGGTCGACGCGCAGGTCACCGACGCCTACCCGGATCTGCCGAAGGCCAAGGCGCGCGCCTACGAGGATCTCATGGTGCGCCACTGGGACCAGTGGGCCGATGGCACCTACAGTCACCTGTTCGTGCAGCCGGGCGTCGCAGGCGGGGCCGCGCGCGACCTGCTCGCCGGCGAGCGCGTGCACACGCCGCTGCCGCCGTTCGGCGGCGCGGAGCAGATTGCGTGGTCGCCCGACGGCAACGAGCTGTGTTACACGGCGCGTCGCGTGCCGAACCCCGAGGCCAGCACCGACAGCAGCCTCTGGACCGTGCCAAAGGGCGGTGGCGAACACCGGTGTCTCACGCCCGACATGCCCGGCTACGACCAGGATCCGACCTACTCGCCTGATGGCCGCTGGATCGCGTTCGTGAGCATGTCCCGGGCCGGCTTCGAAGCGGACCGCCTGCGCCTCATGATCCACAACCGCAGGGGCGGCGCGAACGCCGAACTGCTGCCGGACTTCGATGCGTCGGTGCACGACCTGCATTGGACCGCGGACAGCAAGCGGCTGTTCTTCACGGTCGAGACCGAAGGCACGACGCAGCTCTACACGACGACGCTGGCCGAACCGAAGGCGATGCCCGTGACGAAAGGCCGCCACGCGCTCGCCGCGTTGCAGGTGGCGCCCGACGGCCACACCGTCTACGCGCTGCGCACGACGATGGAGCGTCCCGCCGAGGTGGTCGCCGTCGACGTGCCGACCGGTGCGATCAAGGCGCTGACCGACGTCAATGGGGCCGCCTACGCGTCGCTACAGCTGCCGAGCGTCGATGCCGAGTGGTTCGACACGACCGACGGCAAGAAGGTGCACGCGTGGATCGCCAAGCCGCCGGGCTTCGATGCGAAGAAGAAGTACCCGTTCCTCCTGTATTGCCAGGGCGGGCCGCAGTCGATGATCGGCCAGAGCTTCTCGTTCCGCTGGAACTTCCACCTGATGGCGGCGAAGGGCTACGTGGTCGCCGCGGTGAATCGGCGCGGCCTGCCGGGCTTCGGCCAGGCCTGGAACGACCAGATCTCGCGCGACTGGGGCGGCCAGGCGATGGCCGACCTGCTCGCCGTGTGCGACGCGATGCAGAGCCGACCCTACGTCGACCGCGACCGCTCCGCGGCCGTCGGCGCGTCGTTCGGCGGCTACACCGTCTACTGGCTCATGGGCAACGGCGGCGATCGCTTCGCGTGCATGATCTCGCACTGCGGCGTGTTCAACCTCGAGAGCATGTATCTGGCGACCGAGGAGCTGTTCTTCGTCAACTGGGATCTCGGCGGCCCGTACTGGGAGTCCGAGGAGATCGCCGCTGGCTACCGCCGGTTCTCGCCACACCGCTACGTCAAGAACTGGAAGACGCCGCTGCTCGTGATCCACGGCGAGCAGGACTACCGCGTGCCGTACGACCAGGGTCTGCAGGCCTTCACCGCAGCGCAGCTCCAAGGGGTCAAGAGCCGCCTGCTCGTGTTCCCCGACGAAGGCCACTGGATCCTGCAGCCGCAGAACGCGTTGTTGTGGCAGCGCGAGTTCTTCGGCTGGCTCGACCGGTTCTGCGGCGAGCAGGCGAAGAGGTGAACCCGCGAGCATCGATCGCAGCTGCGCTGCTGTGCGCTGGGTGTGCGAGCACGGTGACCTGGCAGCAGGACCTGCCGCAGGCGCTCGCGGCATCGCGCCAAAGCCACCAGGACCTCGTCGTCTACTTTGCCCTGCCGGGACGCGAAGCCAGCGATCGCATGCGGGCCAGTCTGTCGGATCCCGCGGTCTCGGCCGCGTTGCGCGACGGCGGCTTCGAGGCCGCCGTCGCCGATGGCTCCCAGCGCGCGGGCTTCTACTCGCGCTGGGTCGGCGGCGGCAGCGAGGGCATGGGCATCGCGGTGCTCGATGCCACGGGACGCGTGTACGCGGCGCGGCCAGGGCCACAGGATCCGCCCGAGCTCGCGGCGTTCCTGCGCCAGTGCGCGGATGCCCGTGGTCAGCTCGTGGCTTTGCGGGTTGCGGAGGCGGCGCGCCCGGCGAGCCCGCACGACCAGTACCGGCTCGGGTGCCTCCTGCTGCAGCTCGGTTGCCGCACCGAATGTGAGCCGCTGCTTTGCTCTGCCGCGAAGGCCGGGATCGTCGACGCGCGGCACCAGCTGGCGCGGCTCCTAGCACTCGACGGCAACGTTACGGAGGCGAGGCAGTGGCTCCTCGGAGCGCCGAGGACGCCCGCGGCTCAGGTCACCGAAGGCTACGTGCTGTTCAAGGAGAGGAAGCACGAGGCGGCGATCGACGTGTTCGAAGCGGCGCTGCGGACCGGCCAGCTCGGTGAGGACCGCCAGCGCGCGCTGCTCTACCTCGGCAAGGCGCTGCACGAGAACAAGCAGGACGATCGCGCCGTGCCGCTGCTGCAAGCGCTCGCTGCCGAGGGCACGGGCAGTACGTTCGAAGCCGCGGCGGTCCACACGCTCGGCCACATCCTGCAGCCGCAGCACGGTCACACGCACTGATTGGGAACTGATGGTTTGAGTGGACCTGCCACTGCCCGGTGCATGTTCACACCCGTGAGTCCCCAACGGATTGTGCGTCCCGGTGGCGTGTCCACGCAAACCATCAGTCCCCACTGATTGCTGTCTGGCGTTGCGTGAAGGCGGCGCCGCTCGGGTCAAGTCGAGTCGATGGCAGTGGCGATATGGCCCTGAACCCTCAGGAGTACCCGCGATGCAGCGCGAAACGGAACGCCGAAGCCAGCTCGTCATTCTCCCTGCCATGCAACGCCGGCTCGTGCTGCACGCAGTGCGCTGGCCGCTGATCGTCCTCCTCGCCGCCGCGATCCTGGTCGGTATCGGATGCCAGATCGTGGTGGTCCAGGCCGCGGAAGCCGAGGTGGCCTTGCCGGGAATGCTCTGGCTCGCGATGGCCGCCGGGGGGTTCCTCTTCGTGGCCGTCGCGGTGATCCTGAGCCAGGCACTCGTGCTCTCGCATCGGATCGCCGGTCCGGTCTATCGACTGGTCGACGCGATGGAGCGTGTCTGCCAAGGCGAGACGGGCTTCCGCGTCACGCTGCGCGAGAAGGACTTCCTGCCCGAAGCCGCCGACAAGTTCAACGAGATGCTTGCCGCACTCGACCGCCGCTCGTCGATCACCACGACGACAGCCGATGCGCGAGCGCAAGGCGCGACGACCTCCGAGTCTCCTGCGGCCGAAACGGCGGCGGTCACCTCATGAGGACGGTGGCAAGGGATCTCACTGTCGCCTCGCGGCACGCGACCACCTCCGCGAAGTCCGCAGCCCTGCCTCGCAGTGCGGAAGCCGGGTTCTCAATGGTGGACGTTCTCATCGGCAGTCTCATCCTCATGGCTGCCGTGATGGTACATTCGGCCACTGTGCTGAGCGTGCAGCGGATGAGCGCTTCGGCGGCTGAGCGGGGGGTTGCCGTCGAGACCCTGGCGCGATTCGTCGAACGGATGCGAGCGGACCTCGATTGGGCGGGTCTCTACGCACGGCTGCGCCCTTTGTCCATGGAGAGTACGGGGGATACCACGTTGTCGCGGCTCGGGGTGGATCTCAAGCTGACCACGCGCCCGGTGACGAGCTACTACGGCGACTTCACGGTCCCGACGTCGCTGGGGCAGGTGACGATCCTCGTCCAGGTACCGTCCATCAACGTGGGAGGCGTTGCGGCGCTGCGCGAGAACGTGAGCGCACCGCGCTACGGCCTGCCTTACGACCTGAACGGCGACGGGGCGATCACCGGCGATTCGCGGAACGCGGACTACCTGGGGCTGCCGATCGTCGTGCACCTGCGCTGGCAACGGCCGGCCAGGAGGGCGCAGGAGGTGGTTCTCGCGACCTGGCTGCGGGGGCAACGCTGATGCGCCCCCTCGCTGCACAAAGAGGCTTCACGCTGTTCGAGATCACGATCGGGTTTACCCTGTTCACGGGGCTGATCGCGCTGCTGGGCTCCGTGTATGCGTCGTCCGACGGCCTGGCCCGCCAGTGCATGGCGACGATGAGCGCCCACGAGGAGCACCGCCGCAATCTCGATGCCCTGGCGAATCTCTGCCGGGCCGCGGCGACCGACAAGTTCACGGGATTCGCCGTGGACAACACGTCGACGGCGCCTTCGTTCCAGTGCGTGACCGGAGTCAACGCGGGCGGGCGAGTGCTCGGCCCGGTACAGACGATCTCCTGGCGCGCGAACAAGGACGCCACGCGTGGCGTCACGACGGGCGAGCTCGTCGTTACGCAGAACTCGGTCGCGACGGTCATCGCGCGCCACGTCCGCGGCGGGAGCTTCCGCGCCACGCTGATGGGGAACACACTTCGACTCACCCTTACGACCTACGACGCGGTCAGCAGCGAAAAACCGGCGATGGTCAGCGGTGAAGTCTCGGTCGCCTTGCGGAACCCGACACCATGATTCTCAGCACCATGATTGCTCGCCCGAACCGGACGGACTCGCAGCGAGGGAGTGCCGCCGTCTGCGCGCTCCTGTTCGCGACCATGCTCGGCGGCCTCGCGTTCGCGCTGGTCCAGACCGGCTTCGCTTCCGGCCGCTGGCACGACCGCGCCGACGACAGCCTGCAGGCACTCGAGGCGGCCGAGACCGGCCTCGCGCGCGCGGAGCAGGAGGTCTCGTCGGACACCGATCCGGACGGCGACGGGGTCGGCACCCTGTCCGGTACCTACGCCGGTTCCAGATTCACGGTCACCGCGACCGACGATCCCCTCGACCCCGAACGCGTCAAGCTGCTGGCGTGGGGGCAGCACGGGATGAGCAGGCGCCAGGTGGAGGTCTGCGTCCGGCTGAAGCCGAGCGCCGGCTGGGGGTACGGTGCGTTCGGCAGGAGCTCGACGAAAATTGGCGGCTCGGGCACGGTGACAGACTCCTACGACAGCCGCCTCGGGACCTATGCCTCGCAGGCCGTCAACAAGGACGCGGGCGGCGCGTACGCGCGCAGCAACGGTGGCATCGGCAGCAACGGCACGATTCAGTTGCAGGGCCTCGTGCACGGCAACGCGAACGCGGGCCCCGGCTTGACCCCGAACCTGACGGGCGGTGGTGTCGTGACCGGCAACATAACGCCGCTGTCGGCGCCGATGGATCTGCCGGCGACGCCGTATGCGGAGTTCGCTGCCGCAAATCTGATCAACCAGAACGGCACGTGGACCGCGACCGGAAGTGCGATCTACAACCCTCTGACCAAGAACCTCGCGGTCAGCGGTGGCGGCACGCTGACACTGTCGGGAGGGACGTACTTCTTCTCGAGCCTCTCGCTCTCGGGCGGCTCCATCCTCAAAGTCACCGGGCCCGTGAAGATCTACATCACCCAGGTCGGCAGCCTTGGCGGCGGTGGCATCGTCAACGTGACCGGACTGCCGGCGAACCTGCAGATCTTCCAACACCCCTACGCGCTCCCCGTCGGAGTCCCGCCGGCCAAGAAGTTCAACAACACCTTGTCGGTCTCGGGCGGCTCGGGTTCGGCCCTCACCGTCTACGCACCATTCACGGACGTCGCGGTGACCGGCAGTGGCGCGGTTTACGGCGCCATCATCGCGGACAACCTCCAGGCACAGGGTGGAGCCCAGTTCCACTACGACGAGGCGCTGGGCGGCCTGGGCGGCAGCGGCCCCCCGAAGCTGGCGCGGGTCTACTGGCGCGACCTCGCGCAGCCCAAGCGATAGGCCCATGGGCGCGCCGTCGTCCTTTCTCTTCGCACTCGGTGTCCTGATCGCCGCGCCGGCCGCTGCCCAGGCCGCGGCCGTCGATGTCGGGGCGGCGGAGTTCGAAGCGTCGCTCACCAAGCTCGGCGCGCTGCCGCGGCTCGAGGCCGTCGAGAAGCTCGTGCGGCATCCGTGCGTTGCGCGCCCCGAATGGGCGCAGCCGCTGGTCGAGATCCTGAGCCTGCACAAGTCGTATGTGAGCGCCTTGGGTCTCCTGGCGCTCGCGGAGCACTCGATCCCGACCGTGCGTGCGGCAGCGCTGCAAAACCTGACCCAAGTGGGGCTGCGTGTCGCCGCGGCGGATGCCCAACCGGTGCGCGCTGCGCTGCGTGACTCCGACGACGACGTTCGGGTTGCGGCAGTCGCGGCGCTCGGCGTGGTCGGCGACGACTCGGATGTGCCGGCGCTCCTCGAACTGCTGGCGCACGAGGACCAACGACTGCAGATCGCCGCGTTCCGCGCGCTCCAGTCGCTCACGGGACTCCAGCTGCCGAACGACCAGCGGCAGTGGGCCTATTGGCGGACGCACTCGTCCGCGCAGCTCACCAGGCGCATCGACCTGGCGATCCAGACGATCGACCAAGGCGGCGCCGAGGCCGACGTCCTCGACGCCCGCATGCTGCTGTCGAGCAGCGCCTGGTTCGACGCGCGCAAGATCGAGGGTGCCGTGCGCGGGTGGCTGCAGTCGGGCGACCCGCGGCTGCGCATCGAGGGATACGGGCTCGCGGCCAGCGCCCGTCTCGGCAGCATGGCCGAGGACGTGACATGCGCGCTTCGCTTCGAGACGGACATCGAGATCCTGCCGCGGGCCATCGCCAGCGCCAAGGTGCTGGGCGTGGCGACGGCGGACATCGTGGGTGAGGGTGCGCCCGGCACCGAACAGGTGGCCCAAGCGTCACCGGCGCCTGCGGGGGAAGTTGCCATCCACACCCAACCGGCGACGGCCCCGACGGAAGCCGATCCCGACGCGTTGATTGCCCAGTTGGATGCGGCCGACGAGGCGACCAGGCTCACCGCAATGAAGGGACTCTGCCTTCTGGCGCGGCCCGAGGACGGCGCGCGCGTATTCGAGTTGCTGAAGGACACGAAGTCGGACGCGATCAAGAAGCAGGCGTGCCTGTTCCTCGGCCGCGTGCAGCACCGGGCTGCCGTGCGCGAGTTGATCGACCTGCTGCGCGACGCCAAGGACCCGGGGCTCAAGGCGGGCGCGCATTGGTCGCTGCAGCGCATCACCGGCCTCAAACTCAGGCGCGAGCTGGAACTGTGGGAGCAGTGGTGGGAGTTCACGGGCGAGGCGTTCGTGGCCTCGACCCCCCGCTGACGTGGGGCACGCCGAGCCGCGCTAGCCGCCCCAACCGCCGCGTCCGCCGCCGAGGCGCTGCGCAGTGGCGGGACGCTCGGGCAGGCGCATCTTCTCGAGCATCTCCTTCTCGCGTGCGAGGATCTTCTCTTCCTCGGACTCGGCGAGCTTGAGGTCCTTCTCGATCTCGGCGCGTTTGATCTTGTCCGAGCCGGCCTTGGCGTAGCGCTCCCTGGCCAGCTTCTTCTTGTTCAGCGCCTGCTCGAGGTCGCGCACGAAGCCGGCGTAGTCCTTGGCGAAGGTGGCCAGCGCCGGCTTGAGCACGCCCTGCGCGGCTTTCTCGAGCTGCTTGCTCAGCGCGTTGGCCGCGACCTTGTAGCCGTTCATCGAGACGATCTCCCCGGCCTGGCCCTTCTTGTCGAACGCGACGAACAGCGGCGCCTGGTCTCCGTACTTGGTCTTGAGCGCGGGCTCCTTGGCCAGGTCGATGCGGCCGCAGTGGAAACAACGCAGTTCGATGCCGAGTTCGTCACCGGCGAACAGCATGCGCTCGAACTGCTCCCGCACGTCCTTCTCGTCGTTGCCGTTGTGCAGGTAGAGCACCGAGAGTTGTTCGGCGCCGGCCGCCGCGCGCACGAGCTCCGTGGTCGCGAGATCGGCGACCTTGTCGCCGTCGGCGGCGGGGCCACTGACATCGGTGAAGAAGACACCGACCCGGTTGATGATCTCCTCGGGGCGTTGGCGTCCGCGACCGCCGCCGCCACCGCCGCCTTGAGCCGAGGCGGGAAGGGCAAGCAGGACTGCGACACCGAGCGAAACGGCGAGAGGGGACAAGTTCATGCGGGACTCCATCGAGCTGCGGGGCAGCCGCGTGAGCCGGGATCATTGCAGGTTCGTCCCGGCCTCGTGCGTTGCGGCCTGCACCAGTTTGGTACCATGGTTTTGGCGGGCGAGTCGCCGACTCGCTACAACCCGCGGGTTCGATCCGGTCCCGGGAGCAAACCATGCGCGCCGTCATCATCCTCTGCTCGTTGACCTTTCCCGTGCTCGCCCAGGAGCAACAGCCCCAGGAACCGAAGCCCGCGGAGGCGGGGGCGTCCGACCGCGTGATGCTCGGGGAAGGTCAGCACGTCTACCAGTGGGTGCGCGGCTGGGGCCGCGCCGCTGGTGGCAAGGCCGATGCCAAGGATCTGGGCAACACGCATGGTTGTCTCGTCGTCGACAAGGACGGCAACATCCTCGCGAACACCGACACCGAGAACGCGGTCGTCGTCTTCTCGCCGGCCGGCGAGATCCTGCGCACCTGGGGCAAGGACTTCCACGGCGGACTGCACGGCATGTGCCTGCGGGTCGAGGATGGCAAGGAAGTGCTCTACCTCGCGCACACGCGCCGGCACGAGGTCGTGAAGACGGCGATCGACGGCACGGTGGTGTGGACGATCGGCTGGCCGCAGGCCTCGGGCATCTACGAGAAGGAAGACCAGTTCAAACCGACCGCGGTCGCGGTGGCGCCCGACGGCCGCATCTTCGTCGCCGATGGCTATGGCCGTTGCTGGGTGCACCTGTTCGACCAGGAGCGCAAATACGTGAAGTCGTTCGGCGGGCCCGGCCAGGAGCCCGGCAAGATGCAGACGCCGCACGGGCTGTGGATGGACACGCGCGGCAAGGAGCCACTGCTGCTCGTGTGCGACCGCGAGAACCACCGCTTGCAGTGGTTCTCGATGGACGGCGAGTTCGTGCGGCTCATGGACCAGGATCTGCGGCGGCCGTGCAACGTGGCGCCGCTGCTCGACGGCGGTCTCGCCGTCGCCGATCTCGCGGGGCGCGTCACGCTGCTCGGCAAGGACGACAAGCTCGTCGTGCACCTCGGCGACAACCCCGACCCAAAGCTGCGCGCGCAGAACGGCGTGCCGCGCGACAAGTGGCAGGACGGCGTGTTCCTGTCGCCGCACGGCATCTGCGTCGACAAGCAGGGCAGCATCTACGTCATGGACTGGAACTCGCTGGGCCGCGTGTCGAAGCTCGCGAAGACGCAGCCAGCGAAGCAGGGCGGCTAGCGCCTCGCCGCGGCGAGCGGTCGTGTCCCGGCGCTGCCCTGCACGATGGCGGTCTGCCCGAAGAGCGTGATCGTGCCGTGTTGTCCGGTCACCCACAGTTCGGCACCGAAACGCCGCGCGGGGCCGCCCTGCACCGTGTCGCCGTCGGCCGCCGCCGCCGAAGCAAAGCAGGCTCGCGGCCGCACACGCTGCAGCAGTGCTTGGACCATCGCGTTCGGCCGGCCGTGGTGGGGCAGCACGAGCACGTCGCTCGGTTCGGCGAGCCCGCCAGCGATCGCGGCGGCGACGCCGAGCTCTTCGGCATCGCCGGTGAGCAGCACGCGCGTGCCCGCGATCGACACGGACACCCACAGGCTCTGGTCGTTGTCGCTCGCGCTTTCGGGCAACGCGGGCGCCGCGAGCCGCAGGTGCGGGGCCGGTTCGAGGCGCTGGCCGGCTGCCAACAGGTGAACGCGCGTGCCGTGAGCGACTAGCAGCGATGCGAGCGCTGAATCGCGCATGCAGCTCGGCAGGATCGCGGCGTCGATCGGCACGCGTCGCAGCAGCGTAGGCACGCCGTTGTGATGATCCTGGTCCGCATGCGTCACCACGAGCAGGTCGAGATGGCGTTCGCGCAGCGCCTGGGCGAGCCGCTCCGCGGCGAGGAACGGGTGCTGCATGCTGCCGCAGTCGATCGCGGTCTGGTGGCCCGACGCGGTGGCCACGAGGCACGTCTGGCCGTGGCCGACCGCAAACAACTGGAACCGTGCATCGCGCGGGCCCGAGAACGGCAGGAACCAAGGCACGAGAAGCAGCGCTGCGGCCACGGTGACGCCGCCGCGGTGCGGCCACCGCACGATGACGCAGGCGCTGACCAGAGCGCCGAGGCAAAGCGTCCACGCGGCCGGGACGACCCACGCATGCACCGGCGTGCATGGCAGCGTGTCGGCGGCGCGCACGATGGCCGTGTAGACGTCGGCCGCCGCCGACAACGGCACCGCAAGTCCACACCCGAGCCACGGCACGAGCACGCCGAGGATCGCAGTGACGAGCCCGACGCAGAGCATGAACGCGACGAGCGGCGCCAGGATCGGCGTCAGGAGCACGGTCCACGGTGCGAGCTGTCCGAAGAAGAACAGCGTCAGCGGTGCGGTCAACAACGTCGCCCACCACGAAGCCCAGATCGGTCCCCAGAGCCAGCGCCAGGCCCAGCCCTCGCGGCGGTGTGCTGCGAGCGCGAGCCCGCAGACGGCCGCGTAGCTGAGCAGGAAGCTCGGCCCGAGCAGCGCCTCTGGCTGCAAGAGACACGTCGCGATCGCCGGCGCGAGCAGGCCCGTGCCGAGACCGAACGGACGGCCCAGATGGCAGGCGAGCGCCGCGAGCGCGAACGCTACGACGGCGCGCAGCACCGGCGGTTCGTTGCCGGTGATCGCGGCATACGCGAACAGGATCGACATGACGGCGATCGTGCGCGCACGTCCGGCGGCGAGGCGTCGCCCGCGGCCGCGGCCCGTGAAGCCGAGCAGGAACGCGAGCATCGCCGCGTGCGCGCCGCTGACGGCGAGCAGGTGGCTGAGGCCCGTGGCCTGGTGCGCCGCCGCGAGCTCGCCCGAGGTCCGCGTGTCGCGGCCCAACACGAGCGCGGCGAGCATCGCGCCGTGTTCGCCCGGCACGAGACGAAGCAGCTCGCGCTCGAGCACGCGGCGAGCAGAGCTGGCCAGGCGTTGCAGCGAATACGGGCCCGGAGTCACGCGCACCGTCGCCGCCACGCCGTGCAGGCTTCCGGGCAGGTCCGGCGCCACTGCGGCGCCAAGACGCGCGAGGGTGCGCAAGCGGTCGCCTGGCAGGACCTCGAGGTCGCCGGCGAACTGCAGCCGCAGCGAATGCACGCCGTCGCCGAGCACGACGTAGGTCGTGTCGAGCAGCGGAGCCCGCACGACGTCGGCAACACAGCCCACGACCAGCACGGGCCCCGGCCGTATCGGCGGCAGCGCTGCTTGGGGAGCCGGAAGCGCCGCCAGCAGGGCCGGCAGCCCGAACAGACCCGCCCGGCAGCGCAGGCGCGCGTGCAGGGCAACGAGCAGACCGCCGGCTGCCAGGACGGCCGCCGCGGGCAGGCAGTGAGGAGTGAGCGCGGCCGTCGGCAGTGCGAACAGGGCCGCGCGCAGGATGGGAGCCAAGGAATGAGGAAGCACATCTGCTCCGTGCTCCGATCCGCTCGCTGGTTACAGTTCGGCCCATGGTTTCTGCCATCTACCCCGGCAGTTTCGACCCGGTGACCCGCGGCCACCTCGACCTGATCGAGCGGGCCCTGCCTCTGTTCGACCGCCTCACGGTGGCCGTCGCAGCCAACAGCACGAAGACGGCGACGTTCACTGCCGAGGAACGCGTCGAGATGCTGCGCGAAGTGCTGCCGAAGGACAAACGCCTCTCGGTCACGTCGTTCCGGGGGCTCGTCGTCGACTTCTGCAAGAGCCAGGGCATCGGCGCGGTGCTGCGCGGCGTGCGCACGGTCTCGGACTTCGAGTACGAGTATCAGATGGCGCTCACGAACCGCCACATGGCGCCAGGCATCGAGACCGTGTTCGTGATGCCGAGCGTGCAATACAGCTATGTGTCGTCGTCGCTGATCCGCGAGATCGTGCGCAACGGCGGCGACGTCGCGAGTTTCCTCCCACCCCAGGTCGAGCGCCGCCTGCGCGATCGCCTGCGTCCACTCTCTTCTCCCTCATGAAGCTCGAACCCATCCACACGGTGACCGCCCCCGCGGCGATCGGTCCCTACAGCCAGGCGCAGAAGGCCGGCAACCTGCTGTTCTGCTCCGGGCAGATCGCGCTCGACCCGAAGACGATGCAGATCGTCGGCACCAACGCGGCCGAGCAGGCCGAGCAGGTGCTGAAGAACCTCGCCGCGGTGTTGCAGGCCGGCGGTGCCTCCTTCGCGCACGTGGCGCGCACGACGATCTTCCTCGCGAGCATGGCGGACTTCGCGGCCGTCAACGAAGTCTACGGGCGTCACTTCGGCGCCAACAAACCGGCGCGTGCCACGGTCGCCGTCAAGGAGCTGCCCAAGGGCGGCCTCGTCGAGATCGACTGCATCGCGTGCCTTTGAGCCGCAAGCTGGCGGTGTAATCCGCGTCTTTGTTCCGCCGCATTGCGGCGCTCAACAACACTGTGAGCCGCAGCGCGTAGCGGCGACGCCCCGCTACGATTTGCTGGCGCGCTCGACGAGGTCGAGCAGTTCGGCTCGCGCATCCGCGGTCCCGACGTGCAGTCCGAGGCCTCGGACTTTTCCCTGCGGATCGATCACGTGGATCGTGGATCCTTCGACGAACCACCGCAATGCGGCGTCGGTCTGGATGCCCTTGCCCGAGCCGATCACGGCGAAGTCGATGCCGAGGTCCGTTACGGCCTTGCCGATGGCCGCGTCGTCCGGGTCGAGGCAGATGCCGACCACCACGACGCGGCTCGCGAACTGGCGCTGCAGCTGCTGCAGCGTCGTGACGAGCGTCGGCGCGTCGCGGTCGGCGATCGACCAGAACGCGAGCACGACGGTCTTGCCCGTGCAGTCCGCGAGCGAGAACTCGGTGCCACTGCGGGTCTTCGCCTTGAACGGGATCGCGTCGTCGCCGAGTCGCAGCTGCGTCGCGCGCAGCCGGTCCTTGGCGACGTCACCCCAGTAGGTCTTCGGCAGGTCGTTCTTGAGCTTCTCGAGCTCGTCGAACGCGGCGTTGTCGGGCAGGTCCTCGCGATCGCGCAACGCATCGGCGCGATGCCAGCGCACGAACGCCCGCTCCTCGTCGTCGGCCGCCGCCTTCAACGCGGCGTCGAACACGGCCTCGCCTTGTTTGACCTCTTGCAGCACCGTCATCAGCATGCGCGCCATCGCGAGCCGGTCCGGCAACGGTGCTTCCTTGGCCAGCGCGGCTTCGATCCACTCCTTGCGTT
>Ga0075428_100000442_pt1 | contig 41325 bp, 35 predicted proteins | sample RhiMetdeltSRZDD2_FD_75291 | JGI IMG/M metagenome (GOLD analysis project Ga0075428, IMG submission 75291) | Populus rhizosphere microbial communities from Tennessee, USA - Rhizosphere MetaG P. deltoides SRZDD2 | ecosystem: Host-associated > Plants > Roots > Rhizosphere > Soil | place: USA... | reverse complement strand
AGGACGGATCGACCCGCCAGCGGCCTCCGACCCCATCGAGGGTGGCGGGCTCGCCTACCTCGCCCACGCCGTTGGGCTCGGTCGGGCACTCCGGCCCGGTCGCGCGGGCAAGGCCCAAGGCGCGCAAGCGTTTCTCGCCCCGGATGCGCAGCGCCTCGCCGAACGGGACCACCGGATCCTCCGGATAGATCCGCTCGGCCAGGTCGACCAACCGATCGCGGCCCTTGCGCCCGGCGATCGCGATCTCGCCCCGGGCCTCCATGAAGTCGAGCAGCTTGATGACGTTGCGATCGTTGGTCCACCCGGACGACTTCCAGGGCACCTCGGTGAGGTCGGGGAAGTCGCGCGAGGTGAGCGGGCCGAACTCCTCCAGCCGGCGCAGGATGTCACGGCGGCAGGCGCCGTTGGCGTCCACCCACTCGCGGATCCCCTCCTGCCAGTCGCGCAGCTCCCCACGCCCGGGCCACTCGGCCATCTCGGCGCGGTAGAGCGCGATGTCCTCGGCCGGGCGGGCCATGCCCCGCAGGTTGATCAGCGTGCCGCGGTCAAGCGCCGCCTCCAGCTCCAGCGGCGAATACGACGAACCGAGGCGGCTCCAGGCCACCAGGTCGGCGCTGGGCGCGACGGCGGCGGTCTGGTCCAGTTGCAGCATGGTCAGGTGGCGCACCAGGTCGAGCAGGCCGGCCGGGCGCTCGGCATCGAGCAGCTGAGCCCGCAGGGCGATGCGGCGAGCGTCGGTGCGCGAAAGCTGGTGAACCATCATACACCGAGGCTAAATCAGGGGTCCGACATTCCTCACCACGTGACCGGCAAAGCGACCGGGGACCGGGTCAGCAGGCCGTGCTTCCACTCGACCTGCGACGGCGACACGGCGGGTCGCAGCCCGGGCAGCCGCCGCAGCAACCCCTCAAACGCCACGCACAGCTCCAGGCGGGCGAGCGAGGCGCCGAGGCAGTGGTGGATGCCCCCGCCAAAGGCCAAGTGCTGCACCGTTTGCCGGGCGATGTCGAAGCGGTCGGGATCGGGCATGAGCGCCTCGTCGCGGTTGGCCGAGTAGTGCAGCGCGATCACCGACGAGCCGGCGGGCACCTTCACCCCGCTCAGCTCCACCTCCTGCGTGGCGACCCGCTCCAGGACCCCCTTGGCGATCCTGATGTACCGCAACATTTCCTCGACCGCGCCGGGGATCGCGCCGGGATCGGCGCGCATCGCCGCCAGCTGATCCGGGTGCTGCTCCAGGGTGAGCAGCGAGCTGGCCAGCAGGCTGGCGGTCGTCTCATACCCGGCGGTCAGCAGCAGGTAGGTGTTGGTGAGCAGCTCGGGCTCGGAGAGCTTGTCCTCCTCGTCGCGCGCCTGGATCATCCGGGTCAGCAGATCCTCGGCGGGCTGGGCGCGCTTCGTCGCGATCAGCTCGCCAAGGTAGGCAAAGACCTCCTCCCCGGCGGCCTTCATCTCCTCCGGCGTATGCGCGGTGACGGACAGGGTGATGTCCATCCATCGCCGGAGCATGTGCACGTCCGCGGGAGGGGCGCCGACCATGTCCGAGATGACCAGCGCCGGCAGCGGCTGGGCGAACGCCGCCACGAAGTCCACGGGCCGCGGTCGCGTCTCCATCGCGTCGATCAGATCGGTGACGATCTGCTCGACCCGGGGCCGCAACTGCTCGACGCTGCGCGTGGTGAAGGCCCGGGCGACCAGGCGCCGGATCCGGGTGTGTTCCGGGGCGTCGAGGCTGACCATGAGGTACGGGTCGCGGCGCGTCGGGCGCAGCACCGCCACGCCCGGATCGCTTGTCGCCGCCCGGCTGAAGACCGGATCGGACAGGACCCGGCGCACGTCCTCGTAGCGGCTGGCCAGGTAGGCCTCGCCTCCGGCCAGCAGCCGCACCCTCGGCACCGGGTCATCACGGCGCAGCTTGGCGTACTCGGGTTCCGCGTCGAGCTCGGCGGGCGTGTCGAACGGGAACAGCGGAAGCTCGGAGTCACCCATGATCGGACACCTCACATCGAGTGGATTCATCGAGTGGGGTCAATTCTGAGGCACCGGTTTCGCTATGACCAGGCTGATCTTTTGAGTGGCACTGTTGACCAGGACGCCCGCGCAGTCGGGGTCGGAGGCCGCCATGCCCAGCAGCACGTCGCCGGGCAGGCCGGCGTTGAATAGCGGGCCGAAGTTGACCAGGAACACCTCGGGATCGGCGTAGGCGAGGATGCGGTTGCGGCCGTCCCCGTGGGTGCTCATGTGGACGCTGAGGTCGCCGTCGGAGACCAGCCGCCCCTCCTCATCCGGCACCGGCATGCCCTCGATCCCGACGCCGACCACGGAGGCGCGGAACAGGGCGATGAAGCGGTCGTAGCTCTCCTCGCTCCCGGTCCCGGCGTGCTCCGCCATGGCATCGGACAGGGGCGTGTCGCTCATGGGCCGCAACCTATCAAACCCAGGGCCTTGACGGTCGACTCGATCAGAGCCCGGTCCCCCTTGGCTTGCCTGAGCCGCAACGCTTCCCGCAGGCAGACGGCGGCCTCGCCGGTGCGGCCGGCGTCGATCAGGTGCTTGCCGTAGTGCTGCAGCGCGAAGTCGACCCGGTCGGGTACCGCGCGGCGGGCCAGGGCGAGCGCCGGTTCATATTGCGCCGCAGCCGCTTCCAGGTCACCGGCGTAGCGCAGCGCGTCGCCCAGGTTGATCCGCGCGGCCACCTCCGCCCGCGGATCGTCGAGGCCAAGGGCCAGCTCCAGCGCCTCCCCCAGCACCCGCCGCGCCGAATCGAAGTCACCCAGCGCGGTCAGCCCGGAGCCTATGCGGCGCGACAAAGCCAGCCGCGACGCGGGCTCGCTTGTCCCGTCCAGCTCGGTCAGGCGCGTCCCCACCGCGTCGCGCAGCGCGCAAGCATCCGCCGGCACCATGCGCTGCCACGCATCCAGGATTACCAAATCTTCGATATCTGGCACGCCTAGAAGCCTGCCAGATAAAGCAGTCCGGACACTAGCAGGCCGGCCTCGACCAGGAGGACGAAAACCTTGTCGTCAAGCCGGTCAACAACTTTCTTGCCGACCCAGGCTCCGGCGACGGTGGCCGGGGTAAGCAGTACTCCATATAGGACAATCACCGGCGAGAGCAAGCTGACACCCCCGTAGGCCGCCGTCTTGGTCACGTGCAGCACCAAGGCACAGGCGGCCTCGGTCCCGATATAAGCCCCTCGGGTCAACCCGTAGGCGAGAAAGAACGGCGCGGTCAGCGGACCGGCCGAACCCACGAGCGCCGACACCAGCCCGGACGCCGCTCCCACCACACCGAAACCCTTGGGGTCGCGCATACCCGGCCGAGGCTGGCAGCGCCGCCAGATCACCACGGCCACCAGGAAAAGACCAAGCCCACGCTTGAGGCCGGACAGCGGCGCACCGGCGAGCAGAAGCGCACCCGCCACGGCCATCGGCACGGCACCCAGCGCGAACCACCCGATCACCGGCCGCTTCAGCTCGCCGCGGTTGAGCCACACGCGGCCGGCGTTGCTACCGATCTGCGTCAGCGTGAGCACCGGCACCGCGGCCCGCAACCCGAACAGCGCGGTGAAGACCGGCAACAGCAGCACACCACCACCGAACCCGGCCACCGCCGACAGCAACGCCAGGGCAAAGGCCGCTACGCCGGCGACCAGCAACTCCACCAGATCCACATGCATCGGTCACATGATGGCGACCGAACCCGCTGTCCCGTCAACCACGATTTCACTACCGCTGGTGATGACGCTGGTGGCGTTGGGAACACCCACCACGGCCGGGATCCCGTACTCCCGGGCCACCACCGCGCCGTGCGAGTTGGCCCCGCCCATCTCCATCACCAGGCCGCCCGCGGTCAGGAACAGCGGTGTCCATCCCGGATCCGTCGACGGGGCAACGAGAATCTCGCCCGGTTCGAGGTGCGCGCCGACCGGATCGAGGATCACCCGCGCGGTGCCGGTGGCCACCCCGGCCGAGGCCGGCGTGCCCGAAAGTCCCTCTCCCCCGGGCGAATGCAGCCCCACCTCCGGCTCGGTGCCGTCGGAGAGCAGAACCCGCGGGATGTGCCGGCGGCGCAGCTCCTCCTCATAAGAGCGGCGCCGTTGCGCCACAACGCTTTGCATGTCCTGCCCGGCGAGGGCCGCACGCGCCTCGACCAGATCCAGGAAGAAGACGTCCTCGGCCGTGGCGATCCGCCCCTGCGCCGCCAGCTCTTCGCCGACCGCCCGCAGCTGCGCGCGGGCCGCGGCGATGACCCGGACCAAGTAGAACTTTGGAAGCTCGCGCAGGCCGGCGAGCGCTCGCGCCCTTCGCAAAAGCCCACGCACGAGCCGCCCGCGCAGCGCCGAGCGCTGGGAAGTCCGCTGGGCCAACGTTTCCACCATCGCCTCGGCCTCGGCGGCGCCCCTTGCGAACAGCGCGTCGGCCCCGGTATCGGCCGTATTGTCGGAGCGCAGGTAGTTGGCGAGCACACCGAGGATGTGCCGCGGGTCATCTGACCATCGAGGCATGCCGATGTCAATCTCGGCGACGGCCCGATGGCCATAGCGCGCAAGGAACTCCACCAGCCCGTGCTGCGCCTCCGGCGGAAGCGTGCCCGCGAAATAGCGCGCCTCGACCTGGTCGGGCCCCACCTCGCGTAGGGAGGCGGCCAGGCGCCACAGCTCCAGATCCATCTCGGTGGTCACGTTGTGCGGGATGCCACGGAGCACCGCCTGCACCTCACCCACGGCGGCATCTTTGCCCAGCAACCGATCGGCCAGCCCGAGCGCCACAAACCCGGCCCCCGCCACCGGAACCACCCGCGGCAACAGCGGCACCACCTCGGTGGAAAGGGTTTTCTCCACCCAGTCCAGCCGCCGCGCACCCGAGCCGAGGGGGCCCGCGTCCAGCACGATGTCCAGCCGCTCACCGATGCGCTCCACCTTGCGCCGCGCCCGATCCGGCCGCAGGAGGGCCTGCAAAATCTTGAACGGCACGTGGTACCTCAGCGCCACCGGCCCCACATGGCGCAGGAACGGCAGTCTGGATCGGACGGTCATCGAGAACCGTTCGTCCTCGAAGAGGTGCCGCATGATCGCGGCCGAGCGCGCCTCCATCACCCCGAGGATCTTCGGGATCACGAAGCGGCCCACGCGGCTGCGCACGGGCGTGGTGGCGTCGATGTACAGCCGCTGCCCGGCGGGCACGAACACCGGCGGCCCCACCGACCGGTCGGCCACCTTGAAGCCGGCCAACTCCGCGGCCGCGCAGGCGATGACGCGGAAGGCCGCGAGCCCCATCGGCGTGATCGGGCGGTAGAGCCCTTGCGCCACGCTGAAAGAGAAATATATCCGCGTACCCGCAGAGCGCTTGTCCGGCAACGGATAGAGCGTGGTGATCGGCCTCGCCTGGGTGAGCCATACCGCGCCGGAACCGTCGATGGCCCACTCGGTGTCCTGCGGCGCACCGTAATAGGCCTCGACCCTTTCGCCCAGAGCGGCCAGGTCGAGCACCTGCTCGTCGGTGAGGCACGCGGTCGCCTCCCCGGGCGGCAGCTCCACCCGCGAGGTGCCACCGCCGGGCAGGGGCCGGATGGCCAGCCGCTTGTCGCCCAGCCGCCGCATGGCGATGCGCTTGTCTTGCGTGTCAACGACAAAATGGTCCGGGTTGACCGCGCCGGACACGACCGCCTCGCCGAGCCCGGGGCCGGCGTCGATGACCGCCTGGTGCCGCCGCCCGGTCACCGGGTTGGCGGTGAACATGACCCCTGCCACCTCGGAGTCCACCATCCGCTGCACCACCACGGCCAGGTGGACCTGGTGGCTGTCGATGGCGTTGGTGGCGCGGTAGACCACCGCGCGGTCGGTCCACAGCGACGCCCAGCAGCGGCGGGTGGCGTCGATGACGCCCGCCTCGCCCACGACATTGAGAAACGTGTCCTGCTGACCGGCGAAGCTCGCGAACGGCAGGTCCTCGGCGGTGGCCGACGAGCGGACGGCCACTCGCACGTCATCGCCCAGTTCCTGGTACCCCTTAAGAATCGCGGAAGAGATCTCGGCCGGAATGGTCGTGGCGAGCAGAGCCTCGCGAGCGCGACCGGCGAGGCTGGTGAGCGTGGCGACATCGGTCGGCGCCGCCTGCGAGACGGCCTCGACGATCTCGTCGAGGCCGGCGGATTCGGCGATCGCGCGGTAGGCCTCGGTGGTCACGCAGAACCCTTGTGGCACCGGCAATCCCGCGCGCGTCAGCTCTCCCAGGTTGCCCGCCTTGCCGCCCACCGCGGGCAGCCGGCTCCGGTCGATCTCCTCGAAGGGCAGGACAAGCATGCCGCAAAGTTAACGCCCGTCGACATCGAAGTCAACATTTGTTGAATTTCATCGCCGTTTGCGATGGCGCCTCGTGGCCGTACCATGCCTTCGACGACCACCCGGTCGGTGAGAGGACAAAGCATGAGTGAAGACCCGATGTTCGCCTTTGACACCAACAATGATGGGCAGGCCGATGTGCTCGCCTATGACAAGGACGGCGATGGTCGCAGCGACACCGTCATGCTCGACACCAACAGCGACGGTGAGATCGACGTGGCGATGTACGACGACGACGGCGACGGCACGATCGACCGCACCGTTCGCGCCGCCGAGTAGGCAATCTGGTTTAGGTTGCACGCGCCGGGCCACAGCCGGTCCGGCGCCGTGTAACAGCTGTAGGCCGAGTGGGCGCGGCGCGGGTCTACTGTGGACCCCGAGGGGGTGTGACGATGGGCTTCGATTGGATACCTCTGCCGGAGCCGCGCCGGCTGACCCCCGCCGAACAGGCGGTGCTCGATCACCTTGTCGCTCAAGCGAATAACGCGGAGCTGAGCGCTCAGGCGGCGCAAGTGTGGGCCACGGCCGTCTGCGACTGCGGCTGCTCGTCGATCCTGCTGCGCACCGACGCACCCGCGATCTCACCGGAGACGATGCTGCGGTTCAGCGCGTTCGGCCGCGACGACTGGTTCGCCATCGACTACTCCCGATGGGTGCCGATGCTGCAGGTGGTGGTCCACGTGACCCAAGGTTCACTGCACGAGCTGGAGATATTCGCCGGTGAGGGTGTCCCCGTCGACATACCTTCCCCCGGCGAGCTGCACCCCATCACGATCAACTGACCATCGGCGAGGTCGGCCCGTTCCAAGCATTGGCTCGCGTATTCACTCTTCTGGTGTACACGGCCGAGGTTGTGGCGAGGTTGTGGAGGAGTTGACGCAACTATTCGGTTGCGATAAGTTGGTAGCAACTGAATGGTTGCTACAGAGGAGAGGACCATGGGATTCCCCGATCGCATCGAGCGCACACTCGAGCTCGCCCACCCGCCCGAGCGCGTGTGGCAGGCGCTGACCACCGCCGAGGGCCTGGGCACCTGGTTCGGCAACAGCGCCGAGGTCGACCTGCGCGTGGGCGGCAAAGTCAACCTCCGGTGGGACAGCGGCGACGCCGCCACCCTCACCATCCAGCGGATCGAGCCGCCGCACGTGTTCGGCTACAGCTGGAGCCTCTACGGCCTGCCCGAGGGCGACCCGCGCCGCACCTATGTGGAGTTCACGCTGGAGCCCACCGGCAGCGGCACCACCCTGACGATGGTAGAGTCCGGCTTCGCCCAACTGCCCGACGCCGACGGTTACGACAAGGCATACTCCAGCAACACCGAGGGCTGGACCCACGAGCTGGGCGAATTGGTAGCCTACCTCGATGCCCAAGCCTGATCTGGAGGCGGTGGCGCAGGAGGTCTTCACCGCCCTGGCCGACCCGAGCCGGCGAGGCATCCTCGCCGCGCTCGCGGAAGGCGGGCCGGCCACCGCGACCGATCTGGCCGCCCGGCTGCCGATCACCCGGCAGGCCATAGCCAAGCACCTCGCCCTGCTGGCCGAGGCGGGCCTGGTCGTGGCCGAGCCGGGCGAGCGGCGCCGCGTCCGCTACCGGTTGGACTCGGCGCCGATGAAGGTGGCGCAACAGTTTCTGGCCGCGCTCGCCCGGGATTGGGACGGCCCCCTGGCCGCGTTGCAGCGCCGGCTGAAATGACTGATCAGCTGGTCAGGCCTAGCGCATCCGTGCACAATACGCCGCCGTTGCGCCGCTTCACTCACAGACCCACCACTGACCGCGCTCCTTGAGCAGGAAGATGCCCTGGGTGTACTCCAGGCCGGTCTCGGCCTGAACCATCCGCATGCTCACCGTCGCGGTGGTGGTGGAGTTGATGGTCCTGATGTTGGTGCCCACCACCTGGTAGCTCTTGATTTTGAGCTGGGCGGACTGGGTGCGGGTGTAGTCCGCCTCGCTGATCCTGCGGTGCACCTTGTCGCACATGCGCGCGTAGGCCCCGGAATAGTTGCCCGCCATCACATCGTCGACATAAGCGGTCGCCGCGCTCCGCACCGGCTCCATTTCGCCGCCGACCGTGCGGAAGAAGAACACGCCGCCGATCACGCCGAGCACGCAGCACAGTCCGAGAACGACGCCGACGACGATGAGGATGGTACGAGTGTTGTTGCCCCGTTTCACCGGCGGTGCCGGTGGTGTGTACGTCATGTGCCCAATGTAGACAGACGCCGCCACCACCGGCTTGGCCTGCCGAACCGCACGCTTCTGTGGCAGCATGTGCGCTGGTGACCATGCCCTCGCCGATGAGAGGAGCACGATGAGCTTCGACCTCACCTTCGTGCCGAAGTCCCCGGATCAGTCGTGGGATGAGGCCCTCGACGCCGCCGAGGACGAGACCGATCGCGCGCCCGATGCGCAGGCGTGGGCGCGGATCGTCGACGACGCGCGGCAGATCCTCGGCGACATCGGCCTGCACGCGGGCGGCGACTACTTCGAGCTCGACCACGAGCCGACCGGCATACAGCTGAGCCTCTACGCGGGCGGGGCCGGCATCACTGTGCCGTACTGGTATACGGGCGCCGAGGCGCAGGAGATCGTGCGCACGCTCTACCGCCTCGGCGCCGTCATCGAGAAGCACACCAACTTCTCCGGCTACGACAGCCAAGCGGGCATGCCGATCGCCGAGGCGGCCAAACGACCCGAACTGGCGACCGCCAGCTTCGACATGGTCGCCGCCTCCTTCGCCCGCCGCGACATCTCAAGCCCCACCGCCGAATTCATGATCGATTGATCCAGCATCAGCGCCAAGCCAAGTGAGGGGCGCGGGTCAGTGCCGGCACTCCCCGGAGTCCTTGTTCACCATCAGGCCGCTGGTGTCCACCGCCTCGAAGTCGCTGCCGCGCAATGACTTCAAGGCCCGGAGGGCGTCGTTGGACCAGCGTGGGTCGGGGGCGCCGGAAAGGTACCAAGGAGAGCCGTTGTCGGCGAGGATGACGCCGTATTTCTTCATGGCGTCGGCGATCCTGCGCGCCTGCGCCGGCATCCTCGACGTGTCGGCGCCCGCCCTGAGCCGCAGGCGAAGCCCCATGGGCGGCAGCGCGGCGTCGCTCGACGACGACGCGGCGTGGCGGGCGGGCCAGAGGTAGGAGTTCTGGGTGCGCGCAGCGGTGATCCTCAGCGCGTGGTTGATTTCTTTTTCCGTGTACGTCGTGAGCCCCGCGAAGATGGACAAGCCGGCGGCATCAGCCGATGTCCAGCCGGCCGGCCGCAGCCGGTTCGAGCGCAGGTCGAACACGGCCCCGGACCCGGCCCGCCAGCCGCCGTCGCCGCCCTTCTGCGCGGCGAACAGCTCGTAAACCTTGCAGCCGACCGGGTCGTGCAGGATGATGTGCCGATCCGAGCCACCCTCGATCGCGACGCCGGCCGGGATCGGGTAGGGGCCCGGGTCGCTCTCGCGTCCATATTGGAATGTCACCTTCACCTTGGCCTGATCGGGCTTGACCACGGTGACCGGGATGCCGATGGGCGCGCCCTCCCACAGGCCCGAGCCGAAGTCGGGGTGCATGGTGGCGGCGGCCCCGATGCTCGCCACATAGGCGGCCGACGACTTGTGCACCGGCAGCTTGGAGACGTCGGCGCGCCAGATGTTGTTGGCGGGCAAGCCGTCGCAGGACCCAGTCGCGCTTGGGCCCGGCTCGGGCACGGAGGTGGAGCTGGCGCTCGCCTCCGCCGAGGGATCCGCGCCCAGGCCCGGCGAGCCCTGACCCGCCGGGCCTATCAGGCGCGGCTCGCCCCGCCCGCACCCGGCGACGGCGAGCGCCACGACCACCACCAGCGTCCAGACACCTCTGCCCAACACGCCTTGAAATCTAGTGTCAGACCTGCCGGCGCTGCCACTGTTGGTTTATCCCAGGACCACAAGTCCACTGCACAAGTTGTGCACCATCTGCTAAGGAGGCTCCGTTCACGTCGAGGCACTTGCCGCTGTGCCGCACCACGAGGTTGACGTACCCGCCGCCCACGTCCACCAGACGCCACTGCTGGTTGGTGCCGCCGTTGCAGGCCCACTGGACGATCCGTACCCCATCGGCCGTGGCCCCGGACCCGCCGAACACGTCCAGGCACTTGCCGCTGTTGACGCTCACCACCGTGAAGAAGCCGCCGCCCGCGTCGTTGAACCGCCACCGCTGGTTGGTCTGCCCGTTGGCCGCCCACTGCACCACGTTGGCCCCGTCCGCCGACGACGCGTTGAACACGTCGGCCAGCTTGCCGCTGTGCCGCGCGACCAGGTTGTAGGCGACCGGCGGCGGCACCGTCGTCTGCGGCACCAGCCGGTACAGCCCGGCCCCGTGCGCCGGCAGCGACCGCGTGAGGCTACCGCTGACAGTGCCCAGCGACGCCCCGGACCACAGATCGGTCACGGCCGCCGAGCCGATTCCCAGCTCCGCCAAGGACAGCGACACGTTGGCGGTGGCACCGGCCCGGTTGAACAGGGCGACATACCGGTCACCACTTCCAGGCACGTCCGCGGCCCAGGCTTGCTGGGTACCCCCGAAAATCAAACGATTGCCGGCGCTGTTCTGGTTCACCGCAAGCACCGCGGGGTTGGTCATCAAAGCCAGTTCGGACGCCCGGTTCTCGGTCAGGTTGCCACCCCACATCAACGGCGAGCGCGTTATGGCCCAGAGCGTCATCAATGTCCGCTGCTCGTCGGCGGTCAGGTTGGAGTAACGCGGCGAGCCGACCGGCCCCTGCTTGGCCAGCCGCCCGATCGGGATCATGTCCGGGTCGGGCCAGGCGCCGGGGGCGCGATGCGGATTCCAGTCCCGCAGCACGTCGAACTCGGCGTTGAGCGCCGCCCAGTTGTCCCAGAGGTCGTTGACCACGCGCCACATGTGCGCGTTGGCCGTGACGTGGCCCGCCGCCGATAGCGGCGTGGGGCCGGGCGAAAGCGACAGCACCATCGGGCGCCCGCTGCGCTGGATCGCCAGCCGGTAGCCGTCCACCTCCGACTGCCGGTAGGTCGGCGCCGCGATGTCATCTACCTTCACATAATCGACTCCCCAGCTCGCGTACAGCGCGAACACGGAGTCCAAATAGGCCTGTGCTCCGGCGTGGCTCATGTTCAAGCCCCACATCAGGTTCAGCCACGACGCCGTCGTGCTGTTATTGATCTGGTTGGCCCGGAAGCTCGTCCCCAAGATCGGCACGTTGTCGGCGACGGCCTGGCGCGGGATGCCGCGCATCAGGTGGATGCCGAACTTGAGGCCCTGCGCGTGGATGTAGTCGGCCAGCGGCTTGAAACCGTTGGTGCCGCTCGCCGAGGGGAACCGCACCAGATCCGGCAGCAGGCGCCCGTTGGCGTCCATGCGCAGCCGGGGGTTGAGGTTCGCGTCCTGGTTGGGGCTGCCGGTCCCGCTTCCCGGGTAGTACCAGGCCCAGTCCACCACGATGTACTGCCAGCCGAAGCGCCTGAGGTTGTCCCGCATGTAGTCGGCGTTCGCCCTCACTTGCGCCTCGGTGACGTTCCAGTTGTACGAGTCGTAACTGTTCCAGCCCATCGGTGGGGTGGGCGCGACACCGTTGTTCCACGCCGAAGCCGGCGTCCCCACGCTCATGCTTATCGCCACCAACCCGAAGGCCGCCAAGACAATCGCCACCACAGCGGCGGCCAGCCGTCCACGCTTCATCGCTTTCCTCCAGCGTGCCCGGCTTAGATGAGGTTCGATTGCTCCCAGTGTAGCGGGTCAACGGCTGGTGTGGACGCCGACTACCCCGCTCGTCACGCCGCGCTGCTGCGGCTGCCGGCCCGGGGTTGCCGTGTGTTTTCTTGAGCAAAAATCTGCACACCCTGCCCGAGGTGTAAAGCATTGTCACCAAAAAAACACATGCCCTACCCCGCCCGATTGCGCCTCAACCCGCCTCAACCCGCCAGAGGCACGTGCAGCGGGCCGCGAATCGTAGTTGAGTTGCGCCGCTTCACCTTGCCGACCCGGCGCAGCCCGGGCATGCGCTCGGCCAGCATGCGCAGCGCGATCGTCGCCTCCAGCTGGGCCAGCGGCTGGCCGATGCAGTAGTGGATGCCGCTGGAGAAAGCCAGATGGTCCACGGGATTCTCCCGGTGAATGTCGAATGTGGACGGTCGCTCGTAGACCTCGGGATCCCGGTTGGCCGCGCCCAGCAGGGTCGCGAAGTACTGCCCGCGGTGCACCGGCTTGCCCTCCACCTCAAGCGCCTCCAACGCCATCCGGAACGTGCGCTGCACCGGCGGGTCGTAACGCAGCGTCTCATCCACCACCCGCCCGGCCAGGCTCGGGTCCGCGCACAGCTCCTTCCAGGTATCGGGATGCTCCATCAGCGCCACCACCGCGTTGCCGATCAGGTTGACCGTGGTCTCGAAGCCCGCGAACAGCAGCAGCGAGCACATCGGGGCCATCTCGTGCGGCTCGATCTGGTCGCCCTCGGCCGCCACGATCCGGCTGACGATGTCGTCGCGCGGTTCCTGGCGCCGCAAGGCGAACAGTCGCTCGAACATGGCTCGCAGCTTGGCGTCGTTGGCCACCAGCCGCCTGGCGTGCCCCAGCGATTTCACCCCGTCGATGGCACCGCCCAGCACCCGGCCATACTCCGCGAACGCCTCGGCATCCGCATCGGCGACGCCCAGCAGGTCGGTGATGACCGCGATGGGCAGCGGCGCGGCCAAGGCGGGCACCAGATCGAACCGTCCACTTTGGGCAGCCCGGTCGAGCAGCCGCCCCACCGTTTCTTCGATTTTTCCTTGGTACCCGGACATCGCGCGGGGACTGAAGGCGGGCTGCGCGAGCCGTCGCAGGCGGGTGTGATCCGGCGGATTCATCTCCAAAAACGACAGGTTGATGTCGCCCTGCTGCTCGCCCGTGATGCCGAACCGCCGGTCGCGCAGCACCAGGTTGCACACGCGATGGCTGGTGGTGGCCCAGTTGCCGAGCCGGGTCGGGAAGATCGGCCCGGCGGCCCGCATCCGGTCGTAGATGGCGTAAGGGTTTTCGCGGCCGGGACGCATGTGGATCAGAGCCATCGGGTCGCGCCGCAGGTAACCGTAGTAGGCGAACGCGGCCTTCAGGCCATAGAGCTTAACGACGAAGGCGAAGGCCTGACCGAATCGGCTCATGATGATGCCCTTCAGCGGGTGCCCCGATGCCTTGCAGCAGGGTGCGCAGCACCAGGTCGGTGGCGAAACGCGGGGCCAGGTGTCCGGATCGGACGGACTCCGCCGCGACATAGATAAGGGAGTAGAGGGTTTGCAGCAACCAGAACTCGGGCACGTCCGCCGCGATCAGACCGGCCGCCCGGGCGCGGCGCAGCACCTCCAGACCGCTCTCCTCCGCGGCCTTCCACGACTGGCCGAGCTCGTGCATGTGGTCGAAAGCCGGTGTGCGCCAAAGGAAAGCCAGCTGCGGCCCGATCGGTACCATGGCGTCGACCAGCGCTCGCAGGCCACCGTCGGGGTCATCGAGACTCTTCTCGCGGACCGCGGCGACCGCCCGCTCCCACAGGTCGATGGCGTGCTGGCCGACCGCGCGGATCAGCTCATCGCGCGTGGCGTAGTGCTTGTGCAGGGTGGTGCGGCCGATCCCGGCCGCCTCGGCGACCTGGGCCAGCGACGCCGATGGGTCCGCGACCAGGACCTCGGCCACGACATCGAGCAGCGGCTGCCGTTTGAACACCAGAGTACGGCCGCGAACATCCATGTTCGCGACCGTACACTATTACTCCAAAGGTGTGAAGACGGGTTTCCACATGTTTGATCGTTGTCCCGCTCACAGTGACAAACCCGCCGTGGATCACTGTGGGAGGGACAACGATCGAGAAGGGACTCAGAGGCCGAAGAAGCGGGCGATCCCGTTGACGTGCCCGCGGGCCGTGGCCGTGATGAACGCCGCGTTCTTGAGCTTGTTGGCGTCCGCGACCGTGTCGATGAACAGGTTCTCGGTCAGGATCGCCGGCATGACCGTCTCGCGCAGCACGTGGAAGTTGGCGGTCTTCTTGCCGCGGTCGGTGACCGAGGCGACCGTGCGCATGCCCGCGAGGACGTTGGCGTGCATCAGGTCGTGCAGGCGGAGGGTGGTGCTGCCGACGGTCGGGTAGCGGTAGCTCTCGAACCCGGTGCCGCCGCCGGCGTTGATGTGGATGCTGATGAAGATGTTGGCGCCCCAGGCGTTGGCGTCGTCGGTGCGGAACTGCAGGCTGCGGGTGATGTCGGTGGTCCGCGACATGCGCACCACGACCCGAGTGCCGAACGTCGAATTCAGGATGTTGCGCACCTGCAACGCGATGTTGAGCGTGACGTTCTTCTCCTGCAGGCCGTTGCCAACGGCGCCGGGGTCGGTGCCGCCGTGGCCCGGGTCGATGTAAATCCTCGGTACGGCGGCGTGCGCGGTGCCGGTGGCGACGAAGGGCGCCACCACGAGGCCGGCGGCGGTGGCCAGAAGTGTGCGCCGCGCAAGGGGTCTGCTGGTCATGGAAACCTCTCATTCCGAGGCTTGTGAAAACTTCGCGACGCGACTATAACTCATGTCAATGCTTCACTGAATACCTTTTTCACAAGTTCCATCAACCGTGAAAATTGTCTACTATCCAATCTGGATAGCGTGGATCCACGCGGGTGGCAAGGGCGGCTCCGGCCAGCTCCAGCGCATCGGCGTAGCGGCCCTGCGCGTGCAGCCGGTGGATCGCCTCGGCCCGGGCCGCCGGGTCGTCCTCGCGTGGGGTCGCGGCGAAATCCTCCAGGGGCAGCGGTGTCCCGTCGCGGCGGAAACGGGGCAGGCGCTCCTGGCTCGCGCCGTAAGCCTTGCGCACCAAACCGATCCGGTCGACCCGCCACAGGAAGTCCGGCAGGTCGATCATCGTGCCGAAACGCTTGAGCCGCACCCGGTCCAGCCAAGTCGTCGCCAGCTCCTTCAGGTCGAGCCGCCATGAAGCCAGATAGTTGTACACCCCGCACGGCTCCCATCAGCTTCGGGGAGCGGGGCCGGCCGGATTCGAACCGGCGTCCTTCCAGATGACGGCCGGATGCGTCGACCTCTGCGCTGCAGCCCCGCTCCGGCCCACGATCATAGCGTGCGGGGGCGCAGGTTGAGGCGCAACACTATTTCGGGGCCATGCCGCTCGCCGGTGCGTTCGAAGCCGCACCGCAGGTAGAAGTCGAGCGGAGAGCCCTCGTCGCGCTCGTCGCCGTAGTAGGCCACGCTGGTGACCAGTTCGTCGCCGCCGGGCCGAGTCCGGACATAGGCGGCGACGTGGTCGATGGCGGCCCGGCCGAAGCCGCGCCTCTGAAACCGGGTGTCCACGACCAACCGCCACAGGTAGTAGCGCCAGGGGCAAGTCGGGTCGTCGTCGGCGAGCATGATGAAGCCGACCGGCTCCTCGCCGTGGTAGAGGGCGCGGACCCAAGGCGGCGGATCGTAGGTAGCCGCCTCCTCCAGCGAGGACGGCACACTCTCGACGAACCGCAGGTGATCCGGTGAAACCGTCAGGGCCTCGACCGAAGCCCGGTTGTTGTCGTCGATTCCCCGCAACGTGACAGCGTCCACGTTCCCATCATGACATGCCTTGCCGGACATGGAGATTCGCCCACGACCTGGCCTCGATCTCAGTCGGTGTCTGCGCAACCTCCCCGAAGCCGCGTACATTCGCCGCATGCGTGTGCTGTTTGCCGGTCTCGCCTCCGCGGGACACACCTTCCCGATGGTCCCGCTGGCGGCCGCCGCACGGGAGGCCGGGCACGACGTGCACTTCGCCGTCGGCGAGGAGATGCACGCGCCGCTGGCGGCGAAGGGGCTCAACCCGTTCCGGCCGGCGGACGCGTTCTACCAGATCTACGCCGAGGATCTCGAGCCCGACCTCAACCGGCTCAAGCCCGATCTCGTCGTGCACGGGTGGGGGGTGCCCGGGGCGGCGATCGCCGCCCGGCGCGCCGGGATTCCGGGAATCTGGCACGGTTTCGGCCGCATGTTCCCGGACCGGATCGGCCTCGAGCTGCCGGAGAGCGTGGTGGCCGGCCTGCCGCACCTGGACATCTGCCCACCGTCCTTACAGGACAAGGTCTTCCTCGCCAGCGTGGAGCGCATCAAGCTGCGCCCGGTGCCGTTCTCCCCGGCCGGGGTGTGGGAACCGAAGGCAAGGCCGCTCATCTACCTGACGATGGGCACCGCGTTCGCCACCGCCGAACTGCTCGGCACGGCGATCAAAGGTCTGTCCAAGTTGGGCGTGGAGGTGGTGGTCGCCTCCGGGCCGGTGCGGCCCGAGCAGCTCGGGTCCTTGCCGCCCAACGTTTCCGTGCAGACCTGGGTGCCGCAGGCCCAGCTGTGGCCACACGTCGACGTGGTGGTGCATCACGGTGGCAGCGGCACCACCCTCGGTGCCCTCGCCGCCGGCGTGCCGCAGCTGATGCTGCCGCAGGGGGCCGACCAGTTCACCAACGCCCAGGCCGTCAGCGCCGCCGAGGCCGGGATCCACCTGCTCCCCGGCGAGCTGACCGCCGAGGCGGTCGCCGACCAGACCCGGAAGCTGTTGCCGTACCAAGGAAATTCCAGCCACCGCGACGCGGCACGGGCGATCGCCGAAGAGATCGCCCGCATGCCATCCCCCGGGGAGGTCGCGTCCCGCCTTCTGGGCCAGGCGGGGCGTGGCGGGTAGGGAAGACCGCCACGCCCCGATGGATCCTAACCGGCTGTGCAGGACCTGATCGTAGGTCGACCGCCGGTATTGCCGTTGAAGAAGGTCGTGAAGCCCCAGTTGTTGCCATTGCCGTTGGGGCGTGCGGTAATCACCAAGCCGGAGCCGTCAGCGCTCCAGGTGGCGTTCCAGACCGACTGGATTCGCTGCGGCGACGGCAGAACAACCACGACCGTCCAGTTGTTGGTACCCGTGACGGAAACCGAAGTGTTGTACCGGTCGCCGAACACCGTGCCCGGACTCATCGTGGCGGTGCAGCCGCCACCGGTCGGCGGCGGGGTGGTCGGCGTCTGGCCGTTGTTCAAGGCATTCAGCACGGCCGTGTAGGCGGGCTTCTTGGCGCCGCTCCCGTTGAACAGCAACGGGTTCTCGCCGGAGCGCCACGAGTCGGAGTCGCGGATGCCCCAGGTCGTGATCCCGGTGCACCGGGACACGGCCAGGCAGTCGTTGGCGACACTCGCGTAGGGACCGGTCGGCGCGTTGGTGATGTCAAGCTCGGTCACCTGCACGTCGACGCCGAGAGCGGCGAAGCTGGACAGCGTGGTGCGGAAGTTGCTGGGGTAGCTTGACCCACCGGTGAAGTGCGCCTGGAAGCCGACGCAGTCGATGGGCACGCCGCGGTTCCTGAAGTCCTGCACCATCCTGAAGACGGCTTGGGTCTTGGCGGCGGTCCAGTTGTCGGTGTTGTAGTCGTTGTAGCACAGCTTGGCGTTCGGGTCGGCCGCGTCGGCCGTGCGGAACGCCACCTCGATCCAGTCATTACCGGTGCGTTGCAGGTTCGAGTCGCGGCGGCCGCCGCTGGTGCCGTCGGCGAACGCCTCATTCACCACGTCCCACGCGAAAACCTGCCCGCGGAAGTGGGTCGCGACCTGCGTGATGTGATTGATCATGGCTTGTCGCAGGGCACTGCCGGACAGGTTCTGCATCCAGCCGGGTTGCTGCGAGTGCCACGCCAGCGTGTGGCCCTTGACCCGCATGCCACGCGCCCGGGCATAGCTGACGATCTGGTCCGCCGGGCCATAGGTGAACTGGTTCTGGTTTGGCTCGGTGGCGTTGATCTTCATCTCGTTCTCCGGCGTCACCTGGTTGAACTCAGCGTTCAGGATCGTGGTGTACGCGCTTTGGCTCAGCTTGCTCGCCGCGACCGCCGTGCCGAAGTAGCGGCCGCCGCGTTCAGCGGCTGAAGCACCGAGAGTGCTTGCGGCGGTGGCGGTTCCGGGCGCCAGGATGGCGTAGGCGCCGCCGAGCGCGGCGATTGCGCACACCATGAGCCCGGCCCGCACCGCTTTTGTGCGTTGGCTGGTCATGTCGTTCCCCTTCTGCTCAGCACCGGCGGCGCAGGCGGGGAGCGTCGCCGGCGCTGGACGGTATGGGCGGAAATCCGGGCAGGACACCAACCGCCTGGGGATCCGGTCATCATCGAGCCTGGTGGATGGGAGTATTTCAGGCGTCCGGAAATCAGGTCAACACCTTCCGGAAAACTTTCGGAAGCATCCGGGGACGTGGATGCGGACTTAACGGGCGCTGAGCAGCGATGATCAGCAACTCGAGCCCGGCTATATTTCGCAAAATTCCGATAGTTCACCCAGTGAATAGGCGCTCGCCGCGTGAGCGGGTGTCGAGCAGCTCACGCACCTCGGTCGTGTCGCGTGGAGCGGTGCGCGAGGCCAGGTAGTACATGATGCCCGTGGGGATGAAGAACAGCTGGAACACGGCCAGACCGGTGGCGATGTTGACCGGGGGCGGCAGGGCCCGGCTCAGAGCCTGGAAAGCCGCTCCCACCAACCCGTTTCCGGCCGCCCGGCCGACGCCGTTGACCAGATTGCCGATGCTGTAGACGGTTCCGCGATGCTCCGGTGGATTGACCTCGGTGATGAGGGCGAACCAGTTCGGGGAGTTGGCGGAGGACAGCGCGAGCGCCAGCAACGCCACCAGGAAGCTCACGCCGATGGTCGGCTCGGTGAACACGGAGGTCAGGACGGCACCGACCACCGCGCCGGTCCCCGCGTTCTCGGGGATGTCTATCCGCAGCGGCAGGAAGAACAGTCCAATGTAGAGCGGGACCGCGGTCAGGATGCCGGCGCTGGCCACCAGCGCCCGGCCGCCGGGGCGGCGCCGCTGCACCCGGTCACCGACCAGGCCGCCCAGGATCGACAACACCCCGCCGAGCTGGAAGAGGATCGCGAAGACGCTGCCCATCACGATGGAAATGCTTTCTGCGTACCCCAAAGCCTGCGCCTTGGCCTGGAAAAGCTGGGGCAGCCACACCAAGGAGCCGAAGACCACCTGCGCCGTCAGCCCCTGCGCCACGAGCCAGATGTTGGTGCGCCGCCTCGCGATCGCCGGCAGGTCGCCCGCGCTGATCCGGTGCTCGTACTCGCCGCCCGCCTCGAAGAGCGCGCGCAGCTCGGGCTCGCTCTGGCCTCGGCGCACCTCCTGGGTGAACAGGTAGGCGATCGTGGCGACGACGCCCACCACCGAGAGCACGGCCATCGGCCGGTGCCAGTCTTTGGCGCCGAGAATGCCGCCCAGGGCGGTGCCGGCCAGGGTGCCAACGCCTTGCGACAGGCCCCAAAGGCTCATCACCAGCCCGCGCCGCCGGGGCGAGATGAGGTCGCTGACCACCGAGAAGCCGACCGAGCCCACCGCGCCGAGGCCGAGCGAGGCGAGCATCTGAGCGCCGAAGAAGGCCGGGTAGGCGTCGGAGAGCGTGGACAGGTACATCCCGCCCGACCAGATCAGCGTGCCGGCCATGAGCAGGCGTTTGCGGTCGGTGCGGTCGCCGTAGTAGGCCCAGACCACCGCGGCTATGGCGGTGACGAGAAAGCTCGCCGCGGTGACGAAGCCGATCCGGCTGGTGGACACGCCGAGATCGGCCGCGATCGGGGTGTAGAGCGGCGGGACGAGTCCAATCGCGACATTGTCCAGCGACGCGAGCACGATGAACGCTACGACGGTATAGATTCGATGCACGCCGATACTCAAGCACATCCCGCCGCCGCGCTACACTCCTCCGGTCAGCCGATCGCCTCCAGGATCGCTTCCGCCGCTTGCGGATGCCGCCGCAACAGCGCACGCACCTCCGGCGCGTCGTCGTTCGCACCGCCTGCGTCCATAGTGGACAGCCAGCCGGAGTCGCAACCCAGCAGCGCGGCGAGCGCGTCGGTCGCCGCCGGGTGGGCGGCGAGCAACCCGGCCACCGGAGCATTGACCGCCAGCGGCGCGGCCGTGACGGCGGGCGCGGCCCCGGCCGAGGCCGACCACGGCGGCGTCCAACTGTCCACAGCGGACAGTGAACCGGGGAACGTACGGCCGGCCTCGCGCACCAGCACCGGCACCAACTCGGCGGCCTGCTCCTTCAACGTGGTGATCAGCGTGGGCAGCCAGGGCAGCAGCACCGGATCGGGCAGGCGCGCGAACGCCTTGGACAGCACCTCCACCACGAACGGCGCCAGCGCGGGCACCGGCTCGAGCGCCTGCACGAAACCGCTGAGGTACAAGGGAAACTTCGGCACCACGAGCGGGTTGGCCAGCAGCTCGTCGCAGCGGGCCCGAAGGTCGTCGAGGGTCTGCATGCCGAGGCGGAACTTGGCCGCCCACAGCAGAGCCACCTTCGCCGGGGCCTCGGGATGCGACTGCTTGACCGCCAGTTCGAGCTGGGCCCGGTCGCAGCCCAGCGACAGGGCCAGACCCTCCATGCTCGACAGGAAGCCCAGCATCGCCGCCACCTGCCGCACGCCGATCTCCTCGTCGGTGAACGCGAGCGGGAGCAGGGTGCAGTAGTGCGCGTAGCCGGTCTTGACGAACTGCTCGCACCAGGTCGGCAGCACCGGCTCGCTGGTGCGGTAGAACGCCAGCAACCGCCGGATCCGCCGCAGCACATCCGGGGCGTCGTCGACCGTGCGCTCGGCGGCCAGCAGCTCGACGGCGCGCGAACCGAGCTCGTCGGCGAGGCGACGGCTTCGCAGGTACAAAGTAGAATCTTCGACCGCCCGCAAAGCTGTCGCCGCCGTCGCTTGCCCGGCCCACACCTCCCGGCGCAGCCGTTGCTCCAGCACCTGCTCGACGGTGACACCCTCGTAGCCCAGCTCGATGATGTACCGCTGGTGCCGGCCGATGGCCACGTCCCAGCTCTCCTGGATGGACCGCTCGCCGAGCTTGCGCTCGCCCATGATGGGGCGCACGGCATCCGAGGGCAGCAGGTAGCGCAGCATCCACAGCAACGCCGAGCACGGTTCGAGTTCGGGCGTGGCGTCGAGGTTCATCAGGGCGCGCTGGATCGTGCGCTTGTGCAGATCCAGCTTCAGCGGCACCAGCCGGTCGAAGACGTCGCGCGCCAGTGGCGGCAGCGCGGCGTAGCCGACCTGGCCGATGCGGTCGCCGCCCATGAGGATCTCGCACAGGCGCCGCACGTCGCGGCGGCCCGGCACGACATCCTTCTCGATGCAGGTGACCGCGGCGTCCTGGAAGTCATAGGGCGTGGGCCGGGCCCGGTTTCGCATGCCCGCCAACAGGATCGAGGTCTCGAAGATGGCGATGGCGTCGGCGGTGCTGGCCAGGTAACCGTTCTTGCGCGCCAGCCGCACGATCTCGACGCACCAGCCCAGCAGCTCGGCCTCGTCGAGCGCCTCCAGCACCGGCGGCTGCGACAGGAACCCGGACAACCGATCCCCGGCCGCCTCCCCGGCGGCCACCGGCCCGGCCTTGGCCGGCTTCTTCTTGGCGGCGCTCTTCTGCCCCTCCAGGCGGAAGGGCTGAAGTCCATCGCGCGCAACGGCTTTGACCCACGTCGCCGCCGCGATCGACACCGATCCGCCGGCCAGGCCGAACTGCGCCTCGATCGCCGAGTGGCTTGACGGGATGAGGCCATAAAGCCACGTGGTCCCGGTCCGGGCCGAGATCTCGTAGGCCCGTTGGCCGTCCGAACCGAACTCCTCGACCCGGCTCGCGGCGTGGAAGGCGCCGCACACATACAGACATTCCGACCGATCCACCCCGGAGGCGCTCAGGTGCTCGTGGATGCGCGTCCACATATACCGCTCGCGCTGCTCGTCGATGGCGTGGCCATCCTCGCCCGGCGGCCGCAGCCGCCGGAACAGGCTGCCGATGAGCACCATCGCCTGGCGGTAGGTGGTGTAGTCGGCGCCGGCCAGAGGCTGCTCGACATACTGGTCCCACCATTCCGACCAGTGCCGCACCTTGCCGTGGTGCAGAAGGAAGGCCTCAAGCTCGGCGAAGCGCGGCCGCAGGTCGCCGATCTCCACGCCGACCGCGTCGCCGTGCAGCGCGGCCTCCTCGCCCTCCTCCTTTTCCTTGGGGGCCGCTTCCTTGGGGGTCGCTTCCTTTGGGGTCGCCGAGGGGCGCGGTTCCCACTGGAAGACGTGGTCGCACGATCGGTCCACCAGAAGCAGCTCCACGCCCGGTGACTCGAGCGCATAGGCGATCGCCTGATACTCCGCCGAGGCCTCGGTGATCGGAGCGACGATGCTCAGCGGGCTCCACTCCTGCGGGAACCCGTCGAGCTTGGAGGCGAAGGCCTGCAACGCCACCGGCAGGTGGCAGTTGCGCAGCTCGGTCAGCAGGGGCTGCAGGTCCTCGCACAGCTCGAGGTAGATCACCTTGGGGCGCTTGGCCCGCAGCCGGCGCACCATCGCCAGCGCCGAGGCCGGAGAGTGGTGGCACACCGGGAAAATCTCCAGCGGCTCGGCCAGCGCCCGGTCGACGTCGTCCACGATCCCGCCGAGTATCCCGGCCAGCGCCTCGGCGTCCTCAGCGAAAGCCGCGGCCGCCTCACCCAGCCTGCTTTTCAGCTCACCGAACGAACTCATGACAGCGTCGCGATCGCCTTCTGGCCGCCCTCGAGGAACTCCGGCCAGTCGCCGCCCTCGGACTTGCTGCGCGGCTCGATGACGCCGTGCCAGTACTTGTTGAGAATGGCCAGGTCCTCCGGGCTGCGCCGGGCCAGCGAGCCCACCAGCGAGCCGGCCAGCGTGCCGGCCTTAAGCGAGCTGTCGCCGAAGAACTGGCTGTGCAGGATGGCGTCCTCGAGCACGCCGATCTGCTCGGCCGTCGACAGCGCCGACTCCAGCTTCTCGTCGTCGCTCGTGGCGGAGGCCGTCGCCGCGCGCAGGTCGGCGAAGCTCTGCAGCAGGATGTCCAGGAGGGTCGGTGGCACCTCGAGCTCGATCTGGTGGCGGCGCAACAACTCCGCCGTGCGGAAGCGCACGATCTCAGCCTCGCTCTTCTTGTTGGTCACCACCGGGATGCGCACGAAGTTGAACCGCCGCTTGAGCGCCGACGACAGGTCGTTGACCCCGCGGTCCCGGCTGTTGGCCGTCGCGATGATGCTGAAGCCCGGCTTGGCGAAGACGATGTTGTCGTCGTCAAGCTCCGGAATGGACACATACTTCTCCGACAGGATGGAGATGAGCGCATCCTGCACATCACTGGTCGATCGGGTCAGCTCCTCGAAGCGCCCGATCACGCCGTTTTCCATCGCGGTCATGATGGGCGAGGGGATCATCGACTCCCGCGACTGCCCCTTGGCGATCACCATCGAGACGTTCCACGAGTACTTGATGTGATCCTCGGTCGTGCCCGCGGTGCCTTGCACCACCAGAGTGCTGTTGCGGCTGATCGCCGCGGCGAGCAGCTCGGCCAGCCAGCTCTTGCCGGTGCCCGGGTCGCCGATGAGCAGCAGGCCGCGGTCGGAGGCGAGGGTGACGATGCTGCGCTCAACGAAACTGCGGTCGCCGAACCACTTCTGGGCTATCTCGCGGTCCAGGCCGTCGGAGCGCTCCGACCCGAGCACGAACAGCCTCACCATGCGGGGGCTCAGCCGCCACAAGAACGGCTTGGGACTGTCGTCAATGGACTCCAGCCAGTCCAGCTCCTCCGCATACTTGATCTCGGCGGGGGCGCGCAGCATCTCTTCGGTCATCGGGGATGTCTCCTAGGCGAGGAAGTTCTTCAGTTCGAAAACGAGCTTGCGGATGTGGCCCGAGATGACGGGCGTGCCAAGGTCTTTGAACCGCTGGCGGAACCAAGGGTTGACGATGTTCTGTCCGGAGCTGGTGACCGAGCCGACCGGGATGAACTTGACCCCGGATCTATACACGGCCTGGATGCCGTCGAACAACGGCTGCGACCGGTCGAACTCGTAGAAGTCGGAGATCCACACCATAGCGGTGTTGCGCGGATCGGCGATCTTCGGCCGAGCCATGGCCATCGCTATCGGGCCGTCGTTGCCGCCGCCGAGGTTGGTGCGCAGCAACACCTCGAACGGGTCGTGCACCCACGGCGTCAGGTCCAAAGCCCTTGTGTCGTAAGCGATCAGGTGCACGTCCACCTTGGGCAGCCCGGCGAAGATGGAGGCGAGGATGGTGCAGTTGACCATCGAGTCGACCATCGACCCGGACTGGTCCACCACCACGATCAGCCGCGCGGGCGTGGTGCGCTTGGCGGTCTGGCGGTAGAAAAGCCGGTCCACATAAAGCTTTTGGTCCTGCGGGTTCCAGTTGGTGAGGTTCTTCCAGATGGTGCGCTCCAGGTCGAGGTTGCGGAAGACCCGCTTGGGCGGCACCGACCGGTCGATCACCCCGGCGCTGGCCTGCGCCACCTGGGTGCGCAGCACCTCGGCCACCTCGTCCACGAACCGGCGGATCAGCGCCTTGGCGTTGGCCAGCGCCACCCCGGACAGATTTGCCTTGTCCCGCAACAACTGTTCGATGAGCGACATGCTCGGGGTCAGCTGCTTGGCCAGCACCGGATCGGCCAGCACCTCGCGCAGCTGCATCCGGCTGACCAGATCACCCTCGATCCCGGCGAGCGTCTCCTTGAGCCCACCCTCGCCTTCGCCGCCGAAGGCGCCCTTGAGCCAGCCCGCGTCCTTCTGCCAGCCCGCCAGTTGCGTGGCGCTGACGCTTGCGCTGCCGGTCGCGAACACGTTGAGCAGCAGCTTGGAGATGAGGGCCGCCCGGCGCACCTCGGCCTCCCCCGCGCCGTCGAACTCGGTCTCCTCCAGCGTGGCCAGCCCGGCCAGCTCGGCCGCCAGTGAAGGGAAGCGCTGCACGATGTTGTCGACCGACACCGACGGGTCGAGCAGCGCCGCCGGAAGCCCGGCCGCCTCGACGATCGCCATGCTGGCCGACTCGAGCGAGGCCTGCTCATCACCGTCGAAGAGCCTCGAAAGCATCCGCCAGTATAGGATCTGGCGCCTGTTCTCCTGGGTCCTCATTTGCGCAGCAACCTGCCCGCGCGCTCGCGCAGCACCGCGACCGTGTCGTCCTTGCCCGAGGATGCCTTGGCCACCTTGGGATCCGGGTGCCCGATGCTTGCCCCACCCGCCGACCCCCCAACCCGCAGCCCCAGCGCCCACTCTCCATTGTGGACGGTGACCGGCTTCTTCTTCACCGTCGCCTGGACGGCCAGAGGCTGCAGCAGCCAGCGCCCGGCGTCCCAGCGCATCAGCCCCAGGCACGCCGAAGAAGCCTCCACTGCGGCGGCGGTCAGCGGCCCGCACCCCGGCAGCCGCAACAGGTCGAGGTCGATGGCGTTGCCACCCAGGTCAATTGACACTCCATTGTGGACGGTGTAGCCCTCGACCAGGACCGGCTCGGCGATGCGCACCGGATGGCGCTCCAGCGGCGGCACCGCCGGGGCCACGGCCGCGCCGAGCAGCACCCGCGCCGTCGCGAACGGGTCGGCCGGCTCCGCGGCGGCGGCGAGCTCGTCGCGCCACACCAGGTCCCCGGAGGGCAGCAGCGGCATCCCGGAAAGCTCAAGCACACGGTGCTTGGCCAAACCATTGAGCATCATCGGGTACCCAGAGAAAAGCCGCCAGATCGACGCGCCGATCACCGTGTTGGTCTTGCCGGCCGAGATGCTCATGCGCACCAAGCGTTTGGCACCACCCGGCTCCTCCAGCACCCCGTGCGCCTGAAGCTGCACCGCCGTCTCGTGCTCGTGCAGGTCGACGCCGAGGATGAGCAGCCGCCCCGACACCTCGACCGCCGAGAACCCCGGCCCACCGGCGCTGTGCGCCAGCAGCACCCCGCGCGACCACAGATCGGCCCAGCGCCTGGCCGGCAGCCGGGACATGGTGGCGATCGGGCTCGCGGCGCGCAGCTCGGCGGCGAGCCCGTCGAGCAGCACCGCCAGCCGGCGCAAGCGCGGCGCGGCATATGCCGCGTGGATGACGTTGCCCGAGGCCGAGATCTGATCCTGCCCGGTGCCCGCCCAGCCGGTGATCGCCAGCTCGGTCAACCAGGAACGGCACCCGGCCAGCAGGTTGTCCAGGCTTCTCCCGCCCCCCTGCCCTTCGGGCCCACCCCCCGGTAAGCGTCCGTCCACATCGGACACCTCCGCCGCCCACCCGGCCCGCGAGCGCCCCAGCGCCGCGTCAAGCCGGGCGAGCTGGGCGTCGTGCACCGCGCCCAGCAGCGCCGCGCGCCCGCCCGCCAGGGCGGCCAGGTGCTCGTCGCCCAGCGACCCGGCGCGCACCTTGTCGACCGCCTCGGAAACGCGGTCGCGCAAGGGCGTGGCGGCCAGGGCCGTGGCGAGGGCGGCGAGCGCGCTCGCCTGCGCCTCGCCGATGCGCCCGAGCCCGTGGACCAGAGCGTCGTCGAGCCCGTCGACGATCTCAAGCGCCTCGACGGCACCCTCGGGCTCGGTGTCGAGCAGCTGTTTCACCTGTGCCGCAAGCATCAGCGCCCCTCGGAGTGGGTGGAGGGGAACCAGTGCAGCTCGGCGATCGGCTCCTCACACGGCGCAAGCTCAAGATAGGCGAGGTGGCGCAGGAACCGGCTGAAGACCGTGGCCGAGCCACCCTTCACCACCGAACCGTCGAGCCGCCCCATGATGTCGTCGCCGGTGCGCAGCGTGTCGGCCGGCTCGATGCGCAGGAAACGCGCCACCCGCTCGGCGCCATATTGCAGCACCGCCTCGTCGACCAGAGTGTGCAGATGCTTGCACGGCCACGTCGACAGCCCGCCACAGGGCCGGTTGTTGTTGGTGCTGCAGCTGAAACCGTGGCCGTCGGCGGCGATCGCCGAGACATAGACCCGCTCGATGTCCGAGCCGGAGGAGACCACGCCCTGCAGCTTGCCCTCGCTCATCTCGACAAACGGCACTTTGGCCAGCTTGCGCGGGTGGACTGGCGGAATGACAGCCACCACACTGGACACTTCCCAATTCGGCACGCGCCCTTTCTACCGCACCCGTATGACAAAAGCGCGCCGGGCCGACCGAAATAGGCTATGCGCTCGGCTTTTCGTCCCCCGCCAGGACGGCGAGCACCCCGGTGGTCTTGAGAACCCGGGCCACGTGCCCGGTGGCGCCGTGGACCCGGAACCCGCGCCCGTCACCGAGCAGACGCCGGCGGGTCTCGACCAGAGTGCGGATCGTGGTCGAGTCGATGTAGTGCACGCCCTGCAGGTCCACCTCGACCGCCACCGCCGGGTGGTCCTCGGCCGCCGTCATGATCCACTGCAGGAGCTTGCCGGCGTTGCTCATGTCGAGCTCGCCGGAGATGACAACAGTCACCGGTTGATCTGGTTTGGCGATCACCCGGTGCTGGGCAAGGTCTCCACGGCGCTCCTGCACGGCATCATGAGACCACAACCGGGCGGTACGGACCAGCATGATCTGCGTCCTGGGGTGTCATATGGGCTCGCCCGCTGGTTGAATGACCTTGGGTGTTGGGGAGGAGCCGGAAAGTACGGGTGGGGAGGTGAACGCGTGGGGTGGCAGATGCCGCCTGATCTGGCCGCGGCGGTCCGGTTGGGCGGCGAGATGGGGCGCCGGTTCGCCGAGTTCGACTGGCACGAGCACCCGCTGGGGCCGCCGTCGGGTTGGCCGGTCGAGGTGCGCTCCATGGTCGCGGTCGCGCTGACATCCCGTTTCCCGATCGTGTTGTGGCTGGGACGCCAGGACCTATACCTGGTCTACAACGACGCTTACATCCCTATGCTCAGCGACAAGCACCCGGCGGCGCTGGGCCGGCCGGGACGCCAGGTGTGGTGGGACATCTGGGAATATATCGCGCCAATGCTCTCCGGCGTGGTCACCTCCGGCCACGCCACATGGTCCGACGATCTGATGCTCGCGCTGGTGACCGAGGGCTGGGCGCAGGAGCGGTACTTCACCTTCAGCTACAGCCCCATCATCCTTGGCTCGGGGCAGGTCGACGGCGTGTTCTGCGCCGTGACCGAGACGACCGAGCGGGTGCTGGGCGAGCGGCGGCTGCACCTGCTCAACGCGGTGGCGGGCGCGGTGATGGAGACCCGCACCGTCGACGAGGCGGTCGAGGTGATGGTCCACGCCTGCGGGCACGACCACCCCGACCTGCCATTCATTGCTGTCTATCTAGACGGCGACGACGAGCGTCCTTCGTTGCGCGCGGCCAGTCCACGGGTGGAAGGCCTTGTGCCGCAAGACATCTCGACACTCGACGCGGCCGGCAGCGACGCCCACCGCGGGACCTACCGCATCGTCGAGCTCGAGGATGCCGCGCCGGCGATAGCGGCGGCGTTCAAGGAGAGCGGCCCGACTCGGGCGCTGCTGATGCCGATCGGCGAGGCCGGGGCGGAGCAGACATCGGGCCGGCTGATGGTGGGACTCAACCCGCGCCGCCGGGTCGACGGGCAGTACCGCGGATTCCTGCGGCTGCTGGCCGACCAGATGTCGGCCGCACTCGCCGCCGCCGACTCGTACCGGCAGCAGCAGCGGCGCGCCGACACCCTGGCCGAGCTCGACCGGGCCAAGACCGCCTTCCTGACCAACGTCAGCCACGAGTTCCGGACCCCGCTGACGCTGCTGCTGGGCCCGCTGGAGGACGCGATCGGCGCGGCCGGAGCCGATGCCGCGCAATGGGAGCGGCTGACCATGGCGCGCCGCAACGGCCAGCGGCTGCTGCGGTTGGTCAACTCGCTGCTGGAGTTCTCCCGGATCGAGGCCGGGCGGGCGGTGCTGGCCCCGCGCCCGGTCGACGTCGGCGCGCTCACGGCCCAAGTGGCCTCGTCGTTCGCGGGGTTGTGCGAACGAGCCGGCATCGCCCTGGTGCTGGAGTGCGAGCCGGTGACCGCCGACGTCGACGTGGAGCTGTGGGAGACGGTCGTCCTGAACCTGCTGTCCAACGCGGTCAAGTTCACCTACCACGGCTCGATCACCGTGCGGGTGGAAGCCACCCCGTCCGGTGGCGCCCGGCTGAGGGTGAGCGACACCGGCACGGGCATCGCCGCCGCCGACCTCGAGCGGCTCTTCGAGCGGTTCTACCGCGCCAGCAACGCCCGTGGCCGCAGCGTCGAGGGCACCGGCATCGGGCTTTCCCTGGTGCGCAGCCTGGTGGAGCTGCACGGCGGCACCGTCGGGGCGGAGAGCGTGCTCGACCGCGGCACCACCGTCACCATCGAGCTTCCCGAAAGCCACCACGCCACAACGGCGTCTGCTTCAGAGCTTCCGCCGCGCGCCGACAACGCCTATGTGGCCGAGGCGGAGCAGTGGCTCGACAAGCCGGTGGCCATGGGGGCGGCCCGGGACACCAACCGCAAGCTGGTGCTCATCGCCGACGACAACGCCGACATGCGCGCCCATCTCCACCGGATCTTGTCGCAGCGGTGGGACACCGTCGTGGTCGCCGACGGGCGGGCCGCGCTCGACGCGGTGCGCGTCCACCGGCCCGACCTCGTGGTCACCGACGTGATGATGCCTTTACTCGACGGTTTCGGCTTCGTCCAGGCGTTGCGGCACGATCCGAAGCTGGCCGCGACGCCGGTGCTGATGCTGTCTGCGCGCGCCGGGGCCGAGGCGGCCGGGGACGGCTTCGCCGCCGGCGCCGACGACTACCTGACCAAGCCGTTCACCTCCACCGAATTGTTGCAGCGGGCCGAGGCGCGGCTGCGGGCCGACGCCCGGCAGCAGGCGCAACGGGTCCGGCAGGAGGCCAAGGTGCGCGGGGAGGCGGCCGCGGCCGACCTCGCCGCGGCCATCACGGCCTCGGAGTCCATCGAAGCGATCCTTGACGCCCTGCTGTCCGGACCGCTGACCGCGACGGCCGTCGCCATCGGCGTGCACGACCCGGACGGCGGCCACCTCACCATGCACTACGCCGGGGATGTCCCGCCGGAGATGCGCGCCCGCTACCACCGGATCGCCCTTGACGCACCGGTCCCCGTGGCGCGGGTGGCCACCACCGGCAAAGCGATGATCATATCGGACACCACGGACCTCGACCCGAGCTACGAACAGTACGTGCGCGACGCCGGGCTGCAGATACGGGCCAGCGTGACCCACCCGCTGCGCGACGCCAGCGGCATCATCATCGGCGTGGTCGCGCTCATCTGGCCGCAACCGCACACCTTCGACGAGGCGACGCTGGATCTGTCGGCCCAGGCCGCGATCGTCACCGGGCAGGCACTGGCCCGGATCACCACCGCCACCTGGGAGCACCACATCGCCACGGGCTTCCAGGACCACCTGCTCGACCTCGACCGCGGCAGCACCGACGCGGTCATCGCCGCCGTCTACCAGCCGGCGGCCGAGACCATGCGCGTCGGCGGGGACTGGTATCTGGCCACGCCGCTCGGGCCGGGCAGCATCGGTGTGTGCGTCGGCGACGTGGTCGGCCACGGCCTGCCCTCCGCCACGGTGATGGGCAAGCTTCGGGCCGCGGTGGCCGCCACCGCGCTGTCCTCGCCCGAGCCCGGCCATGTCCTGTCGACCGTGCAGCGTTACGCCGCAACGGTTTCCGGCGCCCGCTGCGCCAGCCTAGCCTACGCGACCATCGACACCACCCGCGGCTCGATCGATTACGTCTGCGCCGGCCATCCCTACCCGGTGCTCGTGACCCCGGACGGCCGGGTGCGCTTGCTGGACAAGGGACGCATGCCTCCGCTGGCCGCTTTTTCCTTGGTACGCAGCCGCGCCCCCGGGCATGAAAGTTACCCGCCCGGCAGCCTGCTCATCCTCTACACCGATGGGCTGGTGGAGCGGCGGGGACAGTCGCTGGACGAGGGCTTCGCCCGCCTCGTCGCCGCGGCGGCGGACTGCGCCACCCTCCCTGTCGACACGGTCTGCGCCACATTGCTGAAACGCCTGGCGCCCAACGGCGGCTACACCGACGACGTGGTGATCCTCGCCCTGCGCCCGGTCGCCGTCACCGACTCCAGCTTCGTGGCCTGCGTTCCGGCCGCCCCCACCGAGCTCGCGCCGCTGCGCCACCGGCTCGGTGAGTGGCTGGGCCAGATGGGCTTGGACACCAACACCTTCCACGATGTCCTGATCGCCACCGGGGAGGCGGCGGTCAACGCCATCGAGCACGGCAGCGGCATGGACAGCAGCAAGACGATCAGCCTGGAGGCATTCGCCGCCGGCGGCATCGTCACCGTCAGCGTCACCGACACCGGCCAGTGGCGGGGCGACTCCTCCGCCAGCCGCCGCAGCCGCCAGCGCGGCCGGGGCCTGACCCTCATGCACGGCATGGCCGATCAGGTGGACACCGTGCGCAGCCCGCAGGGCACCGCGGTGACGCTGTACTTCCGCCGCTCACCCGCGAAAATCCCCGCAAAGACGGGAGCATGAGTGTGACACAGCCCTTGTTCAGCCTTACCACCCGCGAGATCGCCGACCGGACACCGCCGGTCGTCGTGGTGGAGGCCAACGGGGAGGTCGACGCCGCCAACGCCGCCGAGTTCACCCGGGCGATCGACGCCATCGCCGGACCCAGGCCGCTGGTGGTCGACATCAGCGGCCTCGATTACATTGACAGCGCTGGGTTCGCCGCGGTCGACCGGATGCTGAGCCGGCAGGCCATCACGGTCGTGCTCGACCCGAATAGTCCGATCCGCGCCGCCGCCAAGCTCATCGAGCTTCCCAGCCTTGACAGCGTCGAGGACGCCCTACCCTAGGCCTCTTCGGCCTCTTTGGGCTGCTCGGCGTCTTTGGGATGTTCGGCCTCTTTGGGATGTTCGGGGGTTTCCGGTGGCAGGCCCAGCGCGGCGGCCACGCCGGTGATCTCCAAGACCTGCTGGATCATGTCCTGGGGATTGACGGCCCGCAGGACCGCGCCCTTGGCCTCGACGTAGTCGTGCGCCATCACCAGCATGCGCACGCCCGACGAGTCGAGGAAGTCCAACCCCGCCAGGTCCAGCCTGAGCAGGGAACAGCCCGAGCTGTCCACCGCGCGGCGGATCCAGCCCAGCACCTCATCGGCGTTGGCCATGTCGATCTCGCCGGCGAGGCTGACGGTACAGGTCGAGTCCTCGGCACTGACCGTATGCGTGGCCTGCATTCCCATCATCCTTCCACTCGCGGACGAAAGCAGTATGGGGTACGCCGAACACGCGGCCACCAATCGATACTGCCGATCCCGGATCGTCTCGTAGGCTGGCCGAGGAAGCCCATCGAAAGGACAAAAGCCATGAACCTCAACCGTCCTGTCGCCCCGGACCCGTACCAGCTGCTCCCGCAGGTGCCCTCGTTCACCTTGACGAGCAGTGACGTCGTCGACGGCGAGCAGATGGCCGACAGCTTCGCGCACACGAGCGTGGGCGGCGCCAACCTTTCGCCGCACCTGGCCTGGTCGGATTTTCCCAGCAACACCAAGGGTTTCGTGGTCTCCTGCTTCGATCCCGACGCTCCGACACCCTCCGGGTTCTGGCACTGGAACCTGGTCAACCTGCCGGCGTCCGTGACCGAGCTGGCCCAGGGCGCGGGCGACCCCGCCCATGACACCGACGCCACCTTCAGCGTCCGCAACGACTACGGCGCCAAGGGATATGGCGGCGCCGCGCCGCCGGCCGGGGACCGCCCGCACCGCTACTTCTTCGCCGTGCACGCCATCGACGTGGAGCGGCTCGACGTGACGCCCGACGTGTCCAACGCGGTTGTCGCGTTCAACCTCGTCTTCCACACGCTGGCCCGGGCCGTCATCGTCCCCACCTACGCCGTCAAGGAGTAGGGAACCTCCATCGCGTGGCGCGCCCCACGAAGTCCTCGCCCTGCTCGATCATGCCGAAGACGGCGTGGGGCTCGACCCGGAACACCGGGTTGCCCTCCGGGTCCGGGAAGCCCGACCCATATTTGCTTTGGTACAACGCCTGCAGCTCATCGAGCCGGGCGCTGTCCACGACGCGGTGCGCCACGCCCTCCACCACCACGGCCTCGCCGGCGTTCTCCGGCGTGACCACGCAACGCGGGTCGGCGGTCAGGTTGCGCGCCTTGCGCGACTCGCCGCCGGTGCTGAAGTGGAAAGCGCCGCTGTCCCACAGCCCCCAGACCGCGGCCAGGTGCGGGGCGCCGCCGCGACCGGTGGTGGCGACCCAGTAGTTGTGCGCGTTCTCGAGGCGTTGCACCGCCCAGCTCCACGGGAGCAGGCCACCGCCGGCGCCGGCGGGCAGGATGCCATAGCCCGGCATGTGGGGCCGGTCGGCCGAGGGCGATCCGGGGCCGCTCATCCGGCGCTGACCCGGACCGCGAGCACCGCCACGTCGTCCGTCCCGGCCTCGTTGTGCAGCAACGAGGAAGTGATGTTGGCGCAAAGCACCTCGGCACCGTCGTTGGTGAGCCCGGCCAGCAGCTTGCCGATGCCCTCGTCGAGCGGCTGGTAGCGGCGCTCGACCAGACCGTCGGTGTACATCAGCAGACCCGATCCGGGCACCAGGTCGAGCGTGAAGCCGCCGCGCGGGGCCCCGGCCACGGCGCCCAGCGGCAGATCCACCGGGGCCTTCACCAACTGCCCCCCGCCCACGGTGTCGAGGGCTACCGGCATGGGGTGGCCGGCGACCGAGAGCGTGACCGCCGTCTGCTCCGGGTTGACCACCCCGTACACCGCCGTCACGAGGGCATCGGGCTCGAAGAGCTGGATCTTGCGGTCGAGGCGGGTGAGCACCTCGGCCGGGTCGGTGGTGTCCAATGCGTAGGCACGCAACGCACTGCGTACGCGGCCCATCACCACGGCGGCGCGCAGCCCGTTGCCCGCGACGTCGCCGATGGCCAGCCCGACGTGGCCGGTGGGAAGCTGGAAGACGTCGTACCAGTCCCCGCCGACGCCGACCTGTGCCCCCGGGATATAGCGCACCGCGACGTCGAGGCCGGCCACGAACGGAGGCCGGGCCGGAAGCAAACTGCGTTGCAGCGCAAGCGTTGTCGCACGCTCCAATTGCGACAGTCGAGCCTGCGTGGCCACGGCGGCCCGGTCGGCGGCGATGCGCAGCAGCTCGATGTCCTCCTCGCCGAACGAGCGTCGCTCCGTGGTGCCCACCCGCAGCACGCCGACCACCCCGCCACCGGCCACTATCGGCACCCCGGCCAGTGAGGTCAGGTGCCGGTCGAGCAGGACCCGGCTGAAGACGTCGTGGCGTTCGACGTGCTCCACCACCAAGGGCTGCCCGGTCTGCGCGATCTGGCCGGAGAAGCCGGCCCCGACGGGTACCCGCACATCAAGCTCAAGCTCCTCCTCGAGGCCGACCGTCGCCGCTGTGATCAGCTCACGTCCGGAGGGATCCATCAGCAGGATGGTGGCGGTGTCGGCCCGCAGCAGAGCGCTGACCCGCTCCAGCAGGGTCCGCAGCAGCTCGTCGACCTCGAGATTGGACAGTGAGGCGTCGGTGACCGCGCGGATGCGGCTAAGAGTGTGCCGATCACGGCTAGTCATGTCTATCCCCGCCCAACAGCCCCCACACGCCGCCCACGCTGAGGATCCGCTGCGTCAGGTCGCTGGCCGCGACGACTCTGAACTCCACGCCGGCGGCCTCGGCGTGCCTGCGGTTGCGCAGCAGCACCGCGATCCCGGAGGAGTCGATGAACTGCACGCCGGACAGGTCGACCTCGACGACGTCGAGGTCGGGGTCGGTGCCGGCGGCCGCGACCGCCGCGGCCAGACCGGAGTCGAGCTCGTCGCGCGTGGCAAGGTCGCTGTCGCCGTTGACGTAGACCTTCACGGCGCGGTCGGCCTGGTGGGTGGATACCGTGACGTTCAAACCTGATCCCTAGGGCTGCTTCGGTGTGGTGACAACAGACTACGGCAGGTAGAACGTGGCGGTCGCGCTCGTTCCGCGCTCCCCCGCCACGACCGACAGGTCGTCGCTGAGCTGGCGAGCCAGCCACAGACCTCGACCCTCGTCACTTGTCGTCGGCACCAGGCGCGCACCCGCCCGGTGCGGCTCGGCCAGGCCGGGCCCCTCGTCGGTCACGCGGCAGTGAAGCACGGCGCCGAGCAGCCACAACCGCAGCACACCAGACCCGCCCGCGTGCCGCACCGCGTTGGTGGCCAGCTCGGTCGCGACGACAAGAAGGTCATCTATCCGGCGGGCGTCGAGGCCGGCGTGGTCCGCCGAAGCGGCCACCAGGGAGCGCATCTCGGGGAGATTGTCGCGGTCGAAGGGGATGGTCAGGATCAGTTCGGCGCACGTTGGCTCTCGCACCTCGGGGTCACCGTCCAGTCGCGCAATGAAGCGGCCGCCGGGTATGCCAACTTCTTGCCGGAAACCCATAGCCATCAACGCCAAACCACTCAGCGTCCGCCGCACCAGACATCAGGCCTACCCTCGCCAACTTGAAAAGGCTCGCCGAGTAATTCGGAATACCCGCGTTGAGGCCGGACAAACACCGCCACTAATCCCCCAGCGCCGCCACGATTGCCTGCTCCAGGTTGGCCGGAGCGGGCAACTCGAGTTTGACGGCGCGGTTCAGCGCCGCGGCGAAACCGCCGCGGGCGCCCTGATTGACAAAGGGTGTGACCGTAGTGGCGGTGCCTTCGCGCTCCACGGCCGCCGAGCGGGTCCCCTTCATGTAGGTCGCGTAGGACGAGAGCTTCAGGTCGTCGAGCACCGGCTGGAACGGGAGGGGACCGCGGCGGGTGGTCAGGTCGGGCAGGCCCGTGCGGGATTGCCCGAGCGCCCACTCGACGGCGCCGGCCAGCTCCCCGGCGGGCGCGGTGACCGCGACCCGCCGGAAAGCGCCGTTGGCGCGCCAGATCCCGGAGACGGTCTGGGACGAGGACCAGACGATGTACTCCTTGCGGCGAAGATCAACTTGAGCCCGAGGCATGCCGCAGAGCCTAGGGGATGACATGGACGATCACAGTGACCCCCTTGCTGGCCCCGTACTGGATCATCTGCTGGATCGCGGACATCTGGGCGGCGGTGCCACCCGGCGGGACGGCCACCTCCAGAACCCGGCTGGTGACATTGCCCACGGTGTCGCCGCCCCAGGTCATGTTGCCGCTGAAACCGGAGAGTTTGTCTATGTACCCCTTGAGTCTGCTCGTAATCTTGGCGGCGTTCTGGTAAGTCGGCGCACCGAGGTCCAGACTCTTGATGCTCGTGGCAACGCCGTTGATGTATTTGTCGATGGTCGGGAAGTTCTTCACAAGGTTGCCGCCGAGCCTCTCCTCGACGGCGAAGCCGCGTGCGCTCCAACCCAGTTTCCAGACGCTCTCGGCCGTCCGGGCGCCCCGCAGCCACAGGCCGAGACCCTCGGTGGCGGCGCCGATCGTGCCCCAGATGAGGAAGTCCTTGAGCGCGTCGCCCCAGGTGTACTTGCGGCCCGAGAGCTTCGCGTCGAGGTACCCCAGGCCCACACCGATGCCGCCGCTGATGATGCCGGCCACGACGATGGCGCAGATCGGGCAGTCCCCGTTGGGGTCGGAGAGGTTGACCGGGTCGCCGAGCGCGTACAGGTACTGGTTGGTGCTGCCGCCCGCGAACCCGGCCGGGTCCTGGCTGATGAACCGCCCGAGGTCGGGTGAGTAGTAACGCAGGCGGTTGTTCTGCAAGCCGGTCGCCACGTCGTACTCCCGGCCGGTGTACTGCTGGGTGTTGGTGCTCGCGGCGCCGGTCGCGGTCACCTTGCCGTACGGGTCGTAGGTGTAGGAGGTCGTGACGGTGCCGCCGTCGTTCACCAGCCCGATGACCGAGCCGAGCAGATCGACGATCGGTGCGCGGCCGCCGGCGGAGTCGGTCTGGCGCAACGTCTGGTCGGTCCCGGCGGTGAGGCGGTTGACGACCGGTACCCCACCGGCCTGCTCCTGCACCAGGTTTGGCCCGTCATAGAGGAATGTGCGGGCCGTCCCGTTGATGGTCGAGCTCGTCCGCCGTCCCGTCGGGTCGTACCCGAAGGTGGCGGTCAGGCCGGGCCCGGACACCCCGGTGAGCTGGTTACGGGCGTTCCAGGTGTAGGTGCGGGCGCCGTCGCCGACCAGGTTCCCCTCATCGTCGTAGGTGAATGTGGTGGCGCCCGAGGTGATGAGCCGGTCGGCCGCGTCGTAGGTGGCGGCCGGCTTCGTTGCTGGAATGGTGATTCTGGCCAGCGAACCGGCGGCGGAGGCGATCCGGCCGGCGGCGTCGTAGGCGTAGGTGAGGTCGCCGATCGACGCGCCGCCCGGTCCACTGTAGGCAATGGAGCTGATCTGCCCGACGGTGTTGTAGGTGTAGGCCGTGGTGAGGTTGGGCTGGGCGACGCCGGTCACCTTGCCGGCCGCGTCACGGGTCCACGTGGCGGTGAGTCCGCCCTGCGTGATGGAGGCGAGCTGCCCCGCGTCGTCATAGGTGTAGCCGATCGCGGCCTGGCCGGGAACGGTGGTACCGGTGATCCGGCCGAGGTCGTCGTGGGTGTACCCGACCGTGCCGGTGGGCGTGGCCACGCTGGCGACGTTGTCCACGCTGTCGTAGGTGAGCGTCGTCGTGCCCGCAGCCGAGTCGGCGATGGTGGTCAAGCGGTCGAGCGTGTCGTAGGACAGCGCGATGGTGCTCTCGTAGGCCGGCCCGGCCACGGCGCCGTAGCCGACGAACGTGGTACGCCCGAGCACGTCGTACTGGCTGACCGTCTTCTTGCCCCGCCGGTCGGTGACCGAAGTGACCCGCCCGAGCTGGTCGTAGGTGCGGGTGGCGGTCTTGCCGAGCGGGTCGGTGGCCGAGACGATCCGGTCGGCGTTGTCGTACCCGAACGTCGTGGTGTGGGCCTGCGCGTCGGTGACCGAGGTGACGTTGCCGTTCTGGTCGTGGGCGACGGTCGTCGTGTTCCCAAGACCGTCCACTGTGGACGTTATGTTGTTGGCCGAGTCGTACTCGGTGATCGCGGAGGATCCGACCGGGTCGACCACGGTGACCCGCCGCCCGAGGGCGTCGATCACGAAACGCGTGGTGTTGCCGAGCGGGTCGGTCGTGGCGATAAGGTCGCCATTGTCATAGGTGAATGTCGTAGTGAGGCCGGATCCGTCGGTGACCGACAGCGGCTGCCCGGCGGCGTTGTACGTGGCGGAGCTGGTACGGCCGGCCGGGTTGGTGATCGAGGCCAGGTCGCCGCTGGGGTGGTAGGCGTAGGTGTATGTCTTGCCGGCCGGGTCGGTGAACGAGGTGACCTGGCCGAAGGGACCGTTCATGGTGGCCGAGGCCGTCTTCGCCGACGGGGTGTCGGCCAGCGCGGTCACCGCGGTCGGCCGGCCCGCCGCGTCATAGGTGACGCGGGTGGCGCGGCCGTAAGGGTCGACCATACGCGTCGGCTGGTGCGTCACCGGATCCCGCTGGGTCACCAGGTTCCGCGCGAGCGGCGAGCCGGCCGCCACCGTCTTGTCCGCCACCCGGTGCTGCGCGTCGAAGTTGGTGGTCGAGGCGGTGCCCTCGGGCCCGGTCACGGTGGTCGCGGTGATCTCGCCGGCGGTGTCGGTGGTGTAGGCGAACTGGTACGTGCCGCCGGCCGAGGTGGTCTGGGTGGCCACCCGGCTCTGGGCGTCGTAGGTGTTGGTCAGATAGGTGATCCCGCGTCCGTCCACAATGGACGTCATGCGGTGCGAGGCGTCGTAGGTGTACTGCGTGGTGTGGCCGAGCGGGTTGGTCACCTGGGTCAGGTGGCCCGCCGCGTCATAGGAGTAGCTGACCGTCCGCCCGGCGTTGTCCTTCACCTGGGACACGCGGTTCCCGGTGCCGTAGCTGAACGCCAGCCAGCGCCCATTGGGCGAGGTGACCTGGGTGATGTTGCCGGACTGGCCACCGCTGGCCCGGGTGATGACGACCGTGTTGCCGTGCCGGTCGCGGATCGACTGCAACGGCTGGTTCTCGCCGAACACGAACACCAGGCCGTCCGGGCGCACCAGGTCCCAACCGTCGCCGTTCCACGCCATGGTGGAGTTCATGAACGGACCGGTGGTTTCGACGGTGGCGAATACGGCGTCGGTGAACCCCGTGCCGGCGCTCGTCCGGATCATGTGCACTTTGCCGCCGTCGGGTGAGACGAGGTCGGCTTCGGTGTACTGGTGGGCCGACTGGAGGAAGATGCCGTAGGAGAAGTTGGTACCGATACCGAACGGCCGGTTGGCGTTGTCGCGCTGCCGGTAGGTGCGGGTCAGGCCGACCGGGATCACGTCGGGCAGCAGCAGGTCGGTGTGCGATTCGACGAACAGGCCGGTGCCGAGGTCGACCGGGTCACCGCCGTTGTCGCCATCGTCGCCCGGGCCATCGCCCGGACCGAAAAGCCCGCCAACGTTGATCATCGCGCCGGTGAACTCGTAGACGCGGACTCCGTCGTTCGGCACGATCTGCCGGCCGTCCGGTGTGACCCGGCCGCGACCGTAGATGTGCCAGCCGATCCCATCGGCGTCGTAGTTCCAGAAGTCCACTGTGGACCCGGGCGCCAGGTGGGTCGAGTTGGGATAGACGATCTGCGCCCCTTCCGGTACCACATAGGACCCGCCGGGCTGGACGGTGAAGTAGACCGGAGTCTCCACGCCGTGCGGCAACGGGAACGGGGGCCGGTCCACCGGGATCGCGGTGATCGACAGCGAGGTCACCGGGTGGTGGTCCTCGTCCAGGACCCGGGCACCCTTGGGCAGGCGCACCTCGAAACCGGGGATGAGCGGCGTGGTGATGACAGTCTCGGCCGTGGTCGGGGACGGGAAGCTGACGGCGTGCTGAGTGTCGATCCGGGTCAGCCAGATGGTGTACGGCAGCACGGTCGTCTGTCCACTGAGGACGTCGACGCCCGCCTCGAACCACCCGAAGTCGCGCCGGGCGGTCGTCCCGTCGATCACCATCGCCTGGTGACCGGCGGCCACTCCGGTGAGCAGGAATCGACCATCGCTGTGCGTCCGGGTGGAACGCTCGCCGATGCGCAGGGTCACCCCGCCGAGCGGGCGGCCGTTGACGGCGAGGACACGCCCGGCGACCGCGGTCACCCCGGCCGGGGCGCTCAGCGGTTCTACGGTGCTGATGTCCTCATTGGACCGTCCACTCGTGAACCCGGCCCCGGCCAGGTTGAACCGGTCGGGGACCCAGGCCTCCGAGTCGTCGCTCGCGCGTTGCCTCAACTCGTTGTCGATTGGTATTGACGCGGACGGCTGGGCAAAGCCGCCGCTGCTGGTGACGGCCGCGTTGACGCTACCGGTGAGGAGCCCGGAGGGGTTGACCGCGATGGTGTACCCGCCGGCCACGTTCAGCGTCAGGTTGGAGAAGGTGTGCGTGGCCGCGCTGGTCGTGGCCGAAGCCAGGGTGCTTCCATCGGGCCGCTTGACGGTGAACGTCGTCGAGCCGAACGTGTTGCCGGTCAACGCGATCGATACCACCTGCCCGGCCGAGCCCGTGAACGCGAACTGCGCGTTCTGGCCAGGCGTCGTGGTGGTCACGCTGCCGGCTCCGCCGTTGATGGTGAGCGCGGTCGACGGGTCGGCCGGCACATCGTAGAGCTGGGTCGTGACCGCGCCGATCAACGCACCGCTAGGATCGAACGTGATGGTGTACGTGCCGGTGGCCGGAAGCGTAGTGGTGTCAATCGTGCCGGTCGTGCTGATCGACGTCGACACCAGCGTCGTACCATCCGGCTTACGCACCACAGTGGACAGACAGCAGCCATAGGTGTTGTTGGTAAAACTGAAGAAGATACGTTGGCCGGTGGTGCCGCTGAAGGAGACCACGGCGTTCTGGCCCGGCACCGTGGTTGTCGTGGTGACGGCGGCCCCGCCGGGCGTGGCGGTGGCCGTAGCGTCCGCCGGCACCAAATAAAGCTGGGTCGTGACCGCGCCGATCAACGCACCGCTGGGATCGAACGTGACGGTGTACGTGCCGGTGGCCGGAAGCGCGGTGGGATCAATCGTGCCGGTCGTGCTGATCGACGTCGACACCAGCGTCGTACCATCCGGCTTACGCACCACAGTGGACAGACAGCAGCCATAGGTGTTGTTGGTGAACTTGAAGAACACCCGCTGCCCAGTGGTTCCGGCAAAGGAGACCACCGAGTTCTGCCCCGGCACAGTCGTGGTGACGGTCACCGCCGGACCATCGATCGTGGCC
>Ga0075428_100000438_pt1 | contig 41487 bp, 45 predicted proteins | sample RhiMetdeltSRZDD2_FD_75291 | JGI IMG/M metagenome (GOLD analysis project Ga0075428, IMG submission 75291) | Populus rhizosphere microbial communities from Tennessee, USA - Rhizosphere MetaG P. deltoides SRZDD2 | ecosystem: Host-associated > Plants > Roots > Rhizosphere > Soil | place: USA... | reverse complement strand
GCTGAAGCACAGATGGTAGCCGGAGCGATCGCAATCCGGCAGAGCTACGTGCTGGCCACCGCAGCGGCACGATCCGATGACAACGGACAGAGCATCGCAGCGATCCGGCCCGAAGTGGTGCAACCCGTCATCGTCGACATCGATGAGCTGAACCGAGTGAAGGCGGTGCAGGATGCATGACTATAGAAACGAAACGCCAGTGATCACACAGCGAACCAGCTACGCAGAGAAACAATTCCTGCACACGATGCTCGCCGGAGCAACGCTGCCATTCGTGCAAGCAGCACTGACCGCACTGATCATGGCGATCGCCACAGCCGGAGTCATCTATTTGTTTGACGGCATCGATTACATCAAGCCGATGATCGGGATCGGACTGATAACCTTTGTGATCATTTGGCTGATGTTGCAACGCCGATGGCTCACACTCACGGACATCGAACGATTGACCGGGCTCGATCTCAACAACGACAAACACGTCGGCGAAGTGAAGACCGGCAAGGTCCGAGTGCAGATCGATAACGTCACCCCACAAGGACACATCGATCAGCAAATGATGTTCGATCTACCAGCAACGCCGGAGCAGTTGAAGGCTTACGCACACGGCATCATACATGAAGACAAGACACCAAGCGAAACTGAATGGTCACCAATCAAAGCGGGCAAGCCATTCTCACTTGATCAAATCCGATCACTCAAAGATGAGATGATCAAACGCGGACTATTGGTGAAAGCCAACAACAAGAACAGCAACCTCGGATTCGTCCACACGCACATCGGCAAGACAGTGCTCAAGCGCATCGATGCGATGACCATCGAGCAGCTGACCGATGCGATGAACCAATGAAGGACCAGGCTGAAGGAGCAGCCTGTCTTGGGGGAGCGGGATCCTACCACCACAACTGGCGATGGTGGCCATGGGTCCCCTCCCCCACCCAAACCAGGAGCCGCACGTAAAAGTAGAGACAGGTCGCACGCACGTGCGGATACGCACTCCAGGCACGCACGAAATTCCGACCCGCCAAGTTTCTACCAGAAAAGACAGGAAGGCTCATGGGTTCCTGGGACGCCACGTCCCACCCACACCACAAGGCGATCGGACCCCGGACATACTAAATGACCCTGGATCGGCAGAGAGCTTCCTGTGGTCAAACAGGCAAAATCGATGGAGCTAAAATGGCAAAGAAATACAGGCTACACTTCCACCCCCAAGCAAACAAGAAGCTAGTGAAATACGCACGCCAGGTGAAGCGGGAGCTGCACACCTGGGAGATCATCCGCGAGATCGCCAGGCGACTGGACGTCGATCATAGATACGTGCGAGAGAACCTAACCAAAGGGATCGAGCCAACGGATTCAACTCCAGAAGGGAGAGCCACACGCGTCAAACTTTTCATGAAGCAATACAAACCCAAGCCGAAGAAGGAACGTCAACCAGACACACGACCCGACTGGTTGAAGCGCCGAGTGAAAGCGATCCGGCGAATGGTCCATGATACGAATGAAGCAGTGATCAGAAGGAGCCACTTACAATGAACACCAACATCACCATCGTAACGCAAAGCATGATGGCATTAGTTTTAGACGCACCCGGACTCAAAGAGATCATCGAAATCCTCGCACAGCTGCCCGGCATCAAACTGATAGACACGCAGCGTGACTTCATAAGTTACGCAACACTCAACGACACACCCATCACACGATGGCTGATCGAGATCGATGGCAAAGGCGTGCAAGTGATTCAACAAGATGGCAATGACGAGCTGATAGATATCAGCGCACAACGACGACCAGGCAGCGAGATGGAAATCGATAGCGCACACGGATCGATCCAGGACGTGGTCAGGAAGCTGGCGGAGATTTATACTATCGGCACGATGCAGAACCTGAAGCATTACATATAAGGAGAACAGCATGAACGCACCGCCGACATACGAAATCAAACTGGCCGGGTTTGAATTTGCAGAAGTGACCTGGTCCTATGGGCACCAAGTAACGCACACGCTGGAGAGCGCAACCAACTCGCTCACATGGGCGAAGTCAGTATCGAACAACGAGCTGGTGGTGCACATGCTCGAAGACTGCATCAAGATATTATCCAAAGCAAAAGGAGAAGCCATGAAAAATCAAGCATACTACGCAGGCAGGGAAGCCCAACGGTCCGGGATACCATCGGACAACAACCCATACGATGACAAAGAGAAAAGGGAAGCCTGGCGCCAGGGATGGAGCGAAGCCCAGTCCGATCTCGGTGGAGAGCTGCAGGAGGAATACCTGAGACTTTGCCACGCCGCACAAACGGGCGTCGATTACATGATCCAGTTTGATAAGCAACAAGTAACACCGAAGCACCTGCGAGTGGGGATCAACCTGGCGATGGTTGAACACGGAGCACTGGTCGCGTTACTAATGGAGAAGGGGATCATCACCGAAGAAGAACACTGGCGCGCATTGATCAAAGCAATGAAGGCGGAGGTCGACCAGTATCAAAAAATCATAAGCAGGCACATGAACGACGCCACGATCATGCTCAGGTAAAGGAGAGCAGCATGAACTACCCAACACCCACAGACAACCCAGGCTGCCAGTGCGGAGCCGATGGATTGAAATCATTCTGGTGTGCGTTTGGCCACATGACCGAATGCCACTTCCCATACAGCTGCGTCGACGCGGCATGCGGACACTTGCACAAGTACGATTACACAGCGGAAGCGATCGCCAACCTCGAAGCACGAGCACGACAACGCAGCGCAGCCGGTGAGCTATCCCCGTACACGTTTGATGAGGCAGGCAACGTGATCATAGCCGGACCAGAGCCGGAAGCCAGGCTCATCTATTGCATGATCACGATCACGGATGCAGACGGAACCGACGCAGGCGGGATGTACGTCCAAGCCACCGTCGAGATAGACGACCCACCGATGGCAGAAGTTGTGATCCCACACAAGCACCAGCACACGCCGTATGCGATCACCTGCTACGTCACCAACTTCCCCAACGCCATGCCGATCCCAAACATCGCTATGATGCTGAGGGAGTGCAGCCACCAGGTCTTCGCTGCGTTCCAAATAACAGGCGGTGAGATATGAGCAACGGACTGAAGAAGATCATGGTGAAGTCGGTGCTAGGAAGCAAGTCGAGGCAGGGGATCGTCGAGATCGAGATGGACTATCCCAAGGACGGACGCCCACTGCAGATCGATCCAGCATCAGCCCGTGACCTGGCGCTGAACTTACTGCAAGCAGCCGAGGCCGCGGACCAGGAAGAATTCCTAGCCCAGTACATGATCAAGCTGTCTGGAGTAGAGACGGAAGACGAGCAGAGAAATATAGTGGGGATGACCTTGATGGAGTACCGGCAGTTCAGAATAGACTATCGAGGGATGGACCGATGATACCAACCTGGGCAGCCTTACTGATCAAGTGGACCACGCAAGTGATGCTGATGATCACAGCCAACGCGCACGTGTTCAACTACCAGGATCGCCTCGACCTGGCGGCGATAACATCCGAGCTACACGAGGAGCTGACCAGGCTGGCGCAATGAAATTGCACGTCGCCAGCCGGATGAAATGAATTTATAATGAAACTAAGAAAGGAGAACTGCGTCACGAGATAAGACCCAACCCAATCAACACACAAAGGAGCACGCGATGAATGCGACACTCACCCAGGCAACCGGAGTACTGGAAGAACTCCGAGAAGTCTACACAGACCGAGAGCTGAGAAAGATCGCACAGCGCAGCAAAGAGATGAAGACGGAAGGCTATGGCAGACTGACGATTACCTTCCACAACCATCACCCGCACCGGATCGAGCGAGCACTAAGCGAAGACCTGGCCGGGGAGCTGCGTGAGATGCGAGGAAACGGACAACAACGATGACCAACCAACAAACCATAGCAATCTACTTATACAAGCCAGGCACAGCGATGCTGACCATACGAGGGGAGAAGGAAGCAGCTGAGAAAGAAGCCAACAGCATCCACCGGCGATTCGGATACGTGATCGCCGAGAGCAGAGCCGAAGCGATCAAGGAGTCAGGCATCCAAACTGGTGCTATAATCCCGACCAAGTAAGACCCAACCCCCACAGTCCGGCAGACAAAGAAACGGGACACTCGATAGCGAGGCGTCTCGATTTTTTTATCTCTCAACGGGAGCCCCGCAAAAGGGTTCCCGTTTTTGTTTTGGCAGCCGGAAGAAACAGGAGCAACCCATGCACATCACAACCGAGATCGTACTGGCCGTGCTGGCAGCCAGCGTAGGAATACCCGCAGCGATCGCACTCTTGATAGACGTCTTCAAATGGGCAGGCGTGATCAACGAAGGCAACGCAGGCAAAGCATCCGCAGCACTCAACCTGATCGCCCTGATCGTGGTCGCAGTGCTGCTGCAGTTTTACCCAAGGGTCGACGTCCCATCGGCAGACAAGGCACTGCTCGAAATCGTTAAGTTTGCAACCCTGATCTTCCAATACATACTCCAGATCACCATCAGCCGCCAGACACACAAGCTGGTGGAGCGCACCAAAGCCTACTGGCTGGCGCCACCGAAAGCAGGCTGAGATGGACGGAGACAGCTGGATCATCCCGGCAAACTACCTGGTCGTTAATAAGGAAGGGCTCAACGTCAGGGCACAGACCAACACGCAGAGCACCAAGAACATCCTGCGATGGATGAGCAACGGCGAGGGCTTCCACGTTTATCAGATCATCAAGGTCAAGGGGAGCACAGGCATCCAGGAATGGGGAAGGATCACAGACAACCCAGGCGGACTCACGCAAGAGTACGTGTGCCTGGGCATCGGCAACAGGCGATACGCACTCCCATCATTGCACAACCCAATACCAACACCGGACCCGGATGACAACCAGATCATGAACTGGGTCCGCGACGTCGATGGCTACCTGCGCACGCTCGGATACACCGGAGCCTTACCGGAGTGAGCACCGCAGAGCCCAACACACTATGGCAGAACCGGATAGTCGGATACGGCACCAAGCCAGCATCACAGTTCAACCCACACCCTAACAACTGGCGCAAGCATCCGGCCCGCCAAAAGACTGCAGTGCAGGGATCACTGCAGTCGATTGGTTGGTTTGACGTGGTGATCGACAACATCCGAACCGGACACGTGATCGATGGGCACGAGCGCATCGAAGAAGCCGCGAAGAACGGCGACGCCGATGTGCCATACATCCAGGTGGACCTGAGCCCGGAAGAAGAAGCCCAGGCACTGCTCTCGATCGATGCGATGGCCGCACTGGCAACGACCGACCGCATGAACATGGAAGCCTTGCTCGACCAGGTCAACACGAGCAACACCGACGTGCTCAAGTTCCTGTCAGACCTCGCCAGGGACAGCGGGATCGACTACGGCACCACCGGCGATGACGATGCAGGCCAACAGCTGATCGACAAGGCGGCAGAGCTGCGCATGAAATGGGGAACGGAGCCAGGGCAGATGTGGCAGATCGGCAAGCATCGAATCATCTGCGCAGACTCAACCAAGCCGAAGACCTTCAAGCAGCTGATGGGTGGAGAAGTCGCAAGCATGGTGTTCATTGACCCGCCCTACGGAGTGGACTACGAGAGCCGAGGCAGCGGAGAGTCAGTGCTCAATGACGAACTGAAGCAGGACGAGCTGGTCAACCAGCTGCTCAAGCCAGCCTTCAAGCAGCTGATGGATCATACGTTGAGCACCGCAGGCTTTTATATCTTCCACGCATCGAGCACACGCCGAGACTTTGAATGGGCGATGGATGCGGTCGGGCTCGAAGAAAAGCAATACCTGGTGTGGGTCAAGGAAACCTTCGTGATGGGACACAGCGACTACCGCTGGCAGCACGAGCCGTTCTTCTATGCACAGAAGCAGGGCAGCACCGCTGCGTTTTACGGCGACCGGAAGCAGAGCACATGCTGGCGGATACGAGTGACACCCGACGATCACAGCGCAGTGAGCATCGCCGCAGGAGTGCTGCTCGCCTACGGGGAGCACAAGATGTACCTGAAGCGCAACGCACCGAAGTCAGGCAAGGTCCGCTTGATTAGGATGAAGGAAGGGGAGAGCATGCTGATCTCCGACAACAGCAACTCATCAGCCTGGGAGATCAGACGCGACAGCGCCAAGGAATACCTGCACCCAACACAGAAGCCACCCGGCCTGGCAAGGCGAGCGATCGAGAACTCATCGACGATCGGTGAGATCGTGATCGACAGCTTCCTGGGAGCAGGCGCCACGTTGATAGCCGCAGAGAATACCGGCAGGCGATGCCGAGGGGTGGAGCTGGACCCGAAGTACATAGCGGTCACGCTCGAACGAGCAGCCCAAGGCTTCCCAGGCATCGACATCAGTCAGTTGCAATAAGGTAGTTGCAATGAGCCCACGCAAGAAGAACCAGAAGACGGCACCAACTCCGGAGACACCACCAGTCCCGGTGGTGCCGACGACGATCGCCAGCTTGATCAGCGCCAACCCGCAGCTGCAGGGAGCCAACTCACCGACGTCGGTCAAGGAAGTGACAGCCAGGGTCAGAGAGAACCAGGCCGTCCAACTACGGATCGGCGGCGCCACGTTCGAAGCGATCGGCGACGCACTAGGCATCACCCATGAAGGAGCACGCAAGGCTGTCAAGCGAGCACTGGAGCGAACAGGCAAAGAGATCGAAGACGGAACCAACCTGCTCAGGGAGCTGGAGCGGCAGCGCCTCGAACGATTGATACTCTCGACGTCACCGGCAGCGTACCGAGGGGTGCTCGGAGCCGTCGACCAGGTGCGCAAGCTATCAGAGAGCATCCGCACGCTGATGAACCTGGACATGGCAGGAACCAAGATCACCTTCGACGGCACGCTGAACGTTGAAGGGTTGAAACAAATCCTAGACATGGTATACGGAGCGCCGAAAGATGCAGCCAACCATCCAAGCTGACGAGCGCATCCTTCGAATGGTCCAGGCGGCAGCCGAAGCAGAGATGCCGAGAGATCAGATCGAGCGGTTCATTATAGGAGGCTGCGTCGTGCTGCAGAGCATGATGCCCTTCCACGCAGCAGCCAGGGAAGCCGACCAGGAAGACGGACCCGACGAGATCGCAATGGGTGGGAGCCGGGGACCAGGCAAATCATTTGCAAGCCTGGCACAAGTAGGACTTGATGACTGCCAGCGCCGCGATGGATTGAAGTTCCTATTCTTAAGGAAGGTCATGAAGTCGGCAGCCGAAAGCCTGGACGACTTGACCCGGAAGGTCTTCCGATTCACACCACACAAAGCGACCGCCGAAGGAGTGGAGTTCCCCAACGGCAGCCGGATCGTGATCGGCGGATACAACAACGCCAGGGACATCGATAAATACCTGGGCTTGGAATACGATGGCATCGCCGTCGAAGAAGCCACGCAGCTGCCAGAAGATAAGAAGGAGAACATCCGAGGCAGCCTGCGCACAACCAGGTCAGACTGGCGTGCTCGGATGTACCTGACCACCAACGCAGACGGACCAGGACTGCTCTGGTTCAAGAAGGCATTTGTGATCCCGGCCCGAGAGCACCGGGAGAAGTGGACCCGCTTCTTCAACGTGACCTACAAGGACAACCCATTCCTGCACGCCGAGTACATCCGCTGGCTGGAAGGGTTGAAGGGACCACGAGGCAAAGCCTGGCGAGATGCAGACTGGGATGCGTTCGCAGGCATGGCATTCCCAGGATGGGACTACGAGCGCCACGTGGTAGAGCCGCACGAAATACCGGACACCTGGTTCAAGTGGAGAGCAACCGACGAAGGAACGACGGCACCATTCTGCACACTATGGGCAGCACGCAACCCGAACACCAGACAGGTGATCGTTTACAGGGAAGCCTACCAACCAGGGCTCACACTCACACAGCAAGCCGAGATGATCAAGGAGATGACACCGCCGAACGAAGTGATCAGCATCCACTACGGCGACCCGGCGATGTGGCAGCGGAAGAACTCAGCAGCCAAGATCACATCGGCAAACGACATCTACAAAGACAACAAGGTCTACCTGACCAGGGCAGACAACGACCGCATCTCAGGCAAACGGAAGATCGATGATGCGCTGGCGGATCTGCCCAACGGCGAGCCAGGCATGGTCGTCTTTAGCACATGCGTGAACTTGATCGAGCAGCTATCCACCCTGGCGCACGACACGATCAACGTCGAGGACGTCGACACCACCGCCGAAGACCACGCCTACGATACGTGCCGGTACTTGTTCACCAACCAGAAGCGCACCGACACACCACCGCCAGCACCAGGCGGCCAGGACAGACGGAGCACACACCCAGGCAGAGCCGTGAAAGGAATCTGATATGCCAGACACCACCCTACCCCAAGACGAGATCACCAAGGTCAAAGCCGAAGCACAACGCCTGACCACTGGCGAGAGTCACCAACGACTGACCGATCTCTATAAGCGGTACGAAGAAATCTACTTCATGACCGCCAACGAAAAGCCACGAGGCAACAACATCGATGACAACGACTGGAAGGTGACGATCAGCCCAACAGGACGCAACGCAGTCACCGGCATGAAGCGACTGCTCGACACCAGTGAAATCCACATCACGATCACCGATGCCAGCGGCGACACCCATCCCAACAGCAACCGGATCGAGCGAGCACTCAAACAAATCCTGGACCAGTCCGGGATGATGCGCCGAGCACGAGTGGAGAAGGACCTCAACCTATCGGCAACGTTATACGGACCGGCAGTGATCGCAGCCGAGAAGGTCGATGACTTGATCACAGTGCAGAAGGACGCAGCCCAAAAGAAGTACCTGCAGAAGATCGGACTGCACACACCCTTCCTACTCAAAGCACTCAACGCCAGCGAATCGTTCAGCCGATGGGGAGAGTTCGGAATGAGCGCACACCTGCGCAAGTACAAGCTGAGTGGACCGGCCATCGAAGAACGGTGGGGAGTCGACGGACTGAGCGCCAAGAGTAGCTATTGGATATGGGACTGGATCGATCGCACCAACCGGGTGGCATGGATCGAAGGCAGACGGGAAACGCTGATAGCCAAGCCGCACATGATGGACTCAATCAACATCGCCGCCAGGTTTGCAGGCGGCACTAGCCTATGGAATGAGAGCGACAAGTTCTCGCAGAGCTTCCTATATGCACACACCAAAGGGGAGTGGGATCGCCGAGAGAACCTGTTTTATACCTACCTTTTCACGGCACTCTTTGTCCAGGGCTTACCCGGACCGCTGCTATTGGTGGACCCGGAGAGTTTACAAGGAGCCGACCAGGCCCTGAAGATCGACTACACCGGAGGCGTGCGGAAGATATTCGCCAAGGCACAGGCGACCAACTTCCCAGTGGTGGACGGCGACACGATGCGGATCAAAGAGATACTCGATGCAGTCAACAACGACAGCACCATCTACAAGCAGACACTCGGACAGGCGGTCGAGGGGTCAACCTTTAGCGGACTGGCAATGATGAGCAGCGCAGGAACCCTACCACTCGAAGACCCGAAGGAAGCAATCGAAGGAGCCTTCCGGGACATCTTCGATCACATACTCTGCCGAGTGAAATACGAAGGGATCGATCACCCGATCCTGGCGGCAGCAGACATCCCGGACGATTACATCATCATCGTGACGATGAAGCCGAAGCTACCACAGGACGACCTGCGCAACGCACAAGTGGCTGCGAACCTCGGCGACCTGGTCAGCGATGAATGGAAGCACACGAACCTGCTGCAGATCGGCGACAGCGATGCCATGCGCAAGCAAGTCGTCAAGGAGCAGATGCTCAAGACCATGATCCAGGCGATGCTGGCTGACCCAGGCTTCATGCAGGAGATGATCGCCGTCGCACTACGCAAACCCCCTGCAGCACCACCACCACCGGCGATACCACCAGGTCCCCAGGCGGCACCACCAGATGAGGCGATGCTTCAGCAGCAGGAGAATGGGCAGCCGATGATCGATCCATCAATGGCACAGGGACAACCGAACATGATCCAGGCGCCAATGGGTGGACCGATGCCGATGCCAGGAGAGCAGCCGCTTCCATGAACAGCAAGGTCAAGGTCGATCACGAGCTGATCATCCGCATGATGGGACAACTGAGCAGGCAGAGGGAAACCTACAGCCACGAACACGGAGATCGGGTCCGACAGATCGCCGTCGAGTTTGGCCGCACGATCGGGATGAACAGCAACCAGCTGGAGATGCTGGACGTGGGCGCCGCACTGCATGACCTCGGCAAGGCATCGATCCCGGAAGCCATCCTTAACAAGACCGGCAAGCTGGCGCCGATCGAGCTGGTAGTTATGAGACAGCATGCGATGCTTGGATACACCCTCGCAAGCGAAGCCAGGCTCGACGCCATGATCCTGGACATCATCCGGCACCACCACGAGAACTACAACGGCAGCGGATACCCGGACCACGCACGAGAGAGCAACATCTCACACGCCGCCATGATCGTCCACATCGTCGACACATACGATGCGCTGACCGAGGTCCGCAGCTACCACCCGACCTTCACCCACGAGCGAGCAATGGAGCAGTTGATCAAGGACCACGACAAGTACAACCCGGAGCTGCTCGCGGTCTTTACGGAGAACATAAGCAAATGGACCCATCGACCGTAACCCTAATCATTGGAGTGCTCACATTTATCGGCGGCGCCATGAGCTGGCTGAACGCACGCAGGCTGGCCAAGTCACAGAGCGGAGCAGCCGATGCCGATGCGATCACTAAGTTCACAGACTCACTGAAGAAGCTGCAAGACCGGAACGATGAACTCTACCAGGAGAACGTCGCACTCCAGAGAGCCAACGTCGAATGCCAGCGGCACGTGGAGCAGATGCAGGATCGACTGAAGGAGCGGGACGCACAACTCACGTCGGCGACCACGCAGCTGGACACCATGCGGGACCTGGCAAAGCGAGTGCCGATCAACGAAACACTGAAGGAGCAGCTAGGCCAGATGAACACGATCATCGTCAACCTGCAGGCGAGCCAGACAGAGATGACACAGCTGATGGCTCGGCGAGAAGAAGTGACCAGGCAGCTGCTCGAATCGAATCGCATACCACCACTCAAGTCAGGAGCCGCACAATGAGCGACCTCGACCTAACCGATATCAAGCTGGAAGTGCAGGCGATCGCAATGGAGATCGTCGAAGAATTCAAACAGGACCTGGCGGCGCCGATGATGGTCAGTGCGCTGGCATTGAGATGGATGACCATGCCGCCAGACCAGAAAGAGATGGTGAAACAACAACTACCAAAGACCTACGCCAAGATCATGGAGATGATCCAAACATGAGAAAGAAACTCGACCCAATCTTTTTATTGTTGCTCGCAGCCATACTGATAGCCGTGAGCACACTGGAGATACCAATGCCTCCTGGAGTACGAAACAAACCAACACCACCACTGAACAGCAGCAGCACGAACAAACGAATCAGGCAGCAGCCGATCGGCAAGAAGGGTCACTACGGCACAGGGCAATCGCTGCAGTGGTGGCAGCACCCACCCGGACCAGCCTACGGTGGAAGCTACAACCCATCACCTTCGCTGAACCTGCCGACCTACACGCCGACCAACGCACCAGCAGTCGTACCAGCTGGAGTGCCGGTGAAGAAGAAACGCCCCAAGGATCACCAGCCAGCCGGTGGTGGTGGCTGGCAAGGAACTGGACCCGCAACACCCTGGTACGCAGACCTGCTTCAACCCGGACAATATCCGGGGATGGCACCCACACAACCAATCCCGACCGGATCAGTTATCGGCGGAGGCGGCACGATCATGAACGACGGATCGATCTATCAACCACCGACCAACCCGGCAGTTTATCCCACCGGGTCATTCTTATCAGGCAGTGGAGGGGTCAACGTCGGGCAACCCTACTTCCCGGTATTGGAATCGCTGACCGAGCCAATGGGCTTCGGATCATCGTACGGATCGAACTGGGGAGGGAAGTGGAAGCCCAAAGGCGGTGGCGGTGGGTGGGGTGGTGGCTATGGCTACCAGCCGAACAATCCCAACTTTTACCTTGGGCTCAACTCATGGAACTACGGCGAGTGAACTGAGCACCACCACATACGACGATGAGATCCCGCACCACCAGAACCGGCGAGAGTGGCCGGCACCTACCACCAGGAACGGCGATGCCAGTGCACCACCACCGTAACTGGCGGTAGGGACCAACAGAGCCATGGCCACCACCACCAGGAATGACGATAGGATATCAACATGCCTCCAATCAAGAAGCCACCCAAGAACATCCCGCAGCAGACAGTGACGATCCAGCAACCCAAGCCGGTGCCGATCGACATTCGCAATCCACCAGACGTCAAGCCGAGCGAGTATTACCAGCAGCACTACGCCAATTATTACAACAGCCTGACCCCGGACATGCAAAAGAATTACATCAGTCCGAAGAAGGCACTCGAACGGCAGCTAGGATACGCACCGAACTTCGGTCAAGACCCACGCCAGGTCGCCGACGCATATGCGATCCTGAAAGCGACGCCCAAGGACATCAGCCTGCCGACGTGGATGCAGGGACAAGAGAAGGCAATCGAGCAGGCATACAACTGGCACAGCTTCCGCAACGGCGGCAAACCACCGACCGACTGGAAGTACCTGCCCGGAGATGATCCAGCACTCGCATACCTGGAGAGTTTACAAGGACCACCGGAGGCGCAGCCACCAGGCGAGGCGTCACCGTTCGCACCACCCAAAGCAGTGCAGCAGGGAGAAGCAGCCTGGGATGACATGAGCACCGAGCAACGAAAGGTGCTGCTGCAGAACCCTCAGTTTGATATCACGGCATACCCAGTAGAGACACGAGATCAAATACTGAAGGACCCCAACTTCAACTGGAGCCGGGTCCCTAAGTGGCAGAAGACCTACTACGAGTTGATGAGCAACCCAAAGATCATGGCATCCCCGATGGCACTCGCAGGAGCGCACGCCGGTGGAATCTTTGGAGTGCCTGGACGCATAGTAGGAGCAGCTGCGGGATACGGGCTCGGCCTGATCGGCGGACAAGAGTACGACCCGACAGGCGGAGTGCTTGATCAACCCACGACCGCAGCAGGTATGATGGCGGTTCTTAATAAGCTGTCTGAAGGAGCCGAGCAATCGGCGGGATTTGCAACACAATACCTCGACGCAGCGATCGCAGGGATGCAGGGCAACGAGCAAGCAGCCGAAGCAGCCAAGCGAATGCTGACGGATGAAGCGACACGCAAAGCGACATGGGAAGCAGGCAGACTAACGTACGAGGTGTCAGATTTCCTGGGCGCACGCAACTGGATACCAGCGATCGCACTGATCATGGCAGTGAGCGACACCCAAGGGGTGAGATCGATCGAAGACATCAAGGCAGTGGCGAAGCGGGAGAACATCCAATTCGCACAAGGAGGAGAAGACTTCATCCTCGGACAGGCCGCCCCAGTAGAAAGGGCAACGGCAACCGCCATCAATCCGATCACAGGGAACCGATACAGAGTCACCGACAGCGCGGAGCTATTGAGAGAAGCCAGGCTCACGATCCACGATGCGATCATCAAAGGGGAAGACCCACGAGTGGTAGTCCGCCAGCTGCTCGGCGAGCACAGCCAGTACGTCGGAGCACAGATCGCCGACTTTGCAGGGCAGGCAGCGATCGATCCACTGGAGCTGCTACCGGAAGCCACCAACACCATCAACTTCTCCATCGCCAAGGTGATGGGCAACGAGACAGCCGCACGTGCGTTCATGGAAACCAACGCACCCTTCGAAGCGGCACGCAGATACAAGACCCTGGTCCAGACCGGCGACGTGGCGCCAGGCTTTTCATACGAACAGATGGGACCCGTCAGCCGGTGGATCGCAGGCATCAACAGCAAGAACCAGATCAAAGCCGGACCACTTACCGACACCGGACTGCTCGACGTACCAGCCAAGCGAACCGGACTCTTGAGCAAGCTGAAGGAAGACTGGGCAGCACTCACACCAGAGAGCCGAGCAAGAGAAGGCGCCTCGATGTTTTACAACAACATCGGAACGCTGCTCTCATCGATGGCAGACCCGCACGAGATCGGCAAGATGATCCGATCGGTCAGCAACGGCGACATGAAACTCTGGTCAGAGATGGCCGGGAAGGTAGCCGCATCCCCGGAGTGGTACACCATCCTGCCAGCCCTCAAGGACTTCAAGATCGAGAAGCTGGACGGATTGATCCAGGCATGGGACCTGACGGCACCCAAGCGAGACATGCTCATGCGGATATCAAACGTGCTAGGGGAAGACCCTGGCAAGTTGATAGAAGACCTGGCGAAGCGAGGCACACCCGACCAGGACATGCAGCGCCTGACCCAACGACTGCAGGCAGCCGGTGAAGACGGAGCGGATCTGCTGCGAGAGATCGAAGCTGGTCGATTTACAGCCGATCACTTGCAAGACATCGTCGGTGCGTTCACCGGCACCGGAGCACTGCACTGGCACCCGGACCAATGGAAAGCCAGCCTGATGGATGCACTCGGATCACACTTCGATGAGTGGACCGCCGAGCGGTTAGGCTTAGGGAAGGACACGCCAGAGAGCAAAGCATTCTTCCGCACGACCCATCTACTCAAGAGCGCACAGTCAGTGTTACTGCTTGGCGGCAGCCCAGGCTACGCACTGCAGAACGGACTGAGCAACATGGTCCACAGAGCCGCCACCGGAATCTATGGGTACATGACACCACACCAGATCGACAGCTGGCTGACCCGCTTCGGAGTGGAGCCTGCACGTTTATCAGAAGGAGTGGGAATCGGCGGAGCAGTGGACATGGCACCCACACGAGGGAGTGTCCAGACATCGGCGATCGATATGGCTATACGCGGGGACCAACGGGGACCACTCGGAGCAGCCCAAAGGATCGTCAGCAACATCGGCAAGGCAATGCCGTTCAATAAAGTCAGCAGCTGGTTCGAGAGCACCGAAAGCAAACACGGCACCATGATCGCCATGAAAGATATATGGGCGAAGACCTGGCGCCGAGGCGTAGGCTTCCAGGAGATGAGCCCACAGCTGCGCACTCAGGTGGAGCAGGCAGGGATCAACCCCAACACCATCTACTCTTTGATAGAAGCCGGAATGAACAAGCCGGAGATCGATCGCTTCATCTTTGGCAGGCAGCAGGGAATGATGAGCCGCACGCTGATCAACGAAGCCGCACAGAAGGTAGGCATCCCATCCAGCCAGGCAGCCACACTCCTGGAGAAGGTCGGTGTGCTGGACGCGTTAGATCATGCGCTGACCAAGGCACAGACCCCGGACCAGGTCCGTGGTGCGTTCAAGATGGCAGCCCAACACGCCAGGGATTACAACGACATGCAGACCGCCAGGGACCTGCGAGCGATGGCAGAGAACGTGACCAACAAGGTCGAACTCGAAGGAGCACCAGCCGCACTCGACACGGTCATGCAGGTCAACAGCAAATACACCGACGCCTGGCTCGATCATTACTATAGGTTCGGCGAAATCTTCCAGGACCTGGCAGACGTCCCGGACACGGCACTTAAGAACAGAGCCATCGAGGAAGCCTACCGAATCAGCAGCGAGGAGTTCAGGCGGATCAACGCACGCACAGCCGCCAATTACCTCGGCATCTTCGAAGCCTGGGGAAAGAGCAACGACCCGTCCGCACGTGGACTGCTGGCTGCGATCGCAGAGAACGACCGGGTGATGAGCGACGCCTACAGCTTCATGCGGGAGCAGCGCCGATCGTTCTTCGAGACGTACACCGGCGATCGAGCAGGAAGCATCGAGAGCAACAAAGCCTGGGCAGAGCTGCAGAAGGAGATCGACACCAGGTTCTCCCAAGCCTTCGAAGCAAAGAAAGCCAACGACGCTCGCATCGGCGAGAGCCTGACCACCATCTACACCGACATGCATGGACCGGCAGCCGGTGAAGCAGCACGCAAATGGTGGAAGGACGCCAACCGATTCAGCGATGAGATCGTGAGCAGGGAACGGAAGTTCCGAAAGTCTCTCGAGGGGATGACCAAAGACCAGAGAGCCCAAGCCAAGTACAAATACTATGGACAAGAGAAGGTCGCACAGATCGCAGAGCTGGAACGGATCAACATGGAAGGCATCCGCCGACTGGAGCGAATCGTTCGACGCGGCACCGGACCCACCGGCACAGCAGCACTACCCAGTGGACCCACGCAGCCAGGACCAGGACCCGCACCATCAGCCGAAGGGATGATCGACCAGCTGCGAGGCGAGTACCAGCAGACCACCCGGCCCACAAGGGAGAACGTCCAGGCTGAGAACTTGACCAGGCTCGAAGAACAACGCAGGGACGTGCCCACCCTGGAAGAAGAACGCAACCAGCTGATCGCCGAAGCGGAGCAGCGCCAGGCACAGGAGCAGGCAGAGCGAGCCACCAGAGTCAGCACAGTATGGGATGCAGCCGAGCAGTTCAACCGGGTAGGATTGCCCTACGATCGCAACGTGCTGCAGGATCGGTTCGCTTTGATAGGAGCCCTGAAGAAGGAAGCATACGGCGGCATCCCGGACTTGACCGGGCTCGATGACCCACGCCTGACACCAGAGCGGATCAGCAGCATCCTGACCAGGCGAAACGAACTGAAGGACATCGAAGCAACCGCAGCTGCAGAGCGAGCCGTCGACACCGGCACCGGCAGGCGATCACGCAACGACCGCACGATCGACAACAACACCAAGCTACTCAGAGCCGTCCGCAATCACGGCGGAATCTCCCTGGCGCTGGCCCGTGACTTGACCGGCGATCCCAACCCACGTGGGATGCCCGGAGCATTTACCAGGCAGGGGATCGGCATCGATGAGATGGCAAGGATGCTGGCCGACGACGGATACCCGATCGACCTCGACAACCCAACCGACCTCGGCGGAGTGGCACAGCTGACAGCCATGATCCAGCGAGCCCGGAGCGGAGAGAACATCTACCCGATGGGACACAACTACGACCCGGCGATCGAGCGGGACGCAGCCATCCACTACGAGAAGGTCGCTGCAGAAGAAGCCGCAGATCCTACCACCGGCGACGGCGGTGCGTTCGAGCTGGCAGCCTGGGAGCAGAGACTGAACTCCGCGGTTGACCGAGGGGACCTGGCGACTATGTATGAAACGATGGGAGAGCTTCCCCCGGAGATCGGGAACGCAACCAGGCATGATGGCACCACGTGGAACGAGCACATCAGCAACATCGCCGATGAAGCTGCGGCCCGAGTGGAAGCCAACGAACGCAACCGCACGATCGCCGAAGCCCAGGCTCGAGCTGAGATCGCACAAGAGCAGGCGGACACAGCAGGCAACGCAGCCATGACCAAGCAGCTGCTCAAGGAGAAGATCATCCAGGAGATGGGACTGCCGGTCGAGCAGGCAGAAGCATACATGACCATCAGCGATGCCGTCGCAACCTGGTACTCCAACGTCACCGGCGAAGACCAGGCAAACTTCTACGCCAGGTATTATGAAGACATCCGCAAAGCAGCCAGCGATGAAGGGCTGCTGAAACAAACAGGAGAGGCACCTGTGTGGTACACCAAATCTGAGCAAGCGATCACGGCGATCAGACAAGAGACAATGACCGTCGACCAGCTGCGCGGCATGCTGCAGAAGGCAGGCATCAAGGCCGAGGAGATGCAGTGGACCGGGCTCAATGACTTCCTGGCAGAGCGCACCGGCAAGATCACCAAAGCCGAAGTGCAGGAAGTGCTCGACGCCAACCGCATGGAGATGACTGAGATCGTCAAAGGCGGAGGAAACGAGCCGGACCCGGACGTGGTTATAGATGCGGCATTCGACAACCTGAACGAGCAGCATGGATGGAGAACCCAGGCGGCACGCATGAGTCGGAAAGGGTATGAACTGGATGCGTTCGTCGACGACGAAGGCAGCCTGCAGTTCGGATGGCACGATGCGAAGGCAGAAGGCGACATCATCACCAGCGACGAGATGCCACCAGGGGACATACAGCGGACAGCTGTCAAGATGGAGATGACCCTGGAGCGGGAGTATCGGTACCAAACGCAGAGCAGGCGAGAGAGTGATTCGCCCACCAAATACCACAGCTACACCCTGCCAGGCGACCACACCAACTACCAGGAAGTGCTCTTCACGATGCCAGGCAAACGACCAGACACACTGCCAGCGACCACGACAATGAAGCAGACCATGCTCAACGGCAGGCAGGTCTATCAATACTGGGATGGGGACCAGGTAGTCGGCGCCGGTCCCACGCCGATGGATGCACACGCATCAGCACTCGAACACTACAGGGCAAACCCACCAGCCAAGTATCAATCCAGCCACTGGGATGAACCCAACGTGCTGGCACACACCAGGCTGACGGATCGCGTCGATGCCGATGGGAAACGCGTGCTCATGGTGGAAGAAATCCAAAGCGACTGGCACCAGGCAGGTCGGCAGAAGGGATACAAGCGAGAGCTATCCGTGGACGAGCAGGCAGAGCTGAACTTCCTGCAGGACCAGGCAAACAACGGATGGGAAGAACTGCCGGAGAACAACTCCTACATGGATTTGATGGGTGAGTTCGAGAAGAAGTATCGAGATGAGCAGGGACGCCAACTCGCCTGGAGATATGAACTGGATGCCGATGAGGAGGCTCGCTACAATGCAGCAAGGCAAGCATCCGAGCAAGCGGAGCAGGTCGCCCAGGCACGACTAGATGAACTGCAGAAGGGCACCAGCGGAGTAGAACCAGCACCCTTCCAAAAGACCTGGCACGAGATGGTGATGAAGCGCATCCTACGCAAGGCAGCCGATGAGGGATACGACCGGGTGGCATGGACCACCGGCGAGCAGCAAGCAGATCGATACAACCTGGCGAAGCAAGTCGACCACATCGATTCAAGTATGAACCCGGACGGAACATATAACATCGACGCGGTCAAGGGCAGACAAACCCTGCTGAACCGGGAAGGGCTTACACCTGAGCAACTCGCCGACACGATCGGCAAAGACCTGGCGGAGAAGATCGTCGCAGCAGATCATTCCCAAGCAGCGACCCACCGATGGGAAGGAGAGAACCTGAAGGTCGGCGGCGAAGGCATGAAGGGTTTCTATGATCAGATGCTGCCATCCTGGGTCAATAAGTACGCGAAGAAATGGGGAGCCCAAGTCTCCGGCACGCAGCTGACCAAAACAGTGGAAGCCTATCGAGTGCGACGGAGCGACGGGAGCTATGTGGATTGGGAAGGGGAAGTCCAGACCTACACATCCAGGAGAGAAGCCGCCAAGAAGGCCGAGTGGTTCAATGGGACGGTCGAGCCGGTGCAACTAACACAAGAGGCGGGAACGGTCCACAGCCTGGACGTGACCCCGGAGATGCGGCAGGCAGTGATGGAAGGGCAACCACTCTTCCAGATACAACCCATCAACCGATCCCTGACGTCAGACGAAACCAGCTTCTACGCACAAGCCCTGGTCCGCCAGGGAGCCAAGCACGTGGGTCACGCACTGCAGGCAGAGAGCACCCTCGGCGCCAGGCGCCAGATCATCGATGCAGTTTACAAGCTGGACCCGAAGATGGCAGAAGCCGTCGCCAGGCAGAACATCGACCTACTCTTCCAGCGGGACCCGGACGCTTACTACCAGACCTGGCTGGAAGAAGCCAGGGCATCTTATAAGCCGACGAAGCGCACCGACTGGACGAAGCGAGCAATCGAAACCTTCGGAGCAACCGAGTACGATCCAAATAGTCCGCTGACGGCACTCTGGCTGACACCGGAAGGCAAGCTGATCGCACTCGAAGAACATGGCGTGATCGCCGAAGTAATGGGACCCGGAGAAGGCGCCTATCGAGGGGACGAGTTCGCCAACGAAACAGGATCGGTGCACTGGTGGGTATCGCCAGACGAAACCAACATCGACCTGGTCAACACGGTCCCTACAGCCGCACAGCTGAAGGTAATCAGGCAAATCCTGAAGGACCACCCATCCGACATGATCACGTTTGATATCCGGGATGCCAACGGCGAAAGCCTGGTGAGTGACCGAGCCCTGGCAACACCGAGCGGCATCAACAAGATCGCACAGATCGCCAAGAAAGTATTCGAGAGCAACGAACCATCGAAGGCGATCCCTAGTATGCAGCGAGCGATCGATGAGTTCCAATTCCAGGACATGGGAGCAGCACCAAAGGGAGCCGTCCAGTTTGGACCAGACGGGATCAAGGCAACCATCCTGGCGTTCGAGCGAGCAGACGTCAGCACCGTGATCCACGAGAACGCCCACATTTATCGGCGAGTGATGACAGACGTGGTCGCACGAACGGGGAACGAGCAGGTGCGTGCGGACCTGCAGGTGATTGAACAATGGGCAGGAGTCAGAGACGGAGTCTGGCACCGAGCAGCCGAGGAGAAGTACGCACGTGCGTTCGAACGCTACATCACAGAAGGCAAGGCACCCACACCGGCGCTGCGCAAAGCCTTCGAAGCCATGCGGGACTGGATGCTCGGCATCTATAAGGTGATCACCGGCAGCGCCATCGACGTCAAGATCGCACCAGAAGTCAAGGCAGCCTTTGATAGAATGCTCGGCGCCGAAGACCCACGAGCTTCCTATAAGAAGCCGATCGACGTGACCAGCGAGATCGCAGCACGAACAGAGATGCACCTGGCAGAGCTGCGCCAGGGAACCCCACCATCCCCGGAGATGCTGGAGCAAGTCGGCATCGGCAACATCTGGTACACCAAAGCCGAGCAGACCATCACAGCCTGGCGCCAGGAAGTGATGACCATCGACCAGCTGAAGGGAGTGCTACAGAAGGCAGGCATCAGAGCCGATGAGATGAAGTGGAGTGGGCTCGACGATCTACTCAAGACCAGGACCGGCAAGATCACCAAAGCCGAAGTGATGGACGTCCTGAACACCCACCGGATCGATATCAAAGAAGTAAAGAAGGGCAAGGGCAGCACCGATATCGACATGCAGGAGATCGCCGAGCGGACCTGGGAGAAACTCGAAACCGACAGTGGGTGGCAGCTATATAAGCAAGCCCTGGAAGAACAGGGCTTCACACACGACACCGATCCAGACGATCCCATGCGGCAAATCTTCACAGACCTGGATGGGAAGGTATACGGACTAGGATCGATGCCGGAAAGAGCCCGGCGCTACGCCAATGACATGAGCAGAATCTACGGAACGACCTGGAACTTCCACGTCGAGGAGGCAACGAGAAACCGCACAGGCGGTGCTACAAAGTACCAGAACTACACCCTGCCAGGCGGAGAGAACTACCGGGAGATTTTATACACGATGCCGACCCCACCAATCAAAGCACCGACCGAGCTACCCGCACTGGCAGCACCCAGGCAGTATGGACCAGAAGACTGGAGAGTGCACTACAACGGAGAGCTGCTCGGAATAGGTGACACCGAAACAGAAGCCCGGACGATGGCACTGGAATCCCTGGCACGCAACGAGCGTCCAGGTGGCGAAGTCTTATACAAGAGCAGCCACTGGGAAGAACCCAACGTGCTGGCACACACCAGGCTGACGGACCGCGTCGATGCCGATGGGAAGCGGGTGCTCATGGTGGAGGAAATCCAGAGCGACTGGCACCAGGCAGGCAGGCAGAAGGGATACCGGGACCCGGAGATCGACCGGGCTCGGCAGGCTCAGAAGGCGCAAGTTGATCAACTCGGTCTGGATTATTTCAACATAGAGAAGGACCTCGCGTACCGCATCATGGAGTGGAACAAGACCGACGAAGCCAAGACCACGTGGATCAGAGCGAGGGACGGCACACTCTTATACGAGGGCACCGATAAGAAGCAAGCCTTCCTGATCAAGCGAGAGAACGCTGGATCATACGAAGACTTCAATGCAGCCATGCAGTACCCACAGGACATCCTCGACGACCAGGCAAGGGCTCAGGAAATCTACCGGCAATGGGATGCTGAGAAAGTTAAGATGGAAGCACTGCCGGAAACGGGACCGATCAGCCAGGCACCCTTCCAAAAGACCTGGCACGAGCTGGTGATGAAGCGCATCCTGCGCATGGCAGCCGAAGAAGGATACGAGCGAGTGGCATGGACCACCGGCAAGCAGCAGGCAGAGCGATACAATCTATCGAAGCAAGTGGATTACATCGCATCCTGGAGAAAGCCGGACGGCACATACAACATCGAAGCGATCAAGCAGGATCAGACACTGCTCGACCGGCAAGGGTTGACACCGGAGCAGGTGGAAGAAATCGTAGGCAAGGACCTGGCAACCAAGATCACAGAGTCACCAGACACATCCAACGAATGGAGAGACGCCGACCTGGAAGTCGGTGGCGAAGGCATGAAGGGCTTTTACGATAAGATGCTTCCGGCCTGGGCAGATAAGTACGGAAAGAAATGGGGAGCCCAAGTCGGAGAGACTACAGTGGGGACCCCGGAGCTGCTCGACCTACCGGAACGCCATGCATTAGTGACACCGGACGTCTTACGCAGGGCAGCAGAGATGGAGCCGGACGAAGTGATGAGCGACCTGCTGCGGAAGCAAGCGGACTTCGTCGAAGATGGTGGCTTCCTGGACTCATCCTACGTAACACCTGGACTGCGAGGCACCGAACAAACCAAGAAGCTGGTCAACTTTTATAGTTCAGAAGGCAACCGGGTCCACAGCATCGACGTCACACCGGCAATGAAGAAGTCAGTGATGGAAGGGCAACCACTCTTCCAACGAGCAGAGCCGGAGATGATCGATCATATCAACCACAGGAAGTGGTACCGGACCGCACTGCCAGGCGCCGAAGCCATCCAGGAACGCGGCACCTTTTATGCATCGAGCTACGCAGAGGCGGAGTTCTATGGAAGACCGATCGACGAACCGTTCGACGTGAACGTGAGCAACCCGCTGGTCGGCGACGAGATCACGATTATGCAGACACTCGGCATCGAGCCGCCCGACATGATCAACTCAATCGATGATCGCTTCGCATTGGACGCCAAGATGAAGAAGGCAGCCCAGGCACAGGGATATGACGCCATCGCCGTCTTGACCGAACCGGCATTCGATAGATACAAGACCACCGGCAGGATGCCCAGGAGCATCGAGCTGAACGTGCTCGACGACACGCACACGATGACCCAAGGCAATGCACAAACAGTGAGCCAGGCGATCAAAGCCTTCGGATTAACTCCGGTCTTTGAAGACGCCGGGTTCATCCTTGCCGATGGGCGCATGCTGGACTTCAACCGGACCAGTGACGACATGCGATACCACGCAGAGATCGCCGAGCTGTGGCCGGACCAGTTCGACCAGGCAGACCTGGAAACCACCGACGTCTACGCACCAGCCATTGATAAGTTCGTCAACGAAGCAAAGGCGATCCGACTATCCGCTGACTACAAAGAGACATCCCTGCAGATCGGCGGACCCTTGACCGAAGCACAGACCAGGCTGCTGCGGCGATCGATCGGGAACGACGTCAACCACCAACTACACGTGGACATCCGCCGACCGGACGGCACCAGCCTGAGCCTGCAAGGTGACGCATCGCCCACCGGCTTCCGGCAACTCATGAAACAGATCAGGGAAGCGACCGGCGAGCAGAGCACGCTCTATCAATTCGAAGGGAGAGAAGCACTGCAGCAGAGCGCCGATCGCAGGAACACTGCAGCAGCCAGGCTGCGTGAGATTTGGGATAAGCTGGATGCCACCGAGCGAACCGAGGCACGTGACTGGCTACTCAACAAGACCCTGACCGACCCACTCAGCGGACTGGAAACCGTCGTCGCACTCGGCATAGACTCCAAGCCAGACGGATGGCTCGAAGCCACCAGCGACCTGAATGGACTGACGGCGATCAACAACACCTTCGGACACGAGGCTGGTGATCAGATCATCACCGGCATCGGCAGAGTAGCCAAGACTGAGATCGAGCGAGTGGGAGGCAGAGCCTTCCGTAAAGGTGGCGACGAGTTTGTCTATTGGTTCCCGGACGAAGCAACTGCCAAGGATGCACTCGCCGCGATCGATCGCCAGGTCGCAGAGCTTGAGTTTGAGATCGGTGGAAAGAAGCGAACAGGCTTCTCCGTAAGCTATGGGATCGGCGAAGACCTGGCAGCTGCAGACGTCCAGCTATATGCAGACAAGCAGCGCAGGATCGAAACCGGACAACGCCCACCCAAAGGTCAACGAGACACCATGCCACCATCCGTCAGGCTGGTCGGCGAGGCGCCACTCGGAACGATGGACAACGCCAGCAGCTTCCGAGCAGACAGTGAATGGATGGATGAAGGCTACCGCAACCACGTCCAACCCTTGCTCGATGCCATGCAGGATGTGGCGATCAACAAGCTGCAGACCGAGCGACCACTCGACGGAGCCATGAAGGACGTGAGCCCGGCAGGCCAGAAGATGCTGAGAGATTACGTGAGCCAGGTCCAGAGCGACATGGGAGCCGTCAAGAACTCAACGATCAAATGGGGTGAGAGCCAGCGAGACTTCGCCATGCTCAACTACCAGCGCCGGTATGGGTTTGATAGGCACCTGGAATCGGTGGCGCCTTACGAGTTCTATTACACCAGGAGCCTGCTGACCTGGGCAATGCGAGGGCTCGACAAGCCGACCTGGTATGCCAACTACGCACGCATCAGGAACATGCAGGACAAGCACGAGCGGGATATCTCGGAGCGCCTGCGAGGGAAGTTCAAGATCGCCGCACCCTGGATGCCAGACTGGATGGGCGACGCCTTATACATTGATCCAATGCAGATGCTCTTCGCACCGGCAAACTTCCTGCGGCCCATTGAAGCCATGCGCCGTGACAAGAACATGCAGGTGATAGAAACGGAGCGCATCCTGCAGGAGATGGCAGCGGACGGATCTGCTCAACAGGACCAGGTCGCCGCAGCTGCAGCCAGCCAGAGCGGAGCCCTATGGGAGCGAGCCTCGGCAGAAGCAGCGCAGCGCCGGGAAGCCGAGATCAGTAACCCGTTTGACTTTATGGCGACGATGTTCGGACCAGCCTGGTACCTGAGCACACCCCTCAATATGATGGGCATTGAAGTGCCAGGCATCTCCAAGGGAGATCGCAACAAGGTCACCAACCTACCACTGACCAACACGGCACGAGCAATCGAAACCGTGACCCAAGGGACGTGGGCAGAGCCGATCGGTCAGCTGATCGGGCTCGCAGGGAAGCCAGAGCAATGGGCAAGGAAGAAGCTGAACCTGCCAGAGTTCGGTGAGTACGGCAATTACTACATCGACCGGCAACTCGCCAACATGGTAGCGGAAGGATTGATCACCAGCGACCAGGCACAGACCACCATGATCGAGCGCCAGGGTGAACTCTTCGAACAGGCCCGACAACGGGTCAAGATGGAGCTGGCGATGAAGACCCCACTCGCCGGAACCATCTACGCAGCCACACATGAAGGAGCGATCGCAGGCACCCAGGCATTCCTGCCATCACTCTTCGGCAGCCAGCTGCTACCGGCAGGAGAGCTGGAGTACCGAGGCTTGAAAGGTGAATGGAACGAAGCCTGGAAGAAAGCCGACAACGGTGACAAGGATGCGATCAATCAATTCTTCGATGACCACCCGGAGTACGAAGCATACCTGGCGAAAGGCAAAGAGCCCCAGGACCGGCTGCGATCGTTTATGATCGGCAACATTTGGGATGCATACATGGCACTCGGCGACACCAACCGCAAGGCAGCGACCGCACAACTCGGCGATGAGTTCCAACGATCCTTCCTGGACACCGAGACACGCGACATGGAATCCATCCCAGTGGAAACGCTAACCCAGTGGGCACAGATGCTCGGCACCATGATCCCACGCACCGAACAGACCGCACCGATCATCGACGTCCCCCAGGCACAGCAGCCAGCCCTGAACCTTTACGATCCATCAGTCACGGCGATCACCGATTCGTTTTACACGCAGCGCCGGGAGAAGTTCCCGGAATACTATATGCTGGAGCAGGGATACTACTCCCTGGCCAAGAGCGACCGAGCAGCCTACCTGTTGAAGTTCCCCAAGCTGGACGCTTACTGGAAGTGGAGGGACCTGGAGTATTATAAGAAGTACCCAGTGCTCAAGCCGATCCTACAGGGAAAAGTATTCAAGCAGGTCGACACGAGCACGTGGCCGGATGGGCTCGAACAGTTCGTGGTGCTTTACGCAGCGACCGGCAAGAAGCTAGGCAAAGGCGCCACCCTCGCCATGCAGCAGGTGTGGCTCAAGGAAGGACAACCATACGGTGACTTCCAGACCTGGCTCGACGCACAGGTAGTACCGGCGATGCTTTACCAACAACCGGCAGCAGCCGGACCAATCCAATAAGGAGTAGCATGGCAACACAGGAGCCGAACCACTACGCAACGATCTCGATCGGGAACTCAGACGACAAGCTGAGTCAATACGAATGGAGCTGCTTCACCCAGGAGATGGACACGCTGATAAGGAACGCAATGAAGGTCCACTTCTTCGGCGGCGGATCAACCTGGATGCCCTGGCAGAACGTCGCCTGGATCGTCGAGCTTGATGACCTGGACTTATACGCCGCACTGAAGCAGCAGATCACACGCATCCGAAAGAAGTACAACCAGGAGGCTGCCTTCCTTTTAGAAGGACCAGGGCAGATGATATAAAACAGCACGCACCACTCGGTCCGACAGTGGTGCGTGCTCATTTGGCTATAAATGAATTGACCCCTCCCCCACTTGCCCAGGCGACGGGAAGGGTCAGTTCAGAATTTTAGACGAGCCCGGAGTGATCCCCTCGACGGTCTCTGGCAAGGAAAGAGGATCGACTAAGCTAAAGGGAGAGGTGCGTCCAGCACTCCGGGTGATCATGAGAATAGTATACGCCCGGAGCCGTCAAAATTCAATCCCTGAATTTTGGGATCGGCGACCTTGACAACACCACCATTCCCGGTGATACTTCAGATGAAGGAGAACCAGGCAATGGCAGATCAATGGAAGCACACGACCACATGGACGTGCCTAGAATGTGAAGGGCACCCACAGTTCACGCACGCTGAGATGATGGACCACATGCGGGAAGTCCACCAGTTCGATCCGAAGACGACACTCGCAAAGCGGACCCCGAACACGTTCCTGGATGGCGCCGGATTTAGCGCAGTGACCTACGACGTGGAAGTCGACGGGATGAAGTTCATGCAGACCCGATCGAGCGAGAGGGTGAAGGGCAACCCATGAACGGCACGCACCAATACCCAGGCGGGAAGAACGGGTCAGGGGTCCCACAACTAATCATCAACCAAATCCCACCACACGATGTGTTTATAGAAACCTTCTTCGGCAGCGGAGCAGTCAGCCGGTGGAAGAAGCCAGCGCCGATCGCAAACGTCGGCATCGACATCGACGTCGAGGTGATCACGCAGCTGGAGAGCGAGGGGACGTGGGACCATGCCCTCATCATGGGTGATGCGATAACGTTCCTGGAGAATTGGAGGGACCACTGGCAAGAGAACCGGGTGATGGTTTACCACGACCCACCATACCTGATGAGCACCAGGAGCACACAGCGCAACATTTATCGACATGAGTTCGATACCCCGGAGCAGCACGCCAGGCTGCTGGAACTGATCACAAACACACCACCCAACTGGATGCATGCGATCTCAGGCTATCGATCGGAGCAGTATAATGCGGCATTGAAAGGATGGCGCCGCATCGAGTTCCAAGCCAGGACCCGGACCGGCATGGCAACGGAGTGCCTGTGGATGAACTACCCGGAGCCGTTCGAGCTGCACGATTATAGGTACCTTGGAGTAGGCTACCGAGAGCGAGAGCGGATCAAGAAGAAGAAGACCAGGTGGTTCAAGAACCTGAAAGCGATGCCAGCCCTGGAGAGATACGCAGTGATGGATGCAATCGAACAACTGAAAGGAGTAGCCAATGGTTAGGATCATCAGCGTGCGAAAGGGAAAGGTCATCAGGGGAATCGGTGGAACCATCAGACCGGCGGCCTGGTTCTGCTGGTGGTGCAACAAACGGTTCTTTGAGAGAGGCGAGCGGGACAACCACATGAAGAAATGCCCAAGGCGACCACCCGATACAAATGCCGGAGCAACAACATGATCGAAGCAGTCTGCTTTGAGAACGAACACGGATGGCTAAGGAAACGCGACGGCAGTGGATTCGTTTGCATGCACTGCAGGGAGTTCCGACCAGCCGCAGAATGGCAAGGGACCTGCAGCGAGTGCCACGTTTTAGTGAAGACAGGTGAGATGAAGGACTCACCCTTCCCGGACGGCGGCAGGGTCTGCCCAGGCTGCTATCGGAATGAATTAAGTCTGCTCGGCGCCGATGAGTAAAATGCGTGAAACTCCGGAGCTATCACCATTTTCGGTGGTGTTGGCCGAAATTCGTGCCCACAGGAAGCCCCAGGTTGCACGCAGTGAAGGCAAGGCACACCGTGATACCTGGGATTTAACGTGAGGCAAATCACCTTAAATAATTCTAAAAGGAGTAGCTATGTTAAACCAACCGGACTTCCGAATGAAGTCAACCATCTTGATATCCAAGCTGCAAGTTTTATGGTGGAGTGCGTATCAAGTGATGACAGTCGGACCCACACCTGAACGACTGGCAGGGATCGCAGCGCAGCTGCATGAAGTGGACCAGCTGCACCGGGAACTCTTCCCGGAGTTCGAACACAGCTTATACAGCGACGACTTCATGTCAATGATCGAAGGCGATGAGCACGTCGACGAAGACGACTGATTCCGGATCCTACCACCGGCGACGGCGATGCGGCATGCCACGAGCTGGCCACGCCAGCAATGGTGATGCAAGCGATCGGGAAGGAAACTATGCTATAATGCCGGGCATACTAAAATAGTCCGGCAGACAGAGAAACGGGACCCACGACGCGGTCCCGTTATTTTTACAAGGGATCGCCCCAAGTGCGGTCCCTTTTTTTTATCTCCAGGACAGGAGGCATTCCACATGGGTAACACTTTGCCCAATCAGACTGCATCAACCACTCCAGAGCCAAAGCCTGCGCCAGCCGCAGCGACCCAGGAGCAGCAGACTGAGCAGCAGTTTGTCACTAAGGAAGAAATGGCAGCAGCCGTCGAAGAAGGATTTCGCCGAGCCCAACAATCTGCCAAGTCGCGAGCCCAAGCAGTCGAAGCCAGGGTCACTGCACTGGCAACGAGCATCGAAGGTCTTACGTCGACCCCACTCAATGCAGAGCAGAAGGTAAAGCTGCGTGAACAAGTAGAAGCTGAGATCGATCAGCTGAACACGCAGGAGCCGCCAGAAGAACCCACACCAGGGTTTGTCGGCGGCAACCCCGTCTACGACTGGACGATGGAAACATACAAGCTGGAAGGTGTGACGGTCACTCAGAACGATCCAGAGTGGGCACAAGTCAAAGCCGCACTCGACGATCCCCAAGGGAACATCATCGCCTACCAGCGCACAGTATTCAAAGCCATCGAAGCCAAGCGACAACGAACAGCCTCGCAGAGCCAAACCGCCGACGCTAGAGTAATCAGCGACGGACAACCATCCGGTCAAGCACCTGCGAAGTCTGGGCACCAGATGTTCAGGGACGCCCATCGCAAAACGTAAATAGCAGGCAGCAGGACCGGAGCAACTAACAATGCAAAGGAGCCTGCACAATGGCAAACGAATTCACGCTGGCGGATTACGAACGCACAGCGACACCCATCACAGCTGCAGTCATCAGGACCTGGCGGGAAGCCAGCCCCATCCTGGAAGACCTCAGCTTCAAAACGTCTGATCAACTCGTAGAGAAGATCAAACGCTTCAACGAAATCCCGGAAGTGCCCTGGCGCAAGGTCGGCGCAGCCTTCACTGATCTGAAGGTAGAGCCCGAAGACCAGGAGGAAAGACTCTACTTCATGGGAGCCAAGATCGACGTGCCCTACGAGTACGTCAAAGCCAACAGCCTGGTGGACGTTCGAGCCGCCCAGGAAGAAGCCATCATGAAAGGGGTGGCGTACAAGTTCAACGAGAGCTTCTTCCTTGGATCACCGGCAGTGGACGTCGACGGTCTGGTCGGACTGCACTACCGACTGATCAACGATTTCCTCGCCGAGCAATCCATCGACGCCGGTGCCTTGGATATCTCACCAGACACGGCAGTCGCCAGCTGGCAGCACAAGCTGTTTGATGTCATCGACGAAACGCTCGACGTGGTCGATGGCAACCCGGCAGACAAGGTCATATTCATGGGGAAGAAAACCTATCGCCGAGCACAATCCGCAATGCGATCATCCAACCTGCTCGACACCACGACAGACCAACTCGGTCGGCAGTTCATAACATACGGCAAGGGTGGCCCAAAAATCGTGGAGATCGGGCGCAAGGTCGATCAGACCACGCAGATCATGCCGGACACGGAACTCGCCAACGGAACGGCACTCACCGGCAGCACCAAGAGCAGCCTGTTCGTCGTGCGCTTCGGGGAGCCCTACGTCGCTGGCTGGTGCCAGGAAGAACCATTCGCTGACGACGTCGGCCTGCTGGAGAACCGCACCCATTACCGCACAGTGGTCCGTGGAAGCGCCGGGCTTTATATCAACCACCCACGCGCCATCGGTCGGGCTTACAACTTGCAATCTGCGTAACAGGCAGAGCACCACCTACCTACCTGACACCAGATCATAGGAGATCACACAATGGATACCAACTTAGTTCTTCGTGACGGATCAGCAGCCCTGACCGCCGATGCCACCCTCACCACGTTCAAGATCGGCCCGATGGATCACCCGCTATGGCTTCACGTTTACGTGCCCGCATTTGTGGGTGGGTCCACCCTTGACATCGAGCTGGAGTTCTGCAAGGAAGCATCATCTACCACGCAGGAATACAACATGTTCATGAAGCAGATCGCAGCGGTCGGCTTTTACTCGATCCCGTTCTACACCAAGCTAGAGTACGTCCAGGTGAAGCTGGACGTGACCGGAGCCGGAGCCGACTTCGGAGGCGTCAAAATCTGGATCGATCCAGCGAACCGCGCCAACAAGGCCACCTAAAGTAAGCCAACAATACAACCGGGATGCCTGAGCGCATCCCGGTCTTTTACCAACCGAGGTAGACATGACAACCCTATCAGCCATGACACTCCGGGTGGCTTCACTTTTGATGGAAGTGACCAGGGGCACAGCGCAGGCAGGGACCGCCACCACCCTGACGGACCCGAAGAAGATCATCATGGGCAACCAACACTTCGATCGAGGCACACTCTGGATGCTCACCGGCAGCCACGCCGGAAAAGTATTCTTCGTCACCAAGCACTACGGGAACAAGCTGACCATTGACACGGTGACCCCGGCGATCGCAGCCGGAAATGGGTACGCAGTCGCACGAGCCGTCTACCCACACGAGCAGCTGGTGTCGGCGATCAATCTGGCACTGACCGATACCTTCATCGTTAAGGAAGCGGTGAGCACACCACCGGCAGACATCCTGGGCGACGGCACATCGCTGAAGTTTGACATCCCGGATGGCTTCAATAAGGTGGTCCGAGTGGAGCTGGAGCATCCGACCGACGAAACCCAAATATTCGAATCAGCCCACTCCAGGGAGCGCGACGGTCAGATCATATTTGATAGCGGGTACCCGCCATCCACCGGGTGGAAGATACACATCTACACCAGGCAGGATCACCCGGACCTGGTCGATTACGATGACCAGATCAGCGAGCAGATCAGGGACACATGGCTCAAGTGGAAGGCAGCAGAATACGCCCTTTACTGGGCAGTGGGAAGCTACGGAGCCGCCAACGATTACCGCATCGAAGAACGACTGAACCGAGCCATGCAGGAGCTGAAGACCCTCCGACCCAGGGACCCGCTCGTGATGATGCACGCAGGGTGATGGCATGAACCAAATCAAATGCTCACCCACCGAGCCCAACCCAACCCATCACGTGGCGATCCGCAACCGCAATGGAGAGAAGGTCGGACTGATCCTCTGCGACGAGCAAGGCAGACCACTCAAGGGACCGACCAGCTTTATGAAGGTGCCAGTCGAAACCACTGCACAGAAGCAGACCAGCGGCACCAGCAGCTACGAACAGTACGACTACCCATACAGCCCAGTGGTCCAGGATGACTACTCAGGCGGACGAGGCAACAAGGACTTCGAACGCGACACCACCAAGTACCTGGACAGCTACCGAGCCCGATCCGGGCGACCCAACATGGTGTTCGCAGGACCGCAAGAGACATACGTCAACGGCAGGAACTACCTGCAGAACATACCAGGCAACGTGACCTGGCATAAACTCACCGGCGAACGGCGAAGGATTTACAAACGCATCCAGGCAGACAAGAGCTTCACAGCATACAGAGCCTGGATACTCACCCGGATCAAAGGGAAGCCTGCCAACGTATCGGTGGCAATTTTCTCGGACAGCGCCGGAGCACCAGGCAGCCAGCTGGTGGCAGCCAGCATCCCATACACGGCACTCGACGACGTGCTCTCCGAGTGGGTCAACCAGGCATACACCGGCAACCAGGCACTGACCAACCTGACTTACTACTGGGTCCTAGTCATCGCCGATGCGAGCGACAACGATGACAACCACTGGATGATCGCAGTGAGCGACGCAGCTGGAACCACGTACACATCAGGCGCCTTCACCCCAACCCCAACAGCGGCAGCGTTTGACCTTTACTATAGGATCACCGACTTCGATTCCACCAAGACCTGCATCCCGTTCGAGTACCAGGAACAGCAGTACTTCGTTATATCAGCAGCGAGTGGAGCACCGAAGCTATACATCGCAGGCGATCGCGGCAGCGCCGATTCCAACTCCGGCCAGCTGAACAGGCTGAACGATGCCACGAAGAACTGGACGCTCAACGCCAAGACCGGAGCGATCGTGATGGTGATCGACGGACCAGGCAAGGACGAGGTGCAACCCTGGCGGACAGTCACAGCCAACGGGACCAATTACCTGCAGGTCGATACCAACTGGACCATCACACACACCACGTCGACCGTTTACGTTTTGCTCGATCCAGGGATCACAGAGATCACCGGCCATGGGCTCACCGCCCCAGTCACCGACGTGCTGGTGACCACCAAAGGGATCGTGATGTTTGCCCAAGGCGATTCAGTGGTGATCCGCTGGATGCGGGAATACAACAACGCAGGCACGTGGACCAGGGAGTTCCGTGACGACACCGGCAACAAGGCGGTCTTCCTGGAATACAAACCCCAGGCGCAGAAGATCGTCAAAGCCAACAACTCTGACGCCTCCGGGAACGTATCGATCGCACTCGCCGACCCAGTCGAATGGGCAACCGGACTGCACACCTTCGCTGCAGCAGTCGCAATTGATAGTAGGTACCGCAAGATCAACGGCATGATCGTATACCCGGACACAGGCGGAGTGGAAGCGGTCTGGATTTTCAAGACCGACATCCCGTTCATTGCGCCAGGCACCGGCAACCCTTACCCAGTCAACCTGCCGGAGATGAAGAACGTGCGCAGCCCCAACAACGGGAAGGCACTGCTGATGCACAACGTCTATCTCATTTTTAGTTTGCAGCAGGGACTGCAAAAATATTACAACGGGCAGTTTGATGACTTCGGACCCAACCTGGGTGAAGGCTTACCAGAGAACCGGCGAGGACCCGTGGTCGCAATGCTTGGATACCCCGGCAAGTTCTTTATAGCGGTCAACGCAGGGTACTCAGGTTACTCGTCGATCATGGACTCAGACGGATGGCACGAGAGATACAGAGCACCACTCGGACAGCCGATCGGCGCCCTGGCTTTCCAGGTGATCCCAGGCACAACCGTCGACCGGATGTGGGTCTACCAGGGAACGGATCTGCTATACATTCCATTCCCAAGTGAAACCGCAAACGAGCTGGAAGACAGCAGCTACCACTACACCCACGAGTTCGCAGTGGTGGCCAGCCGAATGCACAGCGGGATGTTTGACGTGCAGAAGATGGTCAAGCTGATCAAACTCCAGACCGAGGGGCTCGAGGTGGACAGCAGCGGCAACAACGTCTGCTGGCTTGAGCTGGACTACCGGCTGAACCAGGACGATGACTGGGAAACCTTCGCAGACGCCTTCACTGAGAGCCCGACACAAGGGATCGATCTCACGCCCATCTACGGACTGGCAGCCAAGCGACTGCAGCTGCGGATACGAGGCTACACATCCGACCGAACAAAGACGCCGGTGCTTTTGGCAGTGATCATCAGCACAGTGCTTCGAACCGACGTCAAGTATATGTACCCGCTGCAATTCCGACTGATGGACCACGAGCCGATGCTCGCAAACCAGGACAACGAAGCATGGACGGCGATGGAGAAGCTGCGCATCCTGGAAGACATGGCAGACTCATCGAGCGATTCGATGTTAATCGTTGACAGCGTCAGCCCACTGCTGCACGACCGGATGATCTTCCTGAACCCACCTACCACCAGGCAGATCGGGTTCGCCGATGACACCGGAAACGAATTCAAGAAGAACTTGTTCATCTGCACCGCCAGCCTCCAAGAAGCATGATGCTGAGTAAGAAGAAGAAGAAGCTGTTCGAATTCGCCAAGCCAGGGCACGTCAGGCGGCCAGAGAGATCGCCACGAGTGCCCAAGCTGACGGACCCGGCAGATCAGCCTCCCTTTTTTGTCCGCGGCCAGAAGGCAGGCAGCAAGGATGAATACTGGACCAGCCTGGCACTGGAGAAGATCGAGAAGATGACCGGATGGGGATGGGACTACCAGGTGCCACTCAACGGTGGACGCAGGCGCCGAGGTGGGAACGTCGCAGACTTCATCGTTTACGCACCCATCTATTACATACTCGATCCGATGGGTCGAGTGTGGCACACCGGGCACAGGGAAGATCGCTTCGAGATGCAGAACGTCGCCAGGGAACGAGGCTGGATTTTGATAGCCTGGTTCACAGACCAGACACCGACGAAGGATTCGGTTTATCAACTCCTTAGAAAAGAGATGCACATATGACCCAAGTGATCACCGCAGCCATGCCAGTGCAGCGCGACCTACGAATGAAGAAGGGAGCCGACTGGCGCATGACGATCACCGCCAAGGAAGACGACCAGGTCACCCCAAGGGACATCACCGGGTGGGACGTCATCCTTACTATCAAAGACAGACCCAACGGCGACCAGATGATCCAGCTGACGATCGGCGATGGGATCGCACTCACACCCGCATCAGGCCGGATGGACTTCGAAATATTATCGGAAGTCGTCGACGAGCTGGAGTTCAGCAGAGCCACCTACGACATCATCATCATCGATGCGAACGACGATAAGACCTGCCCGTTTTACGGAGATGTGGAGCTGATACCATGATCCTAATCGTTAGCGAAGTGGTCGGCAACTTTGAGATGACGACCGAGCAGATCGCAGTCTACGAAGTCGCCGACTTCGGAACGCAGCAGGGAATCTCCGCCAGCATCTTCACGGCAGCCGGTGAGCTGATCGGCGCAAGCGGACCAAGCACACCCGTCATCGTCCCAGGAGGATCGGCGCCAGGGCAAACCCTAACATGGGACCCAGGAGCAGCGACCAAGATGAGCTGGCAATTCCCAGTGGTTGAAGTGGAAGACCCAACCAACAACCTGCTCAATGGTGGGTTTGAATTTGCGCAAAGGCTCAACCCTGTCGCACTCACCACAGTCCCGGACAACACACACGGACCGGACCAATGGAAGTGCGTGAGAGAAACCGCCGACCTTCAATACATCCGAGTAGACGGCAGCGCCGAAGCAGGACTGAGCAGCAATTACTATGGGCAGTTTAAGAAGATCACCAACGCCGGGAAGTTCCTGATGGCTCAACCCTTGGAGTTTGATATCACGATCCCACTCCGGGGACGAACGATGTCATTCCAACTGAAGATGAAGGCGAGCGCCAGCAAGACGATCTACATCGCACTGGTGGAGCTGAACTCATCCGGCACCGCCAACACGATCCCGGCCCTGGTCTCGGCATACAACGCCGATGGGACACACCCAACACTCGGAGCAAACCTGGCAGTGATCGGAAGCCCAGTAGCCTGCGACGTCACCACAACCTGGACGAACTTCGTGGTGACAGCCACGATCCCATCCAACTCAAACAACCTATTGATGGCGTTATGGACCGACGCAGACTTCGCAGCCAACGACACACTGAGCCTGGCGGAGGCGGGTCTTTATTTTGGCACAACCCCACGAGCCTGGACACCCTTCCCTTACAACGAGATGCTCACCAAGCTGCAGAAGTTCTTCGAAAAGAGCTTCGGAGTGGACCGGCAGCCAGCCACAGCCGTAGGGCTCAACGCATACGAGATGCAATTCATGGCAGGCAAAGCAGGAGCCGCACTCCAATACTGCCCGACCATAAGATACTTGGCTAGGAAATTCTTGTCCACGCCCACAGTCACCATCTACAATCCAAGCGCAGCCAACGCACAAGTGAGGGATGCGACCGCACCCGCAGACTGCACAGCGACCACAGTGGTCAGCGTTTCAGGGCATCACTTCTTCCTGAGCTGCACCGGCGCCGCAGGGACCTTAGTCGGCAACAAGCTGGCGTTCAACTGGACATCAGAAGCAGCTTTATAGTGATTCGAATACGACGACGACCGAGCCCACTCCTGGAGCTGGTGTATAATCGCGCCGATTTTTATTACAACTACGGAGGAGCCCATGCCCACAAACCGGAAGCACCACTCAGACCAACAGATCGCCGCCATCCTAAAGCAGATCGATCCAAAGAAGCGAGGGTCAAGAAAATCGGTCGCCGCCAGGTACAACATCCATCCAACCACGATCAGCAAGTGGATCGCAACCCAGGGACTGCCAGAGCTGCCAACCAAGAAGACGTCAACGGACCACATCAAAAGAAGGAACGGAGCCACACCCGAACCAAACGAGCGCACCAGGCTAAGGGACGAGAACAGCAGGCTCAGAGACATCATCATTGAGCTGCTGCTGGACCGGCACACCATCCACTAACCTAACAGACACATTACAATTCTTGACAACTTGTCAAGAATTTGATATAGTAGGGGAACCAATCCAAGCGAAGGAGCACAGGCAATGGCACACACCTCAAACGGCAAATTGAGAGGTCAGGCGGCACGCACTGACCGAGCAGACCAGGCGAACTGGCTGCTGGACGAGCAGCTACGGGTGGACAGACAAGAGCAGCAGCGCAAACAGCAACTGATAGATCAACTCATGCAGCAATGCTATGACATCGAAGGGGATAGCTTCATAGCATGGTGGGAAGACGACAACAACGTCCCACCGATCATCACCCGGAGCGAGCAGATCAGAGTGCTCGAGGGAAGACTGCGCCTGCACATTGCCACAGGAATCGCCGCCACCGCCACGCCCTGCCCTCGATGCTTGGGATACCACATCACCGAGCAGTGTGAATAACTGCTCACCACCCAAAGGAGTAGCAACCAATGAACGTACGCACGAGCACGATCCCGGAAGATGTCGAGCACATCCTCCACCACGCAGCACCCACCCGCACAACATACAACGTGAAGGTGGAGCGCAACACCAAAGGCTTCAACGTTGAAGTGACAGTCGTCGGAGCCCGGAGCAAGAAGGCAGCCATCACAGCCGCCAAGGAAATGATGGCAGCACTAAGCCAGGAGTTCCCTGCCAGCACCAACGGCAACGGACACAGCGACGGAGCAACGAAGCCATGATCACCGAAGGCACCCAGTGCACAATCAAGAACCACGTCCGGCAAGAATTCTACTGGATGGTACAAGGCACCGGACCCATCCTCATCGAAGCCGGAACGAGGGTCACGGTCACCGAAGTCGACGAGGACAATGACGTGATCATGATTGAAACCCAAGACGGCAACACGACCACAGTCACCACGCTCGACAACCTGGTCGAGATCACAGAGCAGCCATGAACATCACAACCAGCACCACCGACATCGCTGCCACGACCATCGACTTCCAACCAACCCAACGATACGAAGTGACCGTGAGCACCGAGCTGACCAGGACACTCCGACTGCCGGTCGAAAGCCTGGCAGACGCAGCCACGATCGTCAAAGCCTGGATCGACCTGCACGACGTACCCGCCGACCTATGGACAGGCGGAGAAGTCTACGAACACCAGACCAGCCACGTCGCCCACATCACCTACGATGGACGGATCTGCTCACCCGATGGGAAGCGAGAGATCGACGACATCGACATGATCGATCAGAGCTACCTGGCGCCAGCCAAAGGCATCTGCCTGCATTGCAACGGCAGAGGCATCGACCCACACGGAGAAGGAGTGCAGACCTGCCCACATTGCATCAACGGACGAGCCATCAACTAACTGAAACGACGCAGCGGTCCACGCGACCGCTGCGTACCTTATCAACGAAAGGATCACAATGGAACGACGCGCACTATTTATAAGGACATCGGTCAACCAGGGCATCGACCTGGCGGCCATCGAATCATGGGAAGCCATCGCCGACCAACAGATGGTACTGACGATCAAGCTGACCATGCACAGCGGCAACCAGATCACCATCACCGGCGACGCAGCCGATGCACTGGAGATGATGCTCAAGGATGCGTCAGCCGATATCTTCTTCGACCTGAGCCCGGAGCAGAAGCAGCAGCGGGATCACAACCGTCCACCCCGGACAATCAGATAAGACCTAGATAGAAAAAGGAGTAGCACCCGATGAGCAAGAGCACACACCACGTGGAAGCAGGCAGGAAAGGTGGCAAGAAGACCGCGAAGAAATACGGGAAGCGATACATGCGCAGGCTTGGAGCTTGGGGAGGCTTCCGCATGCACGCCACATATGCAATGGTCCCATCAGGCCCGAACGACTTCGCCTACGTCGACCGCGAGACAGGCGAAGTGAAAGCCTACCAATCCGGCAGGCACAAACGAACCAACCAATAGGAGAGCGAATGGTCTACGACAAACGACAAGAAGATAAAAAGAAGGGGACCAACTACTCGATACGCATCGCATCGAGCGGATACATCCACAAGAAGGCCCGAGCCCTGGACATCTCAGACAGCCTATACGTGCAGCTGCTGATCGACCACGACCAGCAGCAGATCAAGGAGCCGAGCAGCAACTGGATCGCACAGCAGGTCAAGGCAATGAAGGAGGAAGGGTGATCACCATCATCATCGCAAGCCAGATCAGAACAAACGATCCCGACACGATCCCGGATGCCCTCCAGTGGGCAGCCGCGATCGAAGTCGTAGTCGAGACACTTCTTCTTCTTGTATGGGTGGGGATATAAAGCGACAGACCCGCTGGCAAGGCAGGTCTGTCAAAGCGATGGAGCAACACCCAGGCAAAGGTGCAGTCTTGAATTGATTATACCAGAACCCGGGATCCTACCACCGGCGATGGCGATGCAGGCCCACACCCGGGACCGCACCACCAGAACCGACGATACCGCCGGCGCCACCACCGGAAGTGGTGGTGCCACCACCAGGAGCACAAGCGATGGATCAACAGGCAATGCAATCATTAGTACAACAACTGAGGGGACCAGCAGCGCAGATCGTGCTCGCCTTTTTCTTTTCAGGGTTTAGAGCGATGGACGCCAAGGACATCAAAGCCTGGACCGGGCTCAAGCTAGAGACGATCCACAACAACATCCCCACCCTAGAGAGACTGAGCATGATCGGCGAGCAGACAACCGCACACGGACGCAAGCTATGGGTGCCAGGCAGCGCCATGCTTTTCACAGAGGTGACCCGCAGCCTGACCAATGGAAGCGCCGAACTCCAGGACTCCGTGGGACGGATTCCTGAAGCCCAGGAATCCGGCAAACGGATTCCTGGAGCCCCTATTATTATTGTTACTCAAGGGAGCCCACAGGTCTCTTCTATAAGTAATAATAATAATAAGCAGGAATCCGGCAAACGGATTCCTGGAGCGCAGGAACCCGCCGAACGGATACCTGACCAGGCAACGGTCAAGGCACTGCAGAAACACGGCATCGTGGGACGGAAGCGGAACGAGCTGCTCGCCTGCGAGTGGGTCACCGCCACATACGTCGAGGCACACGTGGACTACGCCCAAGCCGAGGGACGCTGGAAAGGTGGCGGACACATCGGGATCGCAATCATCCGAATGCTTGATCACATGCCGGAGCCGAAGCGCCAGGACAATGGGCACACGGAGAACTGCGCATGCGATGAGTGCACCGGAGCCGAAGACCAACCAACCTGGCGCTACACATCCCCGGAAGTCACCCACGCACCAGAGTCAACAGGCTTCTGCATTTGGCAAGACAAGCTGCCCGACGTCCACGAGAGCGGACCACTCCAAGGACAGCACAAGCTGACACCGTTCTGCAAGGGACCACGCAGAGCCGGATCAAGATATTGTGAGAAGCACCACCAGCGAGCAAGGCTCGAATTAGAAAGTGAGTAAAGCGATGAACACACCAACCATACAGACCAGGCTGGCAGACCAGGTCAAAGCCATCCACAAACCAGAAGAACGTGAATGGAGAACGATGGAAGGCATGCCAGACTTTGAGAACAAAGAACAAGCCGAGCAGTGGATCAAGGACAACGGTCCCACACTCGGAGCACACGGATACATCTTCCAGATTGTCGAGGAAGAATGAGCGCCACGAGCAACGACTGGAGATACGTGGTCGCACAGAACTGGAGAGACGAGGGGTCCGATTTGGGGGAGCGAGAGAGTGTGCTGACGAAGGAAGGCGACGAGCACATGACGGAGCCAGGCAGATCGACCACGCTCTGCGGGATCGAGCTGACCAAACTCGGCGACAAGTACGCAAGCAGCATGACTCAGGACCGGACCCGCAAACGCTGCGCCAAGTGCATCGATGCATACAAGGTCCACCCACGCAGCGAGTACGCCAAGTGGATGGCAGCGATCGCAGCGACGACCCGGACTTAACTGGCACTTGTTGAGATGGGGGAAAAGTTGTAAACTTGTCAAGACGCAGTAGCTCGCCCTGATGGTGGAGTAGCAGCCTCCATCAGAGCGAGCGACTTAATTGTAACAAAACCAAAAAGGAGTAGCGCATGAACAAGTGGATCACACTCACAACGATCACGTTCATTCTCCTGACCGGGTGCACACCAGACGCACGCAAGGAAGCCCAGGCGTACCAGATCAGGAGCGAAGCTGACCAGGCTGCGATCACAGCCGAGCAGCAACGTGCACAGGCGGACGAAGCGCACGCCATCTACATGGAACAACTGAAGCTGGAGCAGCAACACCGAACCGCGACTGCAGCGCAGTGGGAAGCCGGACTGAACACCATGATCATATGGGCGTTTCGGATAGGCACTATAGCCCTCTGCATTGTGATCATTGGCATCGGTCGAGGTGCACACCAGGCCGCACTCGGAATAGGAGAAGCCGCATCGAAGAAAGCGATGCTGGCTGCGCACCTGATTCCAATCGACACACAGACTGGACAATACCCGGCCTTGCTTCAATACAATGGAAGCGGCAAGTACACACTCACGGATATCA
>Ga0075428_100000437_pt1 | contig 41489 bp, 33 predicted proteins | sample RhiMetdeltSRZDD2_FD_75291 | JGI IMG/M metagenome (GOLD analysis project Ga0075428, IMG submission 75291) | Populus rhizosphere microbial communities from Tennessee, USA - Rhizosphere MetaG P. deltoides SRZDD2 | ecosystem: Host-associated > Plants > Roots > Rhizosphere > Soil | place: USA... | reverse complement strand
TCGAGCAGCAGGAACCGCGGTTCAGCGGCGAGCGCTCTGGCCAGCGAGACGCATTGCTGCGTGCCGAGCGACAGCTGCGCGGGGATCTGCCCGGCGGCGTCGGCCACTCCGACGATTGCCAGGTAACGGTCGGCGGCCGCCAGCTGATCCCGCAACCGGCGCATCCCCGGCCGCTGGGCGACCGCGAGACGGACGTTTTCGCGCGCCGTCATCCACGGCAGCAGGCAGGGTGCCTGGAACACGATCGCGCGTTCGGCCCCCGGGCCGACGACCTCGGTGCCGTCGATGATGACGCCGCCCAGCGTCGCCTGATCGAGCCCGGCGATGATCGACAGCACCGTCGACTTGCCGCACCCGGAATGCCCGAGGATGGCGACGAACTCCCCCGCCTTCACCTTGGCGTTGACGTCCTTGACGGCAACGAAGGGACCCGTCGGTGTGTCGAAGACCTTCGAGAGACCGGTGAGCTCCAGCGGTATGCTCATGACAACGACACGGGATGTGGTTTTTCAGCAACGACCCGTGGTTTCGTTTTCTCCTCTTCGGTAAGCACTACACCCGTTCGCAGGCGGCGGCTTCCGAGCGCCGCCGTCAACGTCGCCACCACGTGGGCGCGGACGCGCGAGGCCTGCTCGTCGTGCGCAAGCTGCGCGACTGTGCGCCCGCGCGGCAGATCGACGCTGATCGGAGCGCCCAGCGTCGCCGGCGGCCCGGGCAGAATCGGGACGATCCGGTCCGACAGCAGCAGCGCTTCCTCCACGCTGTTGGTGATCATGATGGTTGTCACGGGCTTGCCCACCGACGAACAGAGGCGCATCAACTCCCCCTGCAGCGTCTCGCGCGTCAGCGCGTCGAGCGCGCCGAACGGTTCGTCCAGGAACAGCAGGTCGGGGTCGGCCGCGAACGCGCGCGCGATCGCCACGCGCTGGCGCATGCCGCCCGAAAGCTGCCGCGGGCGGCGGTGCAGCGCATTGCCAAGGCCGACCTGTTCGAGCACGTGCGTCGCTCTCGCCTTCTGCTCCTCGCGCGTCAGCGTCCGGCATGACGCCTCGACCGCCAGCCGGACATTCTCGAGTGCGGTGAACCAGGGGAGCAGCGAATAGTTCTGGAACACGAACGCGGCGTTGTCCCTGACGCCGGTGACCGTCTCGCCGTCGACGCTGACGGTTCCCGCGTCCGCGGACGACAATCCCGCCAGGATGCTGAGCAGCGTCGTCTTGCCGCTGCCCATGGCGCCGACGATCGAGACGAACTCACCGCGCTCGACCGACAGCGACACGTCGCGCAGCACGGGGCGGACACCGCGGCCCGCGGAGAACGATTTGGTGACCCCAGCGATTTCTATGTACGACAACGGATCAGACCGCCCTCAACCTGGCCTCGGCAAACCCCATCAGCCGGTCGAGCACGAACCCGATGATGCCGATGGTAAGAATCGCCAGCAGAATGTGCGCATAAATCAGGCTGTTGTATTCCTGCCAGAGGAACCCGCCAACGCCCGGCGTTCCCGTCAGCATCTCGCTGGCGACGATGACGAGCCAGGCGATGCCGAGGCTCAGCCTGTAGCCGGTAAACATGTAGGGGAGCGTCGCCGGCACGATGATCTTCAGGAACGTCGTCGTCTTCGAGAGCCGCAGCACTTTGGCGACGTTCCAGTAATCCTGGGGAATCGCGCGGACGCCCATCATGGTGTTGATGATGGTCGGCCACATCGAGCAGACGGCGATGGCGAAGAGCGCCGCCGGCTCCGACCTGCGGAACAAAACGAGGCCGAGCGGCAGCCAGGCGAGCGGGGAAATCGGCCGCAGCACCTGCATCAGCGGATCGAACATCCGCGTCAGCAGCGGCGAGACGCCGAGCAGAAATCCGACCGGCGTGCCAATCGCCGCGCCCAGCAGGAAACCCTGACCGACGCGGACCAGGCTGTAGTACGCCAGGCGTGCAATGCCCTGGTCCACTTCGCCGCGCTTGGCGAACGGCTCGAGCACGTACAGCCTGCTCTCCTCCCACGTGCGCAGCGGGGAGGGCAGGTCGGTCACCTTGAGACTCGCGCCCCACCAGGCAAGCAGCGCCAGTCCGACCCCTACGAGCGGGAGCAGCAGGTACAGGAGTCGCTTCATGAAGTGGCCGCCATGCTGTGCACCTTGAACGAGGTCACGTACTTTTCGGGGTTCGACCCGTCGAACACGCCGTCGAACAGCGTGATCTTCTGCTCCTCGGCGACGCTGACGGCCACGCCCAGCTCCTTCATCGCCTCGAGGTAGAGATCGGACCGCAGCACGCGCTTCGGGATGGCGTTGTAATCGGGCGCCGTCTTCACCATGCCCCAGCGCCTGAACTGGGTCAGCCACCACCTGCCGTAAATCTGGTGCGGGTAATTGCAGTTCCGATTCGAGAAGATCATGTAGTTCGGGTCCTGCTCGACGCGTCCGTCGCCGTACTCGTACTTGCCCTGGAGGCGCTCGAGGATGGTCGAGGGCGGGCAGTTGATGTATGCCGGCCTGGCGATGACCTCGGCGAACTTCGGGCGGTTCTCCATTTTGTCGAGGTCGACGCTTGCCAGGTGGAGCGCCTTGAGCACGGCCTTCACCGTTTTTGGGTTCCTGTTGGCGAACTCCTCCGTGAACGCGCAGACCTTTTCAGGATGGTCCTTCCACAGCTGCTGCGTGGTGACGGCGGTGAAGCCGATGCCGTCCTCGATCGCCCGGTTGTTCCACGGCTCTCCAACGCAGAAGCCGTCCATCTTGTCGACCTTCATGTTCGCCACCATCTGCGCCGGTGGAATCGTGATCAGGGTGACGTCGCGGTCGGGATTGATGCCGCCCGAGGCCAGCCAGTAGCGGACCCACATGGCATGCGTCCCGGGCGGGAAGGTCATCGCAAATGTCAGCGGCTCGCCGGCGGCCTTCGCCTTGTCGGCGAGCGGCTTGATCTGCGCGGGCGTCTTTGCGCCGGCAGCCTTCAGCTTGTTGTTGAGCGTGATCGCCTGGCCGTTGCGATTGAGCAGCCACGGGATCACTATCGGCTTCACCGGCGAGCCCGCGAGCCCCATCGTCGAGGCGAGCGGCATGCCGAGCAGCATGTGCGTCGCCTGGTTCTCGCCGAGCGACAGCTTGTCGCGAATGACGGCCCACGAGGCTTCCTTCGAGATCACCGAGTTGATCCCGAACTTCTTGAAGTAGCCAAGCTCGTGCGCCATGACGATCGAGGAGCAGTCGGTGAGCGCGATGATGCCGAAGCGCATGTCGCGCACTTCGGGCCCGTCCTGCGCGTAGGCGCCGCCGACCCAGCCGCCGGGCATGCCCGACACGAGCATCGCGGCAGTGGATGCGCCCGTGGCTTTGATGAACGTGCGTCTCGAAGTCTTTTTCATGTCACCTCTCTGCGAGGAATACGTAGGTCGCCATGACGTAGGGGTGGCTGTAGGACGCGCCGGGCGTCGCTTCCTTCAGGAAGGCGCCGGTAAAGATGTGCGCGTAGCCTGCGGCCAGCTGGAGCTGGGGGGTGAGCGCCTTCGTCGCCTGGATATCGATCTCCTGTCCGACGTGCGCTGACGAGGCTCCGGCCACCACGCGGGCGAGCACCGCGCCGCCGGCGGCGTAGAGCGCGTCACGCTTCTCGTTGAGCCACCAGGAGTGATAGTTCGCCATCACCGGCAGCCCTTTCCACGGTGTGAGCTCGATGCCGGCGCGCATGTGGCGGATGTTCCGCCAGCCGACCTGATCGGCCAGGCCGTACTTGTCATGCGGCGTCGGGTAGAGCTGATCGAAGGTGCCGCGCGTACCATCGGCGGGGTCGCTGTCCCCGCTGGCGTAGTTGAATTCGCCGCTGGTCCGGAACGCGAGCGAGCCAGAGGGGGGCGTTCGCAGGGTGTAATGACCGGCCCAGGCGCTGACATCATCCGTGCCGAGCGAACCGGTCTGCACCGCGGTGTCGGTGTTGTATTCGAGGCCGGCGGGCAGCTTGCCGATCCACCGTACGCCCATCGTCGCCAGGCTGAGCGAGCCCCGCGTGGCCGTTTCGGTCAGCAGGTTCACGTCGCGTTTCCAGAACGCGTATGGTTCGACCGACGCCCCCGGCACCAGCGCAGGCGCTGTCGCATACGCCCCGGCGAACCTGTTGCCGGCGCCGCTCCTGTCGAACTCCCCTTCGAGAATGCGCACGACCGACGCCCCGAAGACGTCGACCGACAGCCGCTTGCCGCGGACAGTCAGCTTTGCCGCGTCGAACGTGCGCGCCGCATTGAGCCAGCCGACATGCCCGACCAGGCGCTGCTCGCCATAGACGAGCTCCTGGCGACCGACGCGGACGGCGATGCGGCTTTGCGCGTTCCCGACGTCGGCGAACGCCATGCGCACATCGAACGGCGCGCGGAAAGGCGTGCCGGTTGGGCCCACGGTCTTCCGGGCGACGCGCGCATCCTGTGCCTGGACCTGAAACGAGAGCAGACGCGCCGGCGTGATCGTCGCGTTCAGCCGCAGACGCGACAGGTAATAGAGATCCTCTCGCGTGTCGTTGAATCCAAGCCCGTCGAATCCTTCGATCCGCTCGCGGAACTCGCCCCGCACACGGACCCACGCCGGCAGAGCTTCGTTGGCGCGGTTCAGGATCGGCGGCGTCGGGACAGACGGCGTAACAGACGTCGGGACAGACGGCGTGACGGGCGGAGCCACCACTTGCGGCGCCGCCACGGGGCTGGCCTGCTGCGCGGCCAGGGGAATCGGGAGAAGCAGTGCGAGCGCGCACCAGATCGCGTGCGCTGCGCGCCCTCGAGAGCGACAGCCATACGTCACAGAAACGCCTCCGTTCATCGAGAACAGGTGAAGCCGGCGAGGGCGATCCGCGGCGTCGTGGCCGTCGGTGACGTGGCGAGCAAGCGATGTTCCGTGTGGGCGTACGGCTGAGCGCGATTGGTAACTCGTTGATCGCACACGGCTTGATCGATCAGCGCGCCCATCGCGCGGTCATCGACGGCACCAACACATTTGTTTGAAAAGAAATTTCGAGCGACAGGTTCGTGTGATTACGGGGTCCGCCTGAAGGCGGACACTACGTCCGAACTGGGTCCCAACTGCGTTCCAACGTACCTAACTACGTCCCAACGTACGTAGTGTCCGGCTTTAGCCGGACCTGATCGATCAATTCATTCAAAAATGTGTGATCGACTCGATCGCCACACATTCATGTCGCGTCGTCACGTCTTGTCGCGCGTGCGTGATCCGTGTATCTTCAGAGTCGCGGCGCGCGCTCCACGTTGCAGCGCGCATTTTTCGCCGCCCCTCTCGCAGTTTCCCGCTCCAGGACGAGCAGACGCATTCGCCGCGGTGTTTCGTACGGCGACTGCACCGCGTTTTGCACGGCTGGAGTGTCAATGCCCTTACCGCTGCTGCGGCGCACGACGGAAGACGATGCGAGGTTCGTCCTGTCGCGTGCGCGCTTGCCTGCGCCCGCCTCCGACACGAGAATGCCCGCCCGGCTGCCGCGACTCGGCGAGCAGTACCGCTTCCACGTGGACATGGGCAGCTGCATCGGCTGCAAATGCTGCGTTGTCGCCTGCAACGAACAGAACGGCAACCCTGCGTCGATCAACTGGCGCCGCGTCGGCGAAATCGAGGGCGGTTTCTATCCCGCGGCGAGCCGAGCCTACCTCTCGATGGGCTGCAACCACTGCGTGGACCCGACATGTCTGAGCGGGTGTCCGGTGGACGCGTACTCAAAGGACTCAGTGACCGGGATCGTCCGCCACAGCGCCGAGGCGTGCATCGGCTGTCAGTACTGCACATGGAACTGCTCGTACGGCGTGCCGCAGTACAACGCGGAGCGCGGTGTCGTCGGCAAGTGCGACATGTGCTACGGCCGGCTGGAGCACGGGCAGGCGCCCGCCTGCGTCAGCGCATGCCCCGAAGGGGCGATCGCCATCGAGCTGGTGAACATCGACGAGTGGCGCGCTGCGTCGGCGATCGCCTGGCCCGGCCGAGGCCTGCCCGCACTTGACGGCAGCCTCTCCACGACCCGCGTGACGATGCCCGCGCATCTTCCGCCGAACGGACGTCCGGTGGATTTGAGCCACGTGGCGCCGGAGCCCGCGCACTGGTCGCTCGTCCTCATGACGGTGCTGACGCAGCTGTCCGTCGGCACGTTTGTCGTCATCTGGCTGCTGCAGCTGACAGGCGGGACGACACGGCTGGGCACGGCGGCTCTGACGTCGCTCGGCGTCGCGGCGCTGGCATTTGGCGGCGCGACCCTGCACCTGGGACGGCCGGTGTATGCCTACCGGGCGGTCATGATGTGGCGGCGCTCCTGGCTGAGCCGCGAAGTGGCGTTGTTCGGCGCGTTTTCGGTCGTCGCGGGGTTGTATGCGGTCGTCTTGTTTACCCTCGAGCCGGCTTTAGCCGGCTTATGGGTCGGTGGATTGTGCACGCTGCTAGGTATCGCGGGAATTACAGCCAGCGCGTGCATCTACCGCGTTCCATCCCGCCCCGCATGGAACACGCGACTGACGCTGCTGCAGTTCAACCTCACCGCCGCCGCGCTGGGCCCGCTGCTTGTGCTGGCGGTCGGCGCGAGCGACGCCAGAGGACTCGCGCTCGCGGCGGTTGCGATGTCGGGCGCGCAGCTGCTGCTCGTCGCCCTTCGCTTCGTACGGCTCGTGGCCACCGACAGCGTCGAGCTGAGAGGCACCGCGCGCCTGCTTTCGACGACGTTCAAGCCGCAATTCATGGCGCGGGCGTTCTTGCTGGGTGCCGGCGGTATCGTCCTGCCCCTGGTCGCCACCGGCCGCGTGATGCCGTGGGCGGCGTTCACCCTCGCCCTCGCCGGTGAGATCGTCGGCCGCTACCTCTTCTTCGTCAGCGTCGTCCCCAAACACATGGCGACGCCATATCTCGAACTCGGGAGCGAGGCAGCATGACGCTGAGGCGGATGCTCGGCCTCGACACCCGCGCCGAACGCTACGCCTACGCATCGGATGCGGAGCTCGGCTACGTGTCTGCGCAGAAGGTGCCCGAACGGTGGGTCGCGACGACCTGCGGCTACTGCTCGGTCGGCTGCGGCATGTTCATCGGTGTCCGGGACGGCCGCGCCGTCAGCGTCCGCGGCAATCCCGATCATCCCGTCAACCGCGGCATGCTCTGCCCCAAGGGGCTCTCGGAGCATCACACCATAGACGCCGAGAACCGGGCGCGCGTCCCGTTGATGAAGCAGGGAGGTCGATTCGCCCGCGTGAGCTGGCCGCAAGCGCTCGAAACGATGGCCAAAACGTTCCGCGGCGTCCAGGCCAGGTACGGGCCCGACGCCGTCGGCGTCATCAGCACCGGCCAGCTCGTCACCGAGGAGTTCTATGCGCTCGGCAAACTGGTGCAGCTCGGCATCGGCACCCGCAACTACGACGGCAACACCACGCTCTGCATGTCGACGGCGGTCGCCGGATACAAGCGATCGTTCGGCAGCGACGGCCCGCCCGGGGCGTACGAGGATCTGGAACGCGCCGACGTGATCCTCCTGATCGGCGCCAACATCGCTGACAACCATCCGATCCTTTGCCGCCGGCTCGAAGCTAATCCCGGCACCACGCTCATCGTCGTCGACCCGCGCGTCACCAAGACGGCCATGCTGGCCGACCTGCACCTGCCTATCCGGCCGCGCGCTGACCTGGCGCTGCTGAACGGCCTGATTCACATCATCATCGAACGCGATCTCGTCGATCACGAGTACATCGAGCGCCACACGACCGGCTTCGACGCGCTGCGCGAGTCGGTCAGCGGCTACACACCCGACTATGTCGCGCAGATCACCGGGATCGAACCGGATCTGCTTCTCCGGACGGCCGCGCTGTATGCCGGCGCCCGCGCGGCCTTCATCGCCTGGACGATGGGGGTGAATCACAGTACGAAGGGAACCGAGACCGTCAACGCGATCAACAACCTCGCGCTGGTTACCGGCAACATCGGCCGGCCGGGCGCAGCGCCGTTCTCGATCACCGGCCAGTGCAACGCCATGGGCACGCGCGAAGCCGGATTTGCGTCGAGCATGCCCGGCTACCGCGCGTTCGAAAATCCCGCCCATCGCGCCGAACTGGCGGCGCTCTGGAACGTGCCGGTTGAGCGAATTCCCGACGCCCGCGGCCTGGCGTATCCCGACATCATCGAGGCGGCGCTCGACAGGCGGATCCGCGCGCTCTGGATCATTGCCACCAACCCGATCGTGTCCTTCCCCAATTTAGGCGCGCTGAAACAGGCGCTCGAGGGGCTGGACTTCCTCGTCGTGCAGGACGGCTTTCACCCGACGCCCACAACCGAGCTCGCGGATCTCGTGCTGCCGGCCGCCATCTGGGGCGAAAAGGAGGGCACCTACACCAACTCCGAGCGGCGTGTGAGCAAGGCGAACCGCGCGTGCGACCCGCCGGGAGAGGCGCGAGCCGACTTCGACATCTTCCTCGACCTGGCGACGACGCTGGGCGTCCGCGACGAGATTTTTCCTGGCTGGCACACGCCGGGCGATGCCTTCGACGAGTGGCGCCGCGTCTCGGCCGGCCGCCTCTGCGACTACTCCGGCATGACCTACGCGGCGATCGAAGCGAACGGCGGAATGCAGTGGCCGTTCCCGAAGGGCGAACCCGGAACCCGGAACCCGGAACCATCTCCCCGGCTTTATACCGACGGCGTGTTCCAGACGCCAGACGGCCGCGCGCGGCTGCTGCCCGTGCAGTGGGAGCCGTTTCCCGAGCAGCCGACCGACGACTATCCATTGGTACTCAACACCGGCCGCACCGTCGAACACTGGCACACCCGAACCAAGACCGCCAACGTTCCGATCCTCGAGCGGCTGTCCCCCAGGGCGTGGGTGGAGATGAACCCGCGCGATGCACGCGGGCTGAGGCTGAAAGCGCGCGATCGCGTCGACGTCGTGTCGCGGCGCGGCCGGATGCGCGGCGTCGAACTGCGCGTCACCGAGACAATCGCGCCAGGCGAAGTGTTCGTGCCGTTCCACTACGCCGAGGCCAACGCCAACACGGTGACGCAAAGCGCGTTCGACCCGGTGTCGCGCGAGCCGAACTACAAGCAGTCGGCGGTTCGCGTCGAAAGGGCCGTATGAAACAGCGCCTCGTCGTCGTCGGCAACGGCATGGCGGGCATGGCGTGCGTCGAGCAGATCCTCAAGTACGCCCCGCGTTTCGACATCACCGTGTTCGGCGACGAGACGCACGTCAATTACAACCGCGTGCTGCTGTCGTCGGTGCTGGCCGGCGAGAAGGCGGCCGACGACATCATCGTCAATCCGCTGGAGTGGTACCGGAAAAACGAGATCACGCTCCGCGCCGGAGTGCGGATCGTCGACGTCGATCCGGACGCCAGGACCGTAACCGGAGACGAAGGGAGCGTGACCGGGTACGACGTGCTGCTGCTGGCCACCGGCAGCTCGGCATGGTTCCCGAAGATCGAGGGGCTCGACAAGGACGGCGTGCTGGCGTTCCGCACCCTCGACGACACCCGTGAGCTGCTGCGCCGCGCCGGTCCGCAGACGAAGGCGGTCGTGATTGGCGGCGGGCTCCTCGGCCTCGAGGCGGCGCGCGGGCTGCAGGTGCGGGGCTGCCGGGTGACCGTCGTGCACCTCATGCCCACGCTGATGGAGCGCCAGCTCGATCCTGACGGCGGCCACTACCTGCTCGGAAAGATGGAAGACCTCGGAATCAAGGTGCTGCTCGGCCGCACGACGACCGCCGTGCTCGGCAACGGTCACGTCGAGGGCGTCGCGCTCTCCGATGACAGCTGCCTTGAAGCCGACCTCGTCGTCGTCGCGGCTGGGATCCGCCCGAACGTGGAGCTCGCTTACAAAGCCGGACTCCACGTCAATCGCGGCGTCGTCGTCAACGACTACATGGAGACCTCGTCGCCGAGCGTCTATGCCGTCGGCGAGTGTGTCGAGCACCGCGGGGTCTGCTATGGCCTGGTGGCGCCGCTGTTCGAGCAGGGCAAAGTGCTCGCGGCCACGATCACCGGCAACCGGGGACCGACCTACACCGGCACGGTGCAGGCGGCAAAGCTGAAGATCATGGGGGTCGACGTCTTCTCGGCCGGCGACTGGAGCGAGCAGCACTCGGAACCCGTGCGCTTCGAGGACCGCGCGCTTGGCGTCTACAAGAAGCTGACGGTGCGGGACGGCAAACTTGCGGGCGTCATTCTCGTCGGCGATACCAGTGACAGCCACCGGTACATGGAATGGCTGCGGACGCAGGCCGACCTCACCAGCCAGCGGCGGCATCTGCTGTTCCCGCCCCCGGCCGCGGATGCGGGCCTCGACGTCGCCGAGATGGCGGACAGCGCCACAGTCTGCGGCTGCGTCGGCGTGACGAAAGGCGCCATCATCCAGGCGATCCACGAGCGCGGCGTAAACACGCTGTCGCAGCTGAAGGAATGCACCCGCGCCAGCACAGGCTGCGGCAGCTGCAGCAGCATGTGCCAGGACCTGCTGCGCGCCGTGGCGCCGGAGTTCGAGGAAGAGGCGAAAAAGGTGATCTGCGGCTGTCTGCCGTTCGCCGAAGACCGCCTGCGCGACATCCTGCGGAGTCAGCGCCTGAAGTCGGTCTACGAGGTGCTGGAGATCTACGGCAACGGCCAGGGCTGCGAGATCTGCAAGCCGGCGCTCAGCTACATGCTCGACATGCTCTGGTGCGGCGATCACGAAGAGGATCGCTCGGCGCGCTTCATCAACGACCGCGTGCACGCCAACATCCAGAAGGACGGGACATTCTCGGTGATCCCGCGCATCCGCGGCGGCGTGACCAGCGCCGCCGAGCTGCGCAAGATCGCCGACGTCGCCGACAAGTACCGCGTGCCGATGGTGAAAATCACCGGCAGCCAGCGTATCGATCTCCTCGGCGTCAAGAAGGAAGACCTGCCGAGGATCTGGGCGGACCTCGACATGCCGTCGGGCCAGGCGTACACCAAGGGCGTGCGCATGGTGAAGACGTGCATCGGCACCGACTTCTGCCGCTTCGGCACGCAGGATTCCACCAGCGCCGGCGTGGAGCTGGAGCGCCGGTTCGAGCAGCTGTACACGCCGCACAAGGTGAAGATGGCGGCCGTGGGCTGTCCGCGCAACTGCGCCGAAGCAACCGTGAAGGACATCGGGCTCGTCGGCCAGGAAGGCGGCTGGCAGGTGGTGGTCGGCGGCGCCGCCGGCAAATCCGTTCGCAAGGCGGATCTCCTGACGACCGTCGAATCCACCGAGCAGGCGCTCGAAGCGGCGGAGCTCTTCTTCCAGTACTACCGGGAAAACGCGAACTACCTGGAGCGCACCTATGACTTCGTCGAGCGCACGGGCATCGAGAAAGTGCGAAAGGACACCGTCTACGCCCCCGAGCCGGTGAGGCAGGGGCTGCGCGACCGCTTTGCCAAATCAAAGGCGCGGGCCGTCGATCCCTGGCTCGAAGGACGGCAGCCACGTACAGCGGCGCAGTTCGTCCCGATCCAGGCGCTGCAGAAGGTGCTGGCATGAACGGACGGCAGTGGGTGCAGATCACCTCGTGCGAGAACATCCCGCTCCGCGAAGGGCGCGCCGTCACGCTTGGCGACCGCGAGATTGCGATCTTCAATCTTGGCGATCGGTTCCTGGCGACTGACAACCGCTGCCCGCACCGCGGCGGCCCGCTCTGCGACGGCATAGTCGCCGGCGGATCAGTCGTGTGCCCGCTGCATGCCTGGAAAGTCAAGCTCGACACCGGCGCCGTGGAGCGCCCTGCCGCGCACGACAAGTGCGTCGCGACCTACGCGACACGTATCGACAACGGAGTCGTGATGATCGAACTTCCCAATCGCTAATCGCCAATCACAAATCACAAATGAAGAACCAGGTCGTCCCCTTGGAAGACGAGAAACAGACCACCACGGAGATCGGGTTTCTCCACGAGATCGGCAGCCGCTTTGCCGCAGCCGACTCGCTTCATTCCGTCCTGAACCGCGTCGTGCACTTCGTCTCGAGCGTGGTGCAGTGCGACTCCTGCTTCATCTACGTGCTCGAGAACGACGAACTGGTGCTGCGCGCGTCGAAGATCCCGCACGCCGACGTCATCGATCGGCTGCGGCTGCGCGTCGGCCAGGGGCTGACGGGCTGGGTCGCCGAGCACCGGCAGCCGGTCGCCATTCCCGTCCACGCCTTCGAAGATCCGCGCTTCCAGGTGTTCAACGAGCTGCCCGAGGATCGCTACGAGGCATTCCTATCGGTGCCCGTGCTGTGCCGCGGCCGCCTCGTCGCCGTCATCAACCTGCAGCATCGCCATCCGCACGAACACAGCGGGAGCGAGATTCAGCTGGTCGCCACTGCCGGGTTCCTGGTGGGAGCGGAGATCGAGCTGGCGCGGCTCGAAACCGAGAACAGCCAGCTGTCGGAGCGGCTTGAAACGCGGAAGGTGCTCGATCGCGCAAAAGGAATCCTGCAGCGCGATCTGGGTATCACCGAGGAAGAGGCGTACCTGACGATCCAGCGGCAAAGCCGGCAGCGCCGCCGATCGAAGCGGGAGATCGCCGAAGCGATCCTGCTGGCCGACGAGCTCCGCCGCGGCATCGGCGGCTGAGGCGCACCCTCCGGAGAACTCGCCGCGTGGCGGTTTGCGGGATACTGGATAACCCCCTAGAATCCCATCCGGCTCATGCTCCGGAGGACGGGTACGGTCTTCGTGCTGGCGCTGGTGTGCGCCTGCGGCGGCGGATCGCCGATGCGACCGGCAGGCCCCGACCCGGCCCCATCCCCGCCGCCGCCACCGCCGCCGCTCATGGGCACCGTGGAGACGCTGGTTGGCGCGGGCGATATCGGGTGGTGCGGCGTGCCGGGCGCGGAGCAGACCGCGTCGCTGCTCGATCGGATCGGCGGTACTGTCATCGCTGTCGGCGACAACGCGTACCTGTCAGGCGGGCGGCAGGAGTATGCGGATTGCTACGATCCCTGGTGGGGACGCCACAAGGCCCGCACGCGGCCGGTTCCAGGGAACCATGAGTATCTGACCCCGGGCGCTGCCGGCTACTTCGCCTATTTTGGCGCGGCCGCCGGGCCGCCCGGCCTCGGATACTACAGCTATCGCCTCGGCTCGTGGCACATAATCGCCCTCAACAGTGAAATCTCCGCGTTTCCCGGATCGCCCCAGCTCGAGTGGCTGCGCGGCGAGCTTGCCTCGAACCCTGTTCGCTGCACGCTGGCGTACTTCCACACGCCCGTGTTCGGCTCGGGATCGAATGGCGGCAACCCGCACATGCAGACCGCGTGGTCCGTGCTCTACGCGGGAAACGCGGACGTGATCGTGAACGGACACAACCACAGTTACGAGCGCTTCGCGCCGCAGGATGCGGACGGCCGGCCGGACGCAGCGCGCGGCATCCGGCAGTTCACGGCCGGCACGGGCGGGGCGCCGCTGACGAGCATGCCTTTTCCGGCAGCGAACAGCGAGGTGCGGAACAACTCCACCTGGGGTGTGCTCAGGCTGACGCTGATGGCCGACTCGTACGATTGGGAGTTCGTCCCCGTCCCCGGCAGCGCGTTTACCGATCGTGGTACCGGAAGCTGTCATTGAGGCGATGTGATGGGTGAGCGTGATCTGCAGCGCTGGCGCGAGCTGCTGAAGCGGCGTGAAGCGAGCCGCGGAATGCTCGTCGCCTTCGAGGGTCCGGACGGATCCGGCAAGACGACGCAGCGCAAGCTGTTCAAGCAGTGGTTGAAGAGCGAGGGCGCGCCGGTGACGACGACGAAGTGGAACTCGTCGGCGCTGATCAAGCCGCTGGTCAAGGTGCGCAAGCACGTGCGCGCGCTCAGCCCGGAGGAGTTCTGCTTCCTGCACGCGGCCGACTTCCGCCACCGGCTCGAGACCGAGGTCCTGCCCGCCGTATGGGAGGGCACGACGGTCGTCGCCGATCGATACCTCTTCACCGCGCTCGCGCGCGACGCCGCCCGCGGCCTGCCGTTCGACTGGCTGCTGAACGTCTACGCGCCGATTCTCTGGCCGGACGTCGTCTTCTATTTCGCCGTCTCGCCCGATACGTCCGGCATGCGCATTGCCGCCACCCGCGAGCCGAAATATTACGAAGCCGGCCAGGACATCACCGGGATCGACGATCCTCACGCCAGCTACAAGCAGTTCATCAGCCGCGTCATCCGCGAGTACGAGGCGCTGGCGCTGATCTTCCGTTTCGTCACCATCGACGCCGAGCGCTCGATCAACGAGCAGCATCGGGAGATCCGCGAGCATTACCAGCAGGTGCAGCGGCTCTCGTGGTCCGAATGGAACGTCGAGCCGCTCGCCGAGTGGCTGGCGCACCAGACGGAGGCCGCCCGCCTCCGCCCAGAAGGGCCCCGGCGTGGCAAGCCCGCGGCTGGGGCCGTCGCGATATGAAAACGGCGAGAGGCCAGTTGATTGCCGTGGACGGCAGCGGTGCCAGTCTGTCCGCCGCGGCAAAAACGCTGACAGCCGCACTGCGCCGCGAACGCGACGGCAGCGGCATCAGCGGCTGGGACTCGTCAGGCATCTTCACCGAAATTGACACGGATGCCGACGCCGGGAGTCCGTCGGCGCGGACGCTGACGCTGCTCTACGCCGCCGACCTGGCGTTCAGGATTCGCTGGCAGATCCGTCCCGCAATCGACGCCGGCTTGTCGGTCGTGGCGGCGCCGTACGTGGACACCGCGAAGGCGCTCGCGATCTCGGCCGGCCTGCCCCGCAAGTGGGTGCAGGAGCTGTTCCGGTTCGCGCCTAAGCCTGACCGCAGCTATCACGCCTTCGATCGCACCGCCCGCGCCAACGGACGCTCAAAAGGCGACTACGTCGATTGCTTTGTCGGCGCCATCGCCGCCGGCGGTGCTCCCGTGGACGCTGGCCAACTCAGAAAGCAGTCAGCCGCCTACCTGTTGGCCCTCGAGAAGCGCGGACGGTCCAAGCGCCTTAAGTAAGAAACTCCCGACTCCCAAGACGCCAACTCCCAAGACGCCAATCTCCAACTTGGGAGTTGTGGAGTTGGGCGTTGGGCGTTGTTCTGTGTCGTCAGGGAAAGAGTATCTGCACCCCGCCGCGTACGGCGCGTGGCAGGCCGAGCGTACGGACCGGAATGCGGCCGACTTCGTAGTCGGTGTCGAAGAGATTCTCGATTGCGAGAAATATCATGATACGCCGCACCACCGTACGGCCCCCGAACAGATCGACGACCACCGCTCGCTTCAGCACCCTGGTGTTCACATCGTCGTCGAACTGCGCCCCGGTGATGCGGACCTGGCCTGACGCCGTCCAGGGCGCGGTGTTGAAGCGGACATCTAGGCCGGCGCTGTACTTGGCGACCTGCGGCACGCGAAAGCCCCTCAGACGCGTCGCGCCGGTGAAGCGCGCATCGATAATCGACGCGCTGAACGCCGCCGTCCACGAATGCGGCAGGCGCACGTCCCCTTCGAACTCCACGCCGGTTGACCGCATGCTGCCGGCGTTCTGCCGCTGGCGGATGTTGAGCGACGGCGACGTGGACACCGTGACGTTGGTGACAGTGTCGTAGAGCATGCTCCAGAATCCGGTGACGCGCGCGGCGGCGCGGCCGCGGCTGAAGACGACTCCTGCGTCAGCCATCCGCAGATGCTCGGGCGTGAGCGCCTCGTTCGCCACGGTGACGTCGTTGCCGCGCTGAGTCCGCCGGTAGAGCTCGTTGAGCGTCGGCGCGCGAAAGCCGCCGGCGAACCCGCCGCGCACGGCCAGCCCGCTCTCGCCGAACCGGTAGGCGACCGACAGGCGCGGATTGAACGCGCCTTTCGTCTGGGAGAACGACGAGCCCAGCGACGCCGCGTGCCACGCGTCGGCATGCGCGCCGGTCACGAACGTGAGTCGATCGTTCGCCGGCAGCATCGCCCGCACGAATACCGACGCCAGCCGCTGCGTTCCGCCGACATCCGCCGCCCCGAGCACCTTTCCCTGGCTGAACTCGGTTTCCTCCATCTCCCCCCTGACGAACCGCGCCTCGCTGCCGACCAGCAGAATCGACCGCCCCTGCTGCCGCGTCCATTGCACGGATGCGCCGATCCGCCGCGTCGGCACATGCTGCACACGGTTGAGATCCTCGGAGGATCGCGGCGGCTCTGGCGCAATCGCCGAAAACGTCTCGTCGTAGCTCTGCGTGCCGCCGAAGACGTGCAGGCCGAGAAAACCGCCGGCGCCGCCGCCGGCGACCTCGAGCGATCCGGAGCGTGCGTCGGTGTCGTTCACCTGGATAACCGTTCCATTGGTGCGGTCCTCGGAGAACAGGTTGCCCCGTCCGCCGACCCTCCACCCGGCAGTGAGGTAGCTGGCGGACACCATCCCGGATCGATGCGTCGAGCTGACCGGCCGATCGATCGCTCCACGCTCGATCACGGGCACGTTGATATAGCCGTCGGTCTTGAACCACTGGAGGGCGGCGCCCAGTCCCCACCGTCCGCGGCGGACTCCCCCGAACATGGACGCTCGTCCGGTTCCGAGATTGCCGCCCTCGAGCAGCGCGCGCGCCATCGTGCGGGTCGGATCCAGTGTGAGGATCTGGATGACGCCGCCGACCGCGTCCGCGCCGTAGAGATCGCTTCCACCCCCGCGCACGACCTCGACCCGATCGATGGCCGCCTGCGGCACCTTGTCCCAGTAGACCCATCCGCCAAACGCGTCGTTCAGCGGCACGCCGTCCGCCAGGACGAGCGACCGATTCACGCCCGAGCCGCCGAGCCCGCGCATCATGACCGTCTGCGTTGTCGGATTCGAGACGCGGGACGAGGGGAACAACGTGAACCCCGGCACCATCTTCAACGCGTCGTCAATCGCCAGCTGTGCGCTGGTCATCAGCTCCGACGCGGCAAAGACGTCGGCCGTGACCGTGGGGTCAGACGCCGGTATATCGCTCCGGCTGGACGTCACCTGGACGGCCTCGAAGAACGCTGCGGGCTCCAGCACGATCGTCATGTTCTGACGAGTGTCGGCGGAGATCGTCACAACATTCCGGGTGAATCCGGCGGCGGTGACGATGAATCGAACCGCATTGCGGTTCTCGATGCCGAAGGTGAAGCGGCCGTCGGTCCCCGTCTGCACTTCCAGGATGATGGCGCCCCCGACTTCGAGCTGGACGATCGCCCCGGGAACCGTACTTCCCTGCGGATCGGTGACGATGCCCGTCATCACCTCCGGCTGCGCGGGAGCGGCCGCGGCAAGAAGGACCACGAGCAGCAGCGGGCCCATCGACACGATCAGCGGCTGCGCTGCACGTCGGCAATGACGAACGCGCCGCGCGCGCGCGCGAACGCGATCAGCGCCTGCACGTCCTGCTCGAACTCGGCGTTTGAAAATGGCTTGACCGGATCGTCGAGCGCCGCCTGCCTGATCTGCTGGTAGGCGCGGGTGATCTCGGTCTCGAGCCACGTGGGTGTGGCCGCCTGGGTGGCCGCGATCAGGGTGTCAAGGTACAGATTGCGGAATTCCGGTAGCGCGATCACGCGATCCATCAACCGGTTCTTCAACCACGGGGGCACATCGAAGATGTTGAACCAGATGCCGTGCGCCGGTCCCATCTTGAACGCTTCGCTTTTGTCCCACGGGATGAAGGTAGACAGCTGGCCGGTCTGGAACCGGTAGAGATAGAAGTTGTTCATCCCCGCGTATCCGAGCAGCCCGTCGTTGTCGGCGAGGAAATTCTCGACCGCCGCCTGGACGACGAAGCGTCTCAGATCCACCCACGTGGACGCCACGCGTGCGAAGTCGGCATCCGGCGTGGCGTTGATCGCGGACACCATGTCGGCGACCGGCTTCGGCTGCGGGTCTTTTTCGTGCGTTTCCGGCTGGAACGGCTTCGGCGAGTAGGCCGCCGGGTTGTTGCCCTTGTCCTCGAAATAATAGGCCGTCTCCCACTCGTACTTGTACAGAAACCCGTCGTTCTCGTTGAAGTGCCGTGTGAGAAACCGCTTGTCCACCGATTCCACGATCAGGTAGAGGCCGACGTACTGCTGGTTGACGAAGAGCCTGGCGTGCGCCGTGCGCGACACCGGAACTCCCATCATCGAGAACACCTTCATGCCGATGCGCTCGTGGAGACTGCTCGGGTCCTGGGTGTTGTTGCGCAGGACGACCGATTGCAGGCCGAGCATGGTCTGGTTCGGCACGTACAGGTTGAAGTCGACCCGCAGGCCGGGCTTGGTCCCGCTGCGGCTGCCCAGGCCGCGCGATCGGATGCCGACGTTCTGGACCGTCACGCCGTTCCACGTGATGTGAGTCGGATAGTAGTCATTGAGCTGGAAGTTCGCCTTGAGCGCCTCCCAGTCGCGCGAATTCATCGTCAACCGGATCTCGTGAAGAAATGTGTCGTCGAACAGCGCGTCCGCGGGCGTGGGCGCGGGTACGGGCGCCGGCACCTGGGCGGCGGCCGGCGTCGCGAGACACAGCAGCGCGAGAATGACGAGAAACATACGACGCTCCTTCACAGCACGAACTGCAGCCGCACCACGCGCGTCCAGAACACCGTCCGCCCCGGGATCGGGCTTCGATCCGGATCTTCGAACAGCTCGCGAACCGCATTCAGCTGAATCTTGACCCATTGATTGACGTACCAGTTGACGCCGAAGGTCACCGCGCGCACGCCCGCTTCCCGCAGGTTCGGCGCGCGCGGAGTCGGCAATTCCGGCTCTCCTTCGAGAGAGCTGCCGAATACGAGGCGCTCGATCCGGCTCGCCAGCTCGATGCCGCCGGCGCCGCCGCGAAACAGCGGCCTCTGCGGTGCGATGCCGTCGAACTTCGATTCACCGGTGAGCACCCAGGTGCCGCTCAGGTACCATCCGCGGCTGACGAGCACCGGCAAATCCTCGTCGAAGATGCCCTGGTTCTTCCGCTCGTCAGTCACGCGGATGAACTCGGCCTTCAGCGAAAACGGGCCCGGCCGCCAGTCCGCGTCGAACCCGAGGCGGACCCGCCGGCCGTTGACGTAAACCGGCGCGAAGAACTGCTGCCGGAATACAGTCCGGCCGCGGAGCGAGTTGAGCCCGTCGGGCACTTCGCTCGCGGTGACGGCGACCGCGACCTCCATCTCGCGCGTTGCGCCGGTTGCCCCCGTGAGCCGCAGGGGACGGCCGGCCACGCGCGCCGCCACGGTCTGCCCGGCGCCGGGATTGAAGTCGAACCGCGCATTTTCGCCGTCGTGCCGGAAAATCCCCGCGTCGTAGCCGACCGCCCGGTTGTTGAATCGTCCGTGCAGCGTGACGCCGATGTCGCGGGCGGGTGCCAGCGTGTCGACGACGTTCGCGCGATAGACGAAGTCGAGATCGGTCGAGCCGGTGAGCCGCTCCTGGCTGAAGGGAAGCTTGAACTTTCCGATCTGCACCTGGTAATCGTCGAAATAACGGACATTCGCGAAGACGTCGCGCCAGGCGCCGTGCTTGCGGATCTCGCGCTCCACTTCGTACTCGACGTGTTCGAACGCCGTGCCCTGGATGCCGAAGCGGCGCCGCGTCATTTCCGGGCCGGTGTCGTCGCTCACCTCGGGTGGCGAAAACGAACGCACGTCGCCCTGCAGCCTCAGCCGAAAGTCGACGCGCAAAAACGACCCAAATCGCAGCGACGGCCGATCCGGAAACACAAATCGCACCGGCGGATCATCGTCCGGTTCCTTCGTCTGCGCGGCCACCGGCGACACATAAACCGCCGCCACGAGCAACGCCCACAGGAGCTGCTTCACGAGAGCTCCACTGGAATACCGGTCGAGAGCCCCTGGGCGTCTCCCGCGGGCAGTGAATCCCAGAACCGGTTCAGCGTGTCCAACGACGACCGGTCGCGGGTCACGACCGCGAGCTCCCGCCGGAATTCGAGCGCGAGCGTCGACAGCGAGATGCTGCCGACTGCCGCGACCTCGTCGTCAATCATCAGCAGCTTGCCGTGGGCGACCAGCGACCCGAGGCCCGACCGGCCCCGGATGTCGAGTTGAATGCCTTCCGCTTCCCTCTTCTTGAGCAGCAGCAGCATCGCCGGGTCGCTGATCTTCGGATCGATCAGACGAATCCTGCGGGTGGCGCGGCTGACGAGCGCCACGAATCCGGCGCGCGCCTGTTCCGGACCCACGATCAACCGATCGGCGCGCGCCCCGGCCGGCCGGTACGGGACGCTCTCCCAGTCCGCGTCGAATACTCTGCGCAGCGCCGCAACGAGCTGTTCGTCGCCCGACATCAGCATGAAGTCGCAGGTGGATTCGAAGCACTTGCGGGTGAAATTGAGCGAGGCGACGACCGCCGGACCGTTGTCGACGACGATGTACTTCGCGTGGTACCTGACGATGGTGTCGCCGTAGCGGCGGACGTCGACGCCGAGCGCCTCGAGCATCTTGCGGAGGCGCTTGAGCTGGGCCTTCGTGCCTTTCGCCCGCCCGGTGACCAGGGCGCGAACGCGCACCCCGCGCCGGACCGCGCGCTCCAGCGCGTCGAGCACCGCGTCTTCGTCGCAGCGGAACACCGAGAGATCGAGCCGCTCGCGGGCCGAGTCGATGACGCCGATCACGGCGGGCCGTCGCTCGCCGGGTTCGACGATGATCCGATCCCCGGAGTAGCCGCCGTCGACGGTCATCGCGCGCTCTTCTTGGGATTCTTCCAGACCACGGACCGGATGGCGGAGGCGCCCGCGGTGAGCTGCGCGCTGAGGTCTTCGAGCGACAGCCTCCGGTCCAGGGCAACGTGGTACTTGACTGCCGATTCCTTGCCCTGCGACACGTCGCGCGGCTCGAAAATCACCCCGTTGCGCGCGAAGACGCTCTCGACGTGCACCACGGGGAAATCGCGTCCGTCGGCCACCAGCTCGACCATCATCTCGCGCGGCCGTTGATCCGACGGCAGCCGGTCGAGCACCAGCAGCAGCACGCACAGAAACGCAGTGGCGAGTCCGGCCACGGCAAACGCCCCGAGCCCCGCGGCCATGCCCAGGCCCATCAGCAGAAACAGGATGGTGATGTCCTTCGGGTCCTCGACTGGCGTCCGGAACCGGATGATGCTGGCCGCGCCGGCAATTCCGAAGGCGCGGGCGATGGAGTTGCCGATGATGATCATCACGATCGCGCCCGACACGCACAGCAGCACCTGCGCCTGCTCCATCGATCGGGTGTGCGGCTTGTCGCGCGACACCGGCCGGTGGACGACCGTGATCAGCATGCCGATCATCGCCGCGACGACAAGCTTAATCAGGGAGAGGAAAGGATTGGTCAGCGGCAGCGGACTGTCGTTGGCGCCGGCGAACTCAGGCGGCGCCACCGCGGCCGCGTCGAACCCGGTCGTACCGCCCCACACGAGCGCAAGACAGAACGCGGCACCGCCGGCGGCGAATGCGATCGTACGCCACGGCCACTCCCGCGCCCGCGCCTGCTCGATCGAATCCGAGATTGGAAAGACGTTGTCGAGATGCGCGTCGCGGAGAAACCCGCGGACCTCCGCGTTCGCCCTGGCGAGGCGGAAGCTGCCGCCGACCCGGCGCGCGGTGGTGTAGCCGCGGACGAGCGCGCGCACGCCGCCGCCGTCGATGCGTGAGACGCCGTCCAGGTCAACGACAAGATGGCGAAAGCCGTCGGCGAGTAGCCGCTGTATCGATCGCTCGAGCTGCTCGGCGGGTCCGCCGTCGACAAGCGGCTCTGTCGGCGAGAGGACGAGCGGTGCGCTGGTGGCGCGCCGGGGCGCAGCGGGAGCGGTCTCCGGGTCTGCCACTGAGCTCACGGTGCTTCCTTATAGCACCAGTAAGCCCGGCCTTCGCCAAAAAGCGGGCTATTTGCCTCCGGGCGCCGGCCCGGGCCCGCGGCCGCCCGAGTTTTCCGGCGTAAAGCCGCCGCTGCGTCCGGACCCCGGGATAACGGCGCCATCAGCACGAGAAACGCTCAACGGGCTCAGACCGAACGTCCCGGGCTGGCGCGAGGGGTGCCCGGTCGCGCTGACGATTTCTCCTGGCGTGAAGGTCTTGGCCGACCAGCCCTGCTTGATCAGCCGGACCGGACCGACGAATTCGAGGACCCAGTCGTTTTTCACGCCCTTGTCGTCGGCGACCTCGACGTAGAGGAACGGATGCGGGTTCCTGAACACCCAGCTCTTGACGACGCCGCGGATGTTGACCGTCCTGTCGCCGTCGTAAAACGGCGCTTCGGAATGGTGGGCGTCGACCGATACGGCGAGCCACTGAAAGGCCGCCGCCGCGACCACCGCCACCGGAAACAGCAAAAGAATGCGTCTCATGATGTGCTGGCTCCTTCGGCGCTAACGGATGCCGTACTTCAACTGATCGATCGGCAGATAGTTGATGGGCGCACGCGCCTGCTCGAGGTCGCATTCGGGCCACTCGACGAGCGCGTCCTTGGTCGGCTTGAACTGAAACTGAAATTTCACGGGCGCCTTGAGGATGAGCGGATCCGCCAGTTCGACGTCCACGGTCAGCGTGTCGCCGCTGCGCGTATAGCGCTCGATGGTGTGCTTCTGCGTCGAAGAGGGAGTCATCGGCGGCTTGTCCTCGAGGCCGCCCGGATCGAAGGTGTAAAAGCGCGTATCCACCACCAGCGTGTTGCCGTCGTACTTGGCGACCGAGTAGCCGTGGAGGGCGTAGTCGCTCGGCGTCGCGGCGCGGCCGTTGACAAACGCCGTCCGCGTCACCGCGTCCTTCTCGAACCTGAAGATCACGCGGTCGGGGCGCTGCTCGATCGAAAAGTTATACGGGTCGCCGAGGATATGCGGGATGGTCGCGGGCACGCAGTCGTACATCGGCGCGAGCGATTCGTCGATCGCCTCGCGCAGGGCGATGCCGCGGGCATTGAGCGGCAACTGATCCGGCCCGGGCGTGACGCTGCGCGTGCGCTGCCAGATGCCCGAAAGGTTCGGCGCGGCCTGCGCCTGCAGCGACGGCACGTGCCCGGGCGCCATCAGCACGGCGGCAATGGCGCCGGCGGCAAACGTCGGACGTAAGAGAGCCATGATTCCTCCGAAGGAATTATTACCGTTTTTTCTCGCCGATAGCGTAATGCGCGGCCCACGGTCGCGGATCGTTGGGATCCCAGTATCCGGCATCGCCAGGGACCTTCTCGTCGGTCACGCCATCCGCTCTGGCGAAGATGTTGGTGGACGGGCCGTTCGTATCGGTGCAGGTGCTGTAGACCATCCGGTCGGCATTGGTCCGCGTCAGCCGCAGGCGCGAATGCAGCGGATACAGGAACGCGACCGGGTCATACAGCGTGATCTCGCCGACGATGTCCGGACCGACGCGCTCGTACCGCTCGACCGCCGTCATCTGGTCGCTCCACTCGAACAGCGAGTGGGTGGTGTTCCATTGCCGGATCTGATTGGTGTGGATGACGAGCGCGGCCCCGTCCCAGAAGGCGATCGATTCACCGAGCCACTGCGGGAACTGCTGGCTCTCGGGGCGATGCCCCTTGTCGGTGTGGGCCCAGCGGACCTGCGTCGAGATGAGCGTGTCGGTAATCATCACGACCTGGTTGGGACGCACGACGAACTGCTGCGGGCCGCGCGAGACGCCGCGGATGAAGCCCTCAGGCAGGCAGAAGGCCGCCGCCCACCAGTGCCGCCCTTCGGCCTCGGCCTTCACCTGCTGCACGTAATATTCGCGGTACCGAGGCGTGAGTGCCGCGGCAACGGTGCTGGCCTGGATGTCGTTGCTGTCGAGCCAGGTATCGCGAACCGTCCAGAGCCCCTCCCAGTCCGGTAGCGTGGCGAGCGTGTGCTTGGTTCCGCCATTCGCCTTCTTCAGCCATGCCTCGTAATGCTCGACCGACGTTCTGAACGGATACGGGCTCTTGATGGTGTACTTGTCAGCCCCGGATCCCTTCTGTCCGAACCGGTTTTCCACCTGCATGTCGGTCAGCTGCCTGGCGGTATTGAACAGGTAATACGCGGGCTCAGTCCATCGCGCCTGGTCGCGGCGATAATCCTGTGTCGAGAACAACGTCGTCTGCGCGTCCTGCGCAGCGAGCGCCGCCGCCACGCAGGCGCTCAACGCAAGTGCGGCGATCGCCGGCCTCATTCGTAGGTCTTTCCGTCGGCGGCGACGATCGAGGTGTAGTTGCCTCCGAGGCGGCCGTCTTTCAATGGATTGATTTTCACGGTGACGACGTCGCCGGGTTTGAACGTCGACAGGTAGATGCCGCGGCTCTGCATGTTCGAGATATTCGACATCTCGACGGCCCAGGAGACGACTTCGCCCTTCTCGTTCTTCACGTCGACGTGGAGGAAGACGTGCGGATTGCGGTACGAGTAGGTCGTCACCGTCCCGGTGAGCGAGACCTCCTTCGTCATGTCGAACATCGAATGGGAGTGGTGCGCGCTCGCGGCGGAGACGAGGACACACACGGTAACGAAGGCGGTGATGAAGACTGTTCTGTTCATAACCCCGAAAAAAACGACTCAACCACGACGTTCACGACGATCACGAAATTACCGTCGTGGCCGTCGTGGCCGTCGTGGTTTCATCGACATACAACCTGCTGACTCACACGCGCGCCGCTTTCAATGCCGCCAGCACGCGCGCGTCGCGGAATGGCACGCGCCGCAGACGGACGCCGGTCGCATCGAAGATGGCGTTCCCCACTGCGGCCAGCAGCGGCTTGCAGGCGGTCTCCCCGGCCCCGTAGTGCGGCAGGTCGGGCCGCTTCGGGTTCGGGTCGCCGTTCACCAGCACGACGTCGATCGTCTGCGGCGTGTCGGTGTGGCGCAGCGACGGGTAGGACGTCCAGTCGACGCTCGTCACTTTCTCGGTATCGAAGGTGACCTCCTCGTGAAGCGCGCGGCTCAGCGAGTGCAGCGACGCGCCCTCGACCGTCCGAGTCAGCGCCTGCGGATTGATCACGAGCCCGCAATCGTGCGCGACGACCAGCCGCTTCACCCAGACGTGCCCGGTGCGGCGGTTCACCTCGACCTCGGCAATCTGCGCGACGATCGTCTGGTTGCGATAGGCGTAGGCAATGCCGCGGCCAACCAGGATGTTCCCGTTGCCGATCGGCTTCGGCGACGGCCGCGTGTCCCACCCGTATTTCTCCGCCGCCGCTTTCACGACCGCAATCGAGCGCGCGCGCTTGAAGCCGTTGTCGTCGCCCGTGCTGGCGGTCAGCATGCGCAGCCGGAATTCCACCGGGTCGGCCTTCGCCGCCGCCGCCAGCTCGTCGATGAACGACTCGGAGGCAAACGTCACCTGCGGGCCGTTTGGATCGCGCAGGTTGCCGGTGCGGAGCGGCGTCTCCCACACCAGCGGCAGGCTCACGACGTGTGTCGCCATCCGGCGGTTGGGGATGACATACATGTCCGACGGCGTGGCCGCCCCGCCTCTCGCCGGCTCCTGTTTCCGCATGCCCGCGAGCTGCGCGATCAGCACGGTGTCGAACTCGTTGTAGCCCAGGTGATTGTGATCGACCGCACGCGCTTCGTAGTCAAACGCCGCGAGATTGCCCTGCCCGTCCACTCCGCCGCGCATCCTGAAGGTGTAGGCCGGGCCCTTCGTATCCCACGCGGTTTCTTCCTGCCGCATCCACTGGACCCGGACCGGTCGCCCGATTTCCTTGGCGATGAACGCCGCCTCGAACCCGGCGTCGTCTGCCGCTGTGCGCCCGTAGGCCTGCGGCCCCTCGAGCCAGACGACGCGGACGCGGTCGCGCGGGATCTTCAGGAACTGCGCCACGCCGTTGCGCAGGCCGTACGACTTCATGTCGTTGGAATAGATCGTCAACTGGTCGTTCGACGGATCGGCCATCGCATGCGCCGGCCCGATCGACACGTGCCCCTGGAACGGCACCTCGTACTCGGCTTCGACGACCTTGGCCGCACCGGTTATCGCGGTGTCGACGTTGCCGGCCACCGTTGGCGGCGGGCTGAACGTCGGCGTCGCCGTCCTCATGTATCGATACAGGTTCTCGGAGGACGGAAACGGCGCGGTCGCCGGCCTCTGCCAGTTCACCTTGAGCTGGCGTGCAGCCTGAATCGCGTGCTCCTCGCGCTCGCAGACGACGGCGATGTAGTTGCCCCTGCTCACGACCTTGATGAAGCCCGGGATGTTGCGTACCGACGCTTCGTCGATGCTCACGAGCTTTGCGCCTGCAAACGGCGGCTTCACGTTGCGTGCGTGCACCATCCCGGGGACGCGCGCGTCAACGGCCCACTTCGCCGAACCATCGACTTTGCCCGGAATGTCGTAGCGCGGGAACGACTGCCCGGCGAGCTTGAGCTCCTGAACCGGCTTCACCTTTGCCACGCCTGTCGTCGCGTCGATCTGATCGCCAGTGAGCGTCACGTTGAATCGGCGGCCGCCGATCAATTCGCCGTACGTGACCCGCCGCGAAGGCTCAGCCCTGGAGGTGATGACGCCGGCGCTTACCGCGAGCTGGTCGACCGGCACGCCGAGCCGCTGCGATCCCATGTCGAGCAGGACACGGCGCGCCTCCGCTGCCACGCGCCGCATCGGCCAGCCGTCCGTCTGCAGCGCGTCGGATCCGCCGGACCCGCCCTGGTCAACCGTCTGGTCGGTGTGACCCATCACGCAGCTGGTGTTCTCGTAGGCCATGTCGAGCTCGTCCGCCATGAGCTGGCGGAACGCGGTGCCGGTGCCCTGGCCGAGATCGGTCTTGCCGACGTAGAACGTCGCGGTGTTGTTCTCGCGGATGACGATCCACGAGTCCAGCTGGCGGAAGTCCGGGTCGGGGTACGGACCCGCCCCGAGCGAAGTCGAGGGGCCCGCCTGCGCCGCGGCGAGCGGGTCGGCTTCGGCCAGCGACATGGCGCGCAGGCTGACGACCAGCAGGCCCGTGTTGCGAATGAAGTCTCTGCGTGAGGTGGTCATGCGAGCACCTCCTTCTCCCCGTCACCGGGGGCAGGTGAGTCGGCACCGCCGGCGGTAGACATCACCTTCGCAGCGCGTTTCACCGCCGCCTGAATGCGGTAATACGTCATGCAGCGGCACAGCGCGCCCGCCATCCCCTGCCTGATCTCGGCGTCGCTGGGGCTCGGGTTCTTGTCGAGCAGCGCCTTCGCGGTCAGCATCTGGCCGTTCTGGCAGAAGCCGCACTGCGGCACCTGCTCGTCGATCCAGGCCTGCTGAATCGGATGCAGCCTGCCGTCCGTCGACAGCCCCTCGAGCGTGGTGATCTCGGCGCCCTGCACCGAGGACACCGCGCGGGTACACGACCGCACCGCTTCGCCGCGGATCAAGACCGTGCACGCACCGCACTGCCCCAGCCCGCAGCCGAACCGGGGGCCGTGGAGCTCGAGATCATTGCGCAGCACATAGAGCAGCGGCGTGGCGGGGTCGACGTCCACCACCTGCCGCCTGCCGTTAACGTTCAATGTGAAATTGGCCATGGCACCGGGCAGTCTCGCTCCCCCGGGGCCGGAAATCAAGGGGAGGGAGCGGAGGGGGGGGCCGGGCCTACGGCCGGCCTGAGATAACCCCCGACTCCCAAGATACCGACTCCCAAGTTGGGAGTTGCGTCGTTGGGCGTTGGGCGTTGGTCACCGGCGGCTATTTATTGCTGGTGCCGCCGCCTGGTTTGATCCCGGACGCCTTGCCGTACTGATTGTCCTCGAGGCAGATGAACTCCATAAGCTCTCCACCACCGACCTTGAGATCAGGGCGTAGCAGCCGGGCGCGGAAGTTGATCATGACGGGCCTCGAGAAGGCGCCGGGGTCGTCAAGCGTGAACTCGTTGCGCAAGGTGCCCCAGTTGAGGCGGGTGAAGCGCTCGACCGTGTGCATCTGCTCCGTGTGCGGCGTGCCGCGGCTGTCCATCCAGAACTTGTCGTTGTAGCCGATCGTATCGACGATGAGCGTGTCGCCCTCCCATCGGCCGATTGAATGACCGAACCAGGTGGGGATCGGATCGTCAGGATGCTTGCGTCCATCCATGAAGACGACGCGGTGGGCGCCGGCGTCGCCTGTCTCGTGCAGGATGTAGATGTGCGTGAGCCCCTTCGACGTGTAGCTCATCGCAAACTTCCACGGGTACGGATTCGCGCGCGGCACGCCCATCGGCAAGCACGCGGTGTACGGCTCCTGCTCTTCCTTGCGCTTGTCCCGGAGCTCTTTCGCCCACGGCAGCAGCGGCAGCTCGCCCGGCTTCATGCCGCCCTCGAATTCGATGTCGACGTTCGAGCCGGCCCCGACCCACGGACCGGTGATGTCGACCTTCCCGTCTGGCAACCGTGGAATCGGCTGGCTCCCGGCTTCGGCCTCAGGCACCACCGGCGAGGGCAGGAAGATGTAGCCCACCTGGCCGGCCGGCCCCGGCGCCGTGCCGCCCACCTGCTGCGAGCGCAGAGGCGGAGACGCCGCCAGCGCGATCAAGATGACCGACAACCCGAGCGAGAGCTTCATGCGGACAGCATAATCCATCAACCACGACGTTCACGACGATCACGACAATTCAAGTCGTGGCGGTCGTGGCCGTCGTGGTTTCGAAAACCTCAGAAGAGCAATCTGAACCCCAGCTGCATCGTGCGATAGAGGCCCGCGGTCCGCTTGCCGAACAGCGCGTTGTTCTCCTGCGTGCTGATCGTCCAGTTCGGCCGGTTGAAGACGTTGAACGCCTCTGCGATCAGGTCGATCGACGCCTGCCGTGGCAGCGGGATGCGCTGCTGCACACGGACGTTCGTCCTGTTGCGCGAGGGCTGGGTCATCGAGTTCCGCGGCACGATGCTGCCGTCCGGTCGCAGCCGCTGGATAAACGAACTGCTCGAGCCCAGATTGCGAAGGTCGCCGCCATAAATCGTCTCCGCGCGCTCGCCAAGCGCCGTGTAGTGACTTCCGCTCACCTGGAAGCCGCGGCCAAGTTCCCAGATCCCGCTCAGGACGCCCCGGTGGCGCAGGTCGCTCGAGGACAGGCTGTACTCACCATCGAGATCGGGCGCCAGCTGGAAATCAACCAGCGCCGGCGTGGTTCCCGGCACACCCTGAAGCGGTCTGCCGAGCGCGTCCCAGTGGCCGCCCAGCGTATAGGTCGCCGACGCCTGCCAGCGGTTGCTCATGCGTTTCGTGAAGGCGGTCTGCAGGGCGTGGTACGTGGACCGCCCGTTCTGCACCGTCATCGCGACGACGCCGAATTCCGGGTACGGCAGGAGCGCGCGATTGGAAAACGGATAGTTGACGCCGGTGGCGGGGTTGAACGCGATATTGACGTTCTGCTGCTGCCATCCTTCGTCGCGGCTTTTCGTAAAGATGTAATCGACCTCCACGGCGGAGACGGCGCCCACCTGCCGCTGGAATCCAATTGAGCTCTGCCAGCTGCTATTAATGTTGTAAGGAGGGGGCTGCTTCAATTCGCCGTTGCCCCGCAGCAGACAGGGCGCGGTGCCGGTGAATCCACGCGCTCTCCACGCGGCGAAGTTCGCGGCCTGCTCGGGCGCCGCACAGTATCGCTGCAGCGCTTGATCGTAGGTCGGCGCCGGCCCATTGAAGGGGTTTGCCGCAAAATCCGGGCGGCCATCGTTCAACACCTCGACGACCGCGACCGTCTTCGCCTCGGACGGATACGTTGTCTGAACCATCTCGCCGTAGTACTTCCCGGTCCCGCCGCGGACCACCGTCTGCGCATTCCACTGATAGGCAAACCCAAGCCGCGGCTGGATGTTGGTCGCATTCTGTGGACGCCCGGATTCCATGAACGGCAGGAATTCCTCCTGGTTCTGAAACATGTTCCACAGGAGGTCGTAGCGGAGACCGAGATTCAGCGTCAGCTTGCCGGTGGCGTGCCAGTCGTCCTGCACCCACGCCGCGTACCCCGGGATGCGGATGAGATCGCGGCGGCTCTTGAGGATGCCGAGCGTATAGCGCCGCACCAGCGGCGAAATCGCCGCCAGGTTCCAGGTGTCGGCGTTCCACGCATCGGGCAGCAGGCTCTCGATGTTGGCGGGCGCCGGGCCGCCGCGCGCGTCGATGATCCCCATGCACTGCGTGCAGTTGTTGGTGTAGTGCTGATGGAGGAAGAGTTCCCCGCCGATCTTCACGTCGTGGCGGCCGCGCGCGTCGTACGACGTGGTCAGACTGTTCCTCACCTGGTACAGGTCCTGTACGCGATAGCGCGGTGCGCCGGCATTGCCGCCGATGGTGAAGTCGGTGAACGTGATGCGGGGCGAACCGGTCGTGATCGGACCAAACGGGCTGCCCGCGGCCAGCCAGTGATTGGACCAGCGTGTCAGGTTTTCTTCGCCGAACAGGAAGCCGGCGTGTCCCACCATCAGCTCGTTGAGCGTCCGATTGCTGAGCACGTTGGTGAGCTGCACGGCCACCTGATCCGCGTTTTCCCATCCCCGTGAGGTGGCCGCGGGGTGGCTGGTGTTGCCGGGGCCGAAGGGCGTGGCGGTCTTCGCCAGGTTCACCCTGAACATCACCCGCGTCTGCGGCGAGACCTGATAATCGATGCGGCTCCCGCCGATCTTCTTTCTGGACGTGCCCTGCAGGGAGACGTTGAACCGGGGGTACTGCGTTCTCCACGTCTCCTCTTTCGGCTCACGCTCGTACTCGTCGTAGACGAAGAAGTGGAGGCGGTCCCGGAGGATCGGACCGCCAAACGTCCCGGCGTACTGCTGGTTCTCGAATGGCGTGACGCGCTCGAGCACCGGATCTGCCGCGTTGAACCGATCGTCGCGGAAGTTGCTGCGGAACGAACCGGTAAAGCGATTGGTCCCCGATTTCGTGACGAGGTTGACCTGCAGGCCCGACGACCGGCCCTGCGTGGCATCGAACCGGTTCGAGATGAACTGGAATTCCGCGATCATCTCCTGACTGAAGGTGGGCTGACCGCCGCCGCCCATGGTGTTCTGAAACTGCTGGCCATCGATGTTGGCCTGAAACTCGCGAATCCTGTCGGCATTCCTCGAGTTGATCCGGTTGGGGTTGTCGGTCGTCGTCCGGCTGCCGGGGGCCAGCAGCAGCAGCGCGCCCCAGTCGCGCCCCTGCACGGGCATCTCCTGGACCTGCCTCGGATCGATGTTGCCGCTCAGACTCGAAGAATCGACCTGCAGCAGGGGCGATTCAGCGTTGACGGTGATCGTTTCTGCAATCGTGGAGGGAGACATCTCGAGGTTCACCACGAGCGTCTGGCCCACGAGCATCTGGATGCCCTGCCGCACGATGGTCGAGAAGCCCGGCAGCTCCGCGGTGACGCTGTACTGGCCGACGCGCGCGGGCAGGCGATAGAAGCCGCGTTCGTCGGTGACCGCTACAAAGGTGTTCCCTGTGGCTTCGAGGAGCGCGGTGATGGTCACACCGGGCAACACACCGCCCGTTGAATCCGCCACCGTTCCCGTGAACACCGCTTCCTGCGCGTACCCCACCGCGGGGACAGCGAGGATCGCGGCCGCCAGAAGAAGGCGCCGTACGAGGCTCGGGACCATGGACTGTCCTTTCCGTTGTGAGAAGACCAGCGCCGCCGATGTGAATCAACCACGACGGTCACGAACTGCAACTGTCGTGTTCGTCGTGAACGTCGTGGTTCGCGAAGGTTCTACTTCTCGACGCCTGCGGCCGGCTCGGCGAATTCCTTGGTATATCTGGCGAATTCGCTCGGCGAGCACTCCATCTCCCGGATGTCGAACGAGTCCTGCTGCAGGCGCAGCGGCAGCCGGTCGAGCGCCACCCACGGCTTCGAGTAATAGGTGGGGTCGTTGATCGTGATCGTGACGTCGATATGCCGGTCGTCCCTGCGGAAGTACCGCTCCTCGACCCGTGCCTCCCAGCTGTGCGGGCGGCCAACGTTGTCGAGCCAGGTCCGCTCATCCATGCCCACCGACTCGGCAACGAAGGTGTAATCGTCCATCCAGCGGCCCGTGGAATAGCCCCAGAACCGCGGCTCGAGGACGTCGTCGACCTTCGGGTTCGCGCGACCGTCGGCCCAGATGTTCCGCCACTTCCGGTTGAACTGGTAGAGGATGAGGACCTGCTTGGGCGTCTGGAGGATCTGGACCGTCCGGTAGTTGTGCAGGATGATGCGCGGCCATCCCTGCGGCTCGCACGTCGGCTGGGGATCATTCGACAGTGCCGACGGCACCATCCGTGGCCCCCATGCCGGCTTGTTCGCGAGGTTGGCCTTCAGGCCTTCAGGCGTGAATGGCAGCGCGTGTTCGGGGCGTCCGGTGTCGGGATATTGCTTGGCACCGGTGGCCTGGATGGCGTCGCCCGGCCCGCGGGCCGGCTCCCAGATTCCCGTCAGGTCGCGCCGGGGAGCGGGACCCGGCTTCTCATTGGGAAAGTCGGAGTCGTACTGCGCACCGGGCACTCGAACCGCCTGCGCGAGCGCGATGACCGAGAAAAAGACAATCGCCGCGGCCGTCAGACCGGTGAGCGAAAGGCGATGCGACATGGTGGATGCTCCCTGTTCGGATCGAATCACTGCGGTGCTGGTTCAGAGCCCCCTTGTGTCACAGGGCCGCGCGTGCTCAGGATCCGGCCGTCCGCAAATTTCACCTGCAGCAGGCGCCCCACCGGGTTGCCACTCTTCACCGGCTCCACCGTCGCGGTCACCCGATCTCCCGCTTTGAACGACCGGCGGGTCCAGCCACGGTTCACCATGTCGGGTGGATTGCTGGTCTCGACGGTCCAGGCACGGACGGCACCGTCCTTTTCCTTGACCTCGAACTTGAGAAAGCAGTGCGGGTTGGACCAGACCCACTCCGTGACGACGCCTTCCATGACCAGTTCTTTCCCGGTGTCGAACGTCGCCGCGCCGTGGTGCGCGATCGCGGGCGCGGATGCCGCGAGGATGTCCACCGCCGCGATCAAGGCTATCAGTGCGTCCTTCACGATATTCCTCCCTTATCGATCTCTACTTCCAGCTGTCCATCGACTTCCGCATCATGGAGTCGGGAGGCTGTTCGTTCAGCTCGGTTCTGATCCCGGCGGGGTCGGTGATGTTCGCCAGAATCGATCCACTGTTCTCGCTCCGCCGCGGCTCGGTGGCCTTGCCGCCCCTCTCGTTCAGCTTGGCGACGGTCGCCTTGATGTCGTCGGCGCCGATGCCGATGTGCGTGATCGCCGGCTTCGCGTCCGGCATCCCCGGAGCGATCTCGATAAAGGTGTCGCGGCTGATCTGCACGAACGCTGTGCCGGGCCGGCCGTCAGCGTTCGGCGCGAACCGATGGGACACGCGGAAACCCATGACCTTCTCGTAGAAGTTGACGGTCTCCTGGAAGTTGGGCACCGAAATGCCGACGTGATTCAGCCTCACCCCCTGGTTGAGGGTGCCCTGTGCGTAGAGCGATGGCATCAGCACAGCGCCGACGATGAATATCAGAACGGCGCCGACGATCATTCCGGAGAAAAAGAGGACCGTTCCCCGCATCGTTGCACGCATTTAGACCCTCACTTCCTTATGTTTAATGCTGGCGATCGAAAGTGGTCGTATCTAACAAGCGCGCGCCCCCATTGTCAAGCAGCGCAGAAACTTCGCTTGACAACCCCGCCTGGTCTCAGTAAATAGCGCTCCAGCTATCCGTGGACCATCAGTGAGGAGTCGCATGGTGCCTGTGAAGAACGCCGCGTTAGCGTATCGCAAGATCTGGAGTTCCGCACTGTTCGCGATCGTCATCGCGGCGGGCGCCGCAGACGTCGCGGCGCAGTCGCCCGAGGGATTCCCCAACGATCCGGGCTACGGCTTCCCGAAGACCCCGGTCGTCAACCCGGTGGCGCAGGGGTTCCTGGGCAAGAACTGGGCGATGGAACGATCCAAGGACCCCGCCCTGAGAGGGAACTGTGGTTCTCTGAAGATCGAAGGCGCATGCGAAACGCCGGTGGACAAGCTCGAACCCCTCTTTAATGGACGCATGCGCGGATGGATTCAACTCTTCCACGGCGGCGGGAATTATGACGAGGTCATGTCGCCGAAGTGGTCCTGCGCGGCTGCGGGAATTCAGACAGGACTTCAGGAAGCCTATCTTTTCAGGTTCACGGCCAACTCGAACGCGTTGCTCCAGCAATGGGAGCAGTCGAACTGGACGCGCACGATCTACATGGACGGACGCCCGCATCCTCCGCTGGTCGAATTGTTTTACCACGGCCATTCGATCGGCCGGGTGGTGTCACCGACGGAGTTCCTCGTCCACACGTCGAATTTCACCTTCGATACCGACGGGTTCGATGACCATTCGCATCTTCCGACCTCCCACCTCAAGCAACTGGTCGAGCGCTACATCCTGGTGGACAAGGACACGATGCAGATCGAATTCACCATCATCGACCCGGTGTTTCTGAAGGCCCCATTCACCTGGAAGAAACAGTACAAGGTGACCGACCAGGAGCTCGTCGACCGATGGGACTGCGATCCGGGAGCGACGTATCCCGAGGTCTACCAGACGGAAAAGCCGCGGTACGCCGATGACACCGAGTACCTCAAGTACAATCCGCGGTAAGAGAATCCTGAGCCGATGAGAGGAGAACGAACCGTGCGAAAGTGGACTGCTCTGGCCATCGTCAGCGCGTTCGTCATGAGCATGGTGTTGGTGGGCGCTCTACCGGCGTCCGCACACCATTCGTTCACCGCGTTCTGGTTCATGGACAGGATGAACACGATCGAAGGCACGGTCGTCGAGCTCAAGATCGTCAATCCCCATCCGACGTTGACGGTTGAGGTCACGGACGCGAAGGGGCAGAAGGCCACCTGGACGATCACAGCGAGAGCGACGGCCACCGCGCTCGTCAAGGGCGGATGGACTCCCGATACGCTTCCGGCCGGGACACGCGTCAAGGTCGAGGGCGCGCCCTCCCGCCGCGAAGGCACCAAGGCCCTGGCCGCCGGAGCGATCACCAGGCTGACCGACGGCAAGATGCTGTCGTTCGGCGGCGTCGGCGATATCGCCGCCGGGGAGTAGCGGGTCGCCTACGTCGCCCTGCGACGCCGGGTATCTCGACTCCGCGCGCCGTCTCCGCAACCCACGGAACGGTGTGAGGTTCCAGCCTGCGTCGTAACGACAGCCCCTCGGCGCGGAGTCCGGCGCGCTCCGCGAGACACCCGACGCCGCAGGGCTCCGGAAAATGACTGAGCACTGCTAAGCCGTCCCGGTTGCACCGACGAGCGAAGCTCGTCGCACCGACTTCCCGTCCACCCTCGCACCGACCAGCGCACGAGGGATCGCACCGACAACCGAAGCCAGATCTAGAAGCGCAAGCCGAGGAACGGCAGCATCGTTCCCCAGAAAACGATCCCGAACCACAGGAACAGCCCGGACGCGGCAACGATTTTCGGTGTTACGGTCGCGTCATCTCCAGGACCGAGTACCCAGGTCTTGTCGAACACCGTCAGATAGAACACCTGCACGCCTGCGACAAAGATGAACGCGAGCTTCCAGAAGAAGGACGGATTCTGCGTGTACTGATCGGGCGCCGCCACGAAGAACAGCATGCCGGAGGCGGCATTCAGGCCGAATCCCAGGATCGCCAGCGGCAGCAGGCGATGCAGCGCCGGAAACGGGACTCGCTTGATCCTGCCCAGGATGCGCAGGTTCACCGCCAGCAGCACGCCGATCAGGAGACACATGCCGATAAAGTGCACCGTCTCGCTCGCCTGCCAGACCCACGAGGTATTGATGACAAACGCGGCCAGCGCGGTGGTCGTCAGCCACCCGGCCTCCGGGACCGCCGGTTCGTCTGCCTTCGCGGCATCGGAAGCCGTGAACGCGCGGCCGGTCATCTCCGGATGGCGAATCTCCCCACCCAGCGTCGCCGTCCGGGCCATCAGGACCAGGGTGAGCGTCGAGAGGAGCAGAACCGCGGCAACCGTCCAGTGCGGCAGCCGGGATGTACGGCGGGCCTGCCATAGCCCGAACCAGGACGCGGCGCCGACGACCCCCATGAGCGCAAACGCCACGAGCGCCACGTCCTTGTGCGCGCGGACAGTGGCGGCGGAAATATCCGGACGATCTTTGATCGCGATATCGGCCGCACTGCCGCTGATATAGATCGGGAGCGTCAGCAGCGCGATGACGAAAAACACGCCCAGCGTGATCCGCTTCAGCTCTTCATCCTTTTTCGCGAAGGCCACCAGCAGGAGGCTGAGCGCGACGACCAGGCCGACGGTCGGGACGTGATTCGCGATCAGGTGGACGTGAACGACGTTGAGATTCATAGGCTGGAGAACTGGGCCGCCTCCCCGACATAGGCCATGGCCCGGCCGCCAATGATGGCGAGCAGCCAGAACCCGATCGACGCCGCCGCCAGGATTCTGCTGGGTGTGCGCCGCCTCATCGCGAAGAATATCGCCAGCGCCGCGGCGATCGAGATCATCTTCAGGTAGAACGCGGGATTGGACACGAACTGCGTCGCCTTGGCGATGAACAGCAGAACGCCCGTCAGCACGTTCATGAAGAGGCCCGCCCACATCAGCGGAAACAGTTGTTCGAGCTCGTCGAGCGGCATCTCCGGCGATACGCCAAGCACCCGCAGGGAGACGACCAGATTGACGCCCACGATCAGCGTCAGGCCGACGGTGTGCACGAGAAGGATCAGCGGGTAGGCGAAGAACGAATCCGAAAGGCCGATCCACATCGCGAACGATGTTTGTTCAAGCCAAGCAAACACGCTCACGATATGGACCGGACGCCTTGCGTGGCCGCGGTCAGAAGATCAACTTCGCGCCGAGCTGGATCTGCCTCATCGTCCCGACGATATCGGCAATCTGGCCGGCGGTCGCGTTGGGAGTGCCGGTTACGACACTCGCCGCGGACGTGGAGGCGCCCTGAGTAAAGCCGAAGCCCGGGTTGCCGTAATTCCTGTGATTGAAGACGTTGAACGCCTCGAGCCGCAACTGAAGCTGGACGGAGTTGGTGATCTGCGTGTTCTTCTGCAGATTCATGTTGAAATTCCACTGACTCGGGCCGATGAACTGGTTCCGCTTCGAGTTGCCCAGCTCGCCGATGGCCGGCACGGCGAAACACGCCGTATTGATATAGACAGGGAAACCGCTGCTGTTCAGGTTGTCCTTCCAGTTGTCGATGGTCGGGTTCCCGTTACAACCAGGCGCGTCTGGAACGTAGTCGGCGCGATTCCCGGTCGCGCCAATGTTGTTGCTGAGCGCCTGGATGCCGCCGACGGAGAACGGACCGCCGGTGCTGGCGTAAAAAATTCCGCTGACCTGCCAGCCTTCCACCAGGACGTTTCCTGTGAACGGCAATGCGTACACCGCATTCGTCGACAGGTTGTGGCGGAGCTGGAAGGTGCACTGGCCGCGGTCTTCTGCGACATCGTAGGGATTGAGGATGTTGGTCCCGCCCTCCTGGGACCAGTTGCCGGAGCTGATGTCCGTGCATTTCGAATAGGTGTAGGACACCTGCGCGGACAGATTGCTGGTCAGCCGGCGATTGATCCCCATCTGCAGCGCGTGATACTGCGAGTCCAGGTCGGTGATGCCGGAAGTCGTGTTCGCAAAGTTGGGGTTCCAGCGAGTGTTCGGCAAGGCGGCGAACGTCGTCCCCGTCTGGACCAGGTGTCCATACGACATCCGTCCGGTCGCCGGATTGATGATCGGCTTCCCATCCGGCGTCGCGAGCGTGCACGTTGCGGTCAGGCACTGCAGGCCGGTGGGGGTCCTGACACCCGAGCCTGTGACGAACACGAGACGATCCAGGTAGCCGGGGAAATTTGGCGCCAGCGTCTGATTCTGGTTGAGTGCGATGGCGCCGGTGTTGAAGTACGGCGTCAGCTCACCACTCGCCAGCGGCGGATTCACATCACGCTGCCCGACCATGCTCCGGCCGTTGGACCCGACATAGGCGACGACCAAGACGGTGTTCGTCATGATCTCCTGCTGGATGCTCACGTTCCACTGCTGCATCCAGGGCGTCGTCTGGAACGGGTTCGTGCCCCACGTCGTGCTTGTCGTGGTCGCGACCGGAGTCTGGAACGGCCGCGGGAACGTCGTCAGGTTGGCCGGGTCCGTGACCGTTCTCACCGTCCACGGCTGACTGAACCACGACCCGTAACAGTAGTCGCGGCACTGAAGCGTTGCATGGAAGATCCCGTACCCGCCCCGGATCGCGGTCTTGCCGCTGCCGAACGGATCCCAGGCGAATCCGATGCGGGGATCGAACGAGCGCAGCGACGGATTCCTCATGAAAAAGTTGCGCATCGGCGTCATCTGCGCTGGTGGAGGCGTCGCTACGGTCGGCGCCTGACGGTCCTGCCCGCTGGGTCCGTACGGCACGGGCAGGAGGGCATAGGTTGAGTTGGTCGCATCGTAGGGGTTGGTGTGCGGGGCGTACCGCAAGCCGATGTTCAGGGTCAGATTGGGCGTCATCTTCCAGTCGTCCTGCGCATACATCGTGAAGTCCCATGTCTTCGCGATGCGCCGCTGGGTCGGGAAGAGAAGCGGGGAGCCGTCCGGGAACACGCACCCGGGGCTGCCATTGAAGTAATTACACGGTCCCGAGTACTGCGTCGGCGTGGCGTGAAGGAAGTTCGAGAGGTTCGCGAACGTCCACGTGCCCGAGCCCGGGAAGGCGTGAATACCGTCGGTGGAGTTTTTCGTCACGCTGCCGCCGAAACGAAGGCTGTGGCCGTTCTTGATCACGAACAGATCTTCTGTGACGCTGTACCGGATCTGGACTTTCCGGATCGGCGAGATCTGGCCGGCGCCAATCGCGCTGATGCCGGAGCCCGGGCTGAGCGTCCCGTCCATCGCGGGCAGTCCCACGTTTTCCCGTTCCCACAGGTTCCCCGGCCAGTTCAAGGAACCTTCCGGCAGCACACCCGGCGTTACGGTCGGATTGATGCTCTGGCTGTGGATGTCGAAAAAGGTATTGGTGTAGCCGAATTGCAACGAGTTCACGATCGTGTCGGAGAGCACGCGTCTCTCGCCCACGGTGGCGTACTGGTTGCGCGAATCTTCGACCTCCGGCCACGCTGGAAAGCTGCCGTAGAACGGCTCTGTCGTGTACGCCTTGTCGAACAGGTACCGCGCAAACAGGGACGACTTGTCCGAGGCGGTCCAGTCCACACGCCCCACCGTGAAATACTCGGTCCCGGGCGACGTCGCGTTGACGAGGAGCTGGGCCGTGCCGTTCCCCTGGTCTCGGGGATCGCTGAAGCTCGCGCTCTCGTACCCCGGCAGTTCGCCGACCGCGGGCACGTTGCCAGGTGAATTCGGGCCGAGCGGATACAGGTCGAGGTAGGGCTTCACCCGCCGGAAGTTGGGCTCGTTTGGAGTTCCGATGCCGCAGTTCTGATGGCCGGGGATTGTCGCCAGCACACATCCGGCGGCGAGCGCACCACCGGCTGCCAGCGGAATGATGCCTTGCCGCGCGAGCGCATTTGGAACAACCCGGCTCTGCGTTTGCGTTTCGTTCTGCCGGATGCCTTCGAAGTTACCGAAGAAGAACATCCTGTCAACCTTGATCGGCCCGCCCAGCGTCGCACCATATTGATGCTTCCAGAACGGCTGCTTCTCGGTGGCCGGCCACTGAACCTCGTCAAACTTGGAATTCCGGGTGAACTCGTACAGTGAGCCGTGGGCGAGGTTTGTGCCCGACCGGGTCACCGAGTTCAGGACCGAGCCATTGCCCCCGTACTGAGCGCCGTATGTGTTGGTCAGGATCTGGAATTCGGCGATCGCGTCAACGCCCAGGCTGGTGCCCAGGATGCCCGTGCCCGTGCCGCGATTCTGGTAGGTCTGGATGTTGGTACCATCCATCAGAATCTCCTGCCCGTTGGGCCGCGAACCGGAAACGCTCCAGTACTCCTGCTTACCGGTGAACGCGTTTCTGCTCGAGCCGGATCCCCTTGAGACGTTCACGCCAGGTGCCACCAGCACCAGTTCCTCGAAGTTGCGCCCGTTCAACGGCAGCTCGCGCATTTGCGTGGGATCGACCACTGTACCCAGCGAGGCCGACGTCGTGTTCACCAGTGACGCGGCCGCTGTGACAGTCAGCGCCTCGGTGACCTGCCCGATCGGCAGGTCGAAGTCCACCACCACGTCAGCGCCCGCGCTCAGCCTGATTCCTGCGCGGATCACGGTCTGGAAACCCTGGAGCTCGGTCTGTACCTCGTAGTCGCCGACCGGCAGGGCCGGAATCGTGTAGCGACCCTGCGAGTCGCTTGTTGTAACCTGGACGGCCCCCGTTCCAATGTTTTTCGCTGTCACAGTGGCACCAGGTAACACAGAGGCAGACGAGTCTGTCACCGTCCCGAGAATGCTCCCGATCGTGCCCTGTGCCGCCAGACGCGCGTCAGTTGCTCCGCCGAGAAGCGCCGCGCCGACGACGAGCGCCAGGACGAAGCCATGGGTCTTGCTTCTGAGCATTTGCAGACCTCCAGGAATCACATTCGGGCGTAAAGCGGTGATTGACATATACGCTCTTGATGACTAAAGTCAAGCGCCCTTTGCGTCCGCAACTCCTTTCAATCGTGCGAATTGCCTGCGTCACGACGGTTGTGTGCGCAACCGCGCCGACCGTCGACGGACAGACGCTTGCGGAGCCCGCGTCCGACGTCACGATCACGGCCCGGCGCATCATGAAACCGCTCAGGGTCGACGGCCGCTTCGACGACGACATGTATCAGGAGCTGTCGCCGTTCACCGAATTCATCCAGCAGGACCCGCGTGAAGGGGAGCCGGCCAGCGAACGAACCGAGCTGTGGGTGGCGTTTGACGAGGAGAACATCTACTTCGCGGTGAAGTGCTACCACAGCGACCCTGACCGGATCATCGCGACGGAACTGCGCCGCGACAGCAGCCTGATCTTTCAGAACGACAGCGTCAGCATCGTGATCGATACGTTTCACGACCTGCGCAACGGATTCAAGTTCCAGACGAACGCGCTCGGCGCCGTGCAGGAATCGATGGTGGTCGACGAAGTCAACGTCGACAGCTGGAACACGATCTGGGAGGTGCGGTCGGGCCGCTACGACTGGGGCTGGGGACTGGAAATGGGGATCCCGTTCAAGTCGATCCGCTACCCCGGCAGCGGGCCGCAGGTCTGGGGCATCAACCTGCGGCGCAACATCAGGGCGAACAACGAGCTGGCCTACCTGACGCCGATGCCGCGGTCGTTCGGCGCCAACGCGATCTACCACATGGGATCGGCGGCGACGCTGGTCGGCATGGAAACGCCGGCGCAGTCGATGAACCTCGAAATCAAGCCGTACGCCGTGTCGTCGCTGACGACCGATCGTGCCGCCGCAAGCCCCTTCAGCAACAGGAGGGACGGCAACGCCGGGTTCGACTTCAAGTACGGGCTGACGCGGGGCCTGATTCTCGACACGACCTATCGCACCGATTTCGCCCAGGTGGAAGAAGACCAGCAGCAGGTCAACCTGACGCGCTACAGCCTGTTCTTTCCCGAGAAGCGCGACTTCTTCCTGGAGGGCCAGGCGATCTATGCGTTCGGCGGAACGAACTTCGGCCAGAACGCGAACCCCGGCGAAGTCCCGGTGCTCTTCTTCAGCCGGCGCATCGGCTTGAGCAACGGGCTGGCGGTACCGGTGGAGGCGGGCGCGCGCGTCGCCGGCAAGGCGGGAAAGTATCAGCTGGCGGCGCTCAA
>Ga0075428_100000432_pt1 | contig 41625 bp, 14 predicted proteins | sample RhiMetdeltSRZDD2_FD_75291 | JGI IMG/M metagenome (GOLD analysis project Ga0075428, IMG submission 75291) | Populus rhizosphere microbial communities from Tennessee, USA - Rhizosphere MetaG P. deltoides SRZDD2 | ecosystem: Host-associated > Plants > Roots > Rhizosphere > Soil | place: USA... | reverse complement strand
GCGAAAAGACAACCCGTGGCGCCGAAACTCGCCGCCCCTTCACCTATAACGATCAGTCGATCCCAACAACTGGCGACGAAACTGGCCGCCATCTGGCGCCCGAACTACCCGCCAGGAACAGGCCAAGCGGTACGGCGCGGCCGAGGCCACCGCGTTGCCCGGCGTGGGCATCTTCAACGCCCTCTACGGCCTGGGCGAGAATCTCATCCTGCGCATCCCACGTGATCATCCGGCGTTCCTGGCCGCCCTGGCCAAGGAGCCGCTGGCGGTACCGGTGGCCCGTGCGGCCGGCGTCCGCACACCATCGCTGGTCGACTATGACGACAGCCGAACGTTGTTGCCTGTGCCGTACACCATCTACGAGCGCGTCCATGGCGATACGTTCGGCCTCATGCCAGGCGATCCGGTCGCGTCTCCGCCAGTGTGGCAGGAGCTTGGCGCCGATCTGGCCCGGCTACACCTGGGCGTGGGGTCCGACTCCCCGGTGGCCGGCCTGGCCTGCGAGCAGCTGCCCGGCGGGGTCGAGCTGGCCGAGCACCTGGGCGAGCGCGGGATGGTCGGGGCGGCCGAGGTGCACTGGCTCGGCGGCTGGCTCGAACGCCTGGACGCGCTAGCCGGCCAGCGACCCTCGGTCTTCGTGCACGGCGACATCCAAAGCACCAACGTGATGCTGATCGACGGCTCATACGCGGCCCTATTGGACTGGGGGGCCTGCGGTTGGGCCGATCCAGCGGTCGATTTCGCCGGCATCCCGCTGCGCGCGGTACCTGCCTTGCTATCCGGCTATGCCGCGGCCGGCGCAGGCGTGGACACCGGGCTACGGGCCGCCATCGTCCGCCGGCACCTGCTGATCGGGCTGTTCCTGGCCCACCGCACGCCTCAGCCAGGGCTGTCCTGGGCGGAGCGACCGCTAGGGGTGCTGCTGGATGTGCTGCGCTTCACCAGCGCCGCCCCGGCCGAGTGGCGCGACGTCGGCCCACCCCGATAATGCCGCTTGAGGCTGAGCGGTCCAGGGTTCCGCGAGTGAGCCTGGCGATGTCGCGAGAAGCGATTCTTTTTGCGTACTGCTTGCGACATCAAAGGCTCGCCGGAGAAGATCTCCAGCGAGCCTGTTGATCTGCTTGTACCCCTCTACACGCGGGCGCTCGCTGGAATCACGTCGTAGCGTTGGCCGCTTGAACGATCGCCTTTGTCGCCACGTCCGGCCTGGTGATCATCGCGAGGTGACCCGCGCGGACCTCAGTGATGCCCACCGCCGTGCCAGGTCTCCCAGACCGTCTATGCCGTCAGGAGCAAATCTGTTGACAGATGTAAATCTGTCGATCATACGGTGGCTTCGGCCACCACGCGCATGACATATCGCTTCTGCCATTCGGGCCTTGTTCTGTATGCCCTGCAACTGCTGTGGAAGCAGGAGTAGATGCCGTCCCTGCCATCAATACTGATGCGACGCAATGGGCGCGCGAAGCCTGGGACGTTGGCGAGCGCATAGGGTCCGGTCGGATCGACCCAGTCATCGTGGCCATGGCACGGCGGACACCGCCAAAGGCCGATCGGCTCAACGATCCGCTCAGATCTGAGCCGATCGGCTTGGTGATCCGATCAGATCTCAGCCGACGCAGACCGCCTGCGCCTCGATCTGCCATGAGTTACCGCTGTTGCCTATCTCCCGCCCGGTCACCTCGGCTGTGGTCAGGGTCTGCTTGGGAATGACGGTGGCCATCCCCACGGTACCCAGCGCCCCGGTCATCTCGCCGCCGGCGCCCGAGACCTGGGTGCCGACCGGGCAGGTGGGCGTGGTCTCGGTCTTGGGCGTGACGGAGTTGTTGGCACTGGTCCACTCCTGCCTGCTGTACAGAGCCGGCGGGGTACCGCAGAAGGCTTGGACGGTAAGGGAATAGCTCGGCGGTGCCACATAGTCGTAGGAGACCGCCTGCACCCAGGTCAGGTTGTCGTCGAAGTCGAGCTCGTCGATCGCGACGGCACCGAAACCGTTCTCGACCTTGAACCCGCCGCCGTAGGCGATCGTCCCAACCGGACAGTTCACGATTGGGAACTTGTCGAGCACGTCCGGGCCGTCGGTGTTTTGTTGCAGCGTCAGGTTGGCCACGGTGCCGGCGGGAGCGCACACCGCGAAGACCTCGACGTTCCAGCTGGCGCCGGTGTTGATAGCTTCGATGCCGGAGGCGGTCGCGATGCTCATGGCGTTATCGGAGTAGGCACGGGTCAACAGCACGTCACCGGCGCCGTTGTTGATCCGACCGCCGACACTGAGCATCTGGTCGCCGGCGTTGCACGACACGGTGGCGTTTTTCGGCGACACCGAGTCGTTGGCGCTGGCGTTGTCAACACGGTAAAGGTTGAGGGACGCGTGGGCCGGGGTCGCCACCACTACCAGGGATCCGGCGACCGCGACGGCGACAGTGCTGATCGCCACACCAAGACGAATCCGACCAGACCTGTTCGTAAGGTTCATGAAAACGCTCCTCTCGGGTGCGCCGTTGCTGGCGCGCACCCTCATGACCCGGCTGACCCGTCTCAGATACACCCCCGGGCGATCCGATATCTGTTTCACTGTTCCCACCGTAGATGATCGTGATCACGGTCCGATCCACTTTGTCCGGTGCGGGTTGGCCAAACGCAAGCGGTGGAGAGATCGCGCTGCGCGCGCCGCCGTACGACTGACCGCTCAGTGCTCCCGAAGAATCCGCGCCGAAGGAACCTCGCGGCGCAAATCAGTAAATTTCCGGTTGCCGAAAGTACGGGAAAGTCCTTCACGGCAAAGCGGCACCGGCCCGACTCCAGCCAGCACCTGGTCGATGCGGTGGGGGGTGCCCCGAGCACCGGCGCGCCACTGGGGGCAAGTTTGTCGGCGACGGTGGTGACTTTGGGCGCGGCTAAAGTCCACGGCGACACACGGCCGCAGCAGACTGACGTTTGAGCCGCCACTCGTCCGTATCCGGGGTTGGTCCATGTTGAGGCCGAAGTGATGGGTCCGGGATGGCTGGCCCACCATCCGGTTCGGCGGGCCAGCCAGCCTGATCTTTACTGGTTCCGGGCCGGGTTCATCGCCTCCAGTTCTCGGATAACTTCGTTCGCAGCGCGCTGTTGGTCGGCATCACGGCCCCACCATCCGCCGGGTACAGTGGCCACCCTTTGCATCATCGTGTTGACGAACTGCTCACGCGTCATCCTGGGCCTCAGGTTGCCCCGCTGCGCCGCGGTCGAAAGGGCGTCGTAGAGCCCTCCCAGATACAGCCGATATTGTCCGGGGTTTCTGTTCGGGTCGTCCGGGGCGAAGCTGGTTCCGTGTCCGGGCGGCGTGCTATGTGGGCTGTACATGCATGGGCAGCCCGGCCCCGTGCTGCCCAGATCCACGTGCGAGAACGAGTCACCGAAGGCGTGCAGGATGTTCTCCTGTTCCGGGGTGAACCTGAGCGCTGGATCGTCGTTATTCAGCGGCATGCGTCCGATTACCTCTTCGAACCTCTCGCGCGCTCGCCTTTGAACCGGTCCGGCGGGCCCTCCGGTCAACAGGTGTGTTCCCTGGAAGTGCCCATCGGGGTTGAACCGATCCTGCAGCGACGACGCGCTCGTCGCCCTGCGGTCGTCGAGGTCTGGCGCCCAGGAGGCACGGCCGAGTTCGCGCGCGACCCCGGGCGGGAATCCGACCGCCAGGGCGGCGGCCTGCGGGGTTTGCTGGTGCCCGACGTTTCCCCATAGACCGTTCGGATCGCGGTAGGTGACCGGATTGTTCTGCGTGTAGCTGTACAGGGCCAGGTTCGAGCTGCTGAACACGCCGCCGTTCGGTGCACCGTCCAAATAGGAGTCGAGCACCGGGTCCGGTGACTGCCAGAGCTGGGTTCTGGGGTTGTAGTAGCGGGCACCGTAGTAGTAGAAGCCGGTTTCCTCGTCGAGTTCCTTGGCGCCGAACTGGAAGGGGACAGGGGTGGGCTGGGCCGGGTGTTCGTTGACCCAGGTCTCACCGAACGGGAAGTACTCGATGTGTTCGGTCAGGTTGGCGTTCTCGTCGGTGACGTAGCTGGACGAGCCGAGGTGGTCGGGGTGGAAGAAGAAGTGGTGGTTTTCGAACGTGCTGTCGGTCTTGACAGTCTTGGTGGCGATGCGAGTCTCACCGATCCAGATGTGCTTGAAGCCGGTGCCGTTGCGCTCGCTGAAGTTGCGGTTGGGGTAGATGTGTTGCGGGCCGGCATCCTTGACCACACGGTTGCCCTGATCGTCGTAGACGTAGCGAACCGTGGCCGGCTGCTGCGGCGTGCCGCACGCGCTGGGATCCTGGGGCAGGGCGGTGTTGCGGTTGTGATCCTGGTTGCAGGCCAGGCGGTTTTCCTCGTCCCAGATCAGCTGGCGGCGCTTGCCTGGTGCCGGCGGCAGGGTGTTGATCGCGTCAACGAGATTGCCGTTGGCGTCGTAGGCCTGCTGGACCGGACCGACCACCCCCGGTGCGTGCGGTTTGCTTGTGCCGTAGGTGTAGTTGTAGTCGTAGGTGGTGCGCCGTTGCTCCTGTATCGACAACGTCCCCGCCGACGTCTGCGCCGACGACGTTATGTTCATCGAGGCGAGCTGCAACGCGCCGGGTTCGGGGTCGGGGTCGGTGATGGGCTCGGGTTCCTCGATCGGACCCAGCGGCGGTGTCGGGTCGGTGGGGTCCGGCGGGGGCGGCGGCGGGAACGGGTCTTCGGGGTTGACGTCGATCTCATGGTGTTGGCTCTTGGCCGTGACGTTGTGGATGGTGTCGTAGGCCAGGCTGAAGGTGTAGCGGTCTTCCTTGTTGTCCTTGTTGCGATACTGACCGCCGGCGCTGGTCAGCCGGTAGAGATCGTCGTAGCCGTAGGTCTGGCGGCTGGGGCCGCCGATCGGCTTGCCGTGCGGCAGCGGCACATTGTTGAACAGTTGGGTGACGTTGCCGATGTTGTCGTAGCTGTAGGTGATGCTCTGGAAGGCGAACCCGTCCGGCAGCCTCGAGTTCAGCGTGGCCAGCCGCCGGTTGGCCGCGTTGTAGGCGTAGGTGGTGCGCACGCCGGTGCCCGTGTCCTGCAACACCCGCTGACCGAACTTGTCGTAATCCAGCCGGGCCAGGTAGGTGTAGTTGAAACCACCCTTCACACCGATCGCACGGTTGACCAACCCACCACTGTCGTACTCATAGGTGAGCACCTCACCGTCCGGATAGGTCAGTTGGAGCACACGGTTGAACGCCTCGAACTGGTACCGGGTGGTGTAGGTGCGGGCCGGGCCGTTGATCGCCGTCACCGTGCGGGTCTCGCGGACCGTCTCACCCAACGGCCCGTAGCCGCGGGTCACCGTGCCGGCCGCATCGCGGATCTCGGTGATCCGGTCGGCGGCGTTCTCGGCGGCACCCGGGGCGCCGTAGGTGTAGGTGACGTTGTTGGCCGGGAACACCGGGTAGCGGATACCGGCCAGCCGGTTGAACTGGTAGTCGTACTCGACGGCCCGGTTGGCCGCCCGCAGCTTCGCGGTGATCTCGGCAATCACGTTGCTCGCCAGGTCGTAACGCGTCTCCGTCCGACCCGAATCCGGACTGTCCACAATGGTGCGCCGGCCGAAGTTGTCATACTCGGCCCGGGTGGTGTTGCCGCGGTCGTCGACCACGGAGGTGATCTGGCGCAGCGGGTCGTAGCCATAGCTGGTCCAGATCACCGCTTGCCCGCCGGCCGGGTTGAACTCCTTGACCGATGTGACCAACTCACGCACATCCTTGAAGGTGCGCTTCTGCTTGCCGTTGGTATCGGTGACAACCGACTCGAACTGCGTGACACCGGCCCGGTCCGCACCGAACCCGAAGGCCGTGGTGGTCACGGTGGTGTCCGGGAGCACCACGCGGGTGGTCCGGTCCAGCACGTCGTAACTCATCCGGGTGGGGGCCACGGTATCGCGCACCGGGTTGAACGTGATGTTTCCCGCACCCTTGGCCTCGGTGGTCGGGTAGAACCGTTCGACGCTGCGGCCGACGTGGTCGAACACGTCCTGCCCAGAGACGATCATCACCGGCTGGGGGGCGGCACCCGGCGACGGGGGCACGCTGGCGTCCTTCTTGTTCTGCAGCGGGCGCTTCAACCCGTCGATGAACTGAATGACGTCGATGGTGTCGTTGCTCACCCCGGCGGCGCCGCGATTGACGTGGCGGGTCACCGAATACGGCACCTGCGCCTCCGGGTGGTACTCGAAGTCGATGGTGTGCCGGTTCTCGGCGATCTCATACGGCCCGGTCACCGAGGCCACCCGGCCGACCGTGTCGTAGACCGTGCGGATCTGCTGGTTGTTCTGGTCGGTCTGGGTTGTCGGCAGGCCGAACTTGAGATTGTGCGTCGCCGCCGACCGGTAACCGAAGCTGTCCACAATGGACTGGATGTGGACCGCGGCCACGATGTCGTAGTCGTACTCCAGCCGGTAGCGCTGGCCGGTCCGGTTGGCGGGCCCGGTCACCGATCTGAGGTTGCCGTTGCTGAAGTGGTCCACATCGGTCACGGCGGTCGAGCCATCGGCCAGGAACTCACGCACCTGGACCATGTTGCCGCTCTGGCAGTCCACGGTGGCCTCGCGGCGGCGCATCACGGTGCCGGCGCCACCCCGCACCTCGGCGAAGGTCGGCAGGCCGACCAAATTCCGGGCGCGGCAGGTCGGATCGGTTGCCGTGTACCGGGTCAGCGTTACCACGTCGTCGACGGTGCCGGCGTCGGCGGCGTCGAGCGTCCGCGTCGGGTTGCCGAACTCGTCGTACTCGATCTCGGAGAACGTCGACTTTCCGGCCGTCGGCTGGCCCTCGTAGAACCGTTTGTCCACTCTGGACACTGCCGGGAATACGGTCGCGGTGGTGCTGCGCGGGTTGGCCGTGGCGCCGGTGTTGACGTCACGCAGTTGGTGGGCGTTGACGGTCTCCAGGAATGGGCGCCCGGCAGCGTCCGCGGTCATGGTCCGGATGGCCTGGCCGATCAGGTAGTAGCTGTCGGTGTGGTATTCGTTGGTGACCGTGCGGTACAAAGCGTCGCCGGCGCCCCGGTCGCGCTGTTCCCCGATCACCTGGCCGTAGCCGTAGAACACCCGCTCCAGCCGGTCGTATTGGCCGTTCTGGTAACGGAACGTGGACAGCTGCGTGTCCTGCCCGTCGCCGGTGTGGCCGTCGAACACGGTCAGCTTGGACAGCACATACCGGGATTCGGGCATGTTGGTGGTGTTGCCGTCGCGGGTGTAGTCCAGCTCGAACCGGGCGCCCAGCGGGCGGTTCACCGAGCGCAGCAGGTTGGTCCGGCCGGTGCGGTTCTGGGCCACCACCAGCTCGCCGTCGTCGGTGGATCGGATGTGGTCGACGAAACCGTCACCGTTGACATCGCGCAGCGCCAGCTCGGTGCGCCCGAGGCTGGTGGAGACGTCGGCTCCGGGGTTGAACACCACGCAGCCGCCCGCCAGGATCAGCAGGCAGAACCCGAACGTGAAGTACACGCCGCCGCCGAGGGAGGCGTACTTGTCCCCGGTGACGCCGGACAGCCCACCACGGAACGGCACCGGCGCGGTGAAACCATTGCCCTTGTTGATGGCGACGGTGCCGTTGGCGAACACACGGTCCAGCAGCGAGTCGCCGTTCATGTCCTGCAGGGTGGCGTCGGACTTCGATGAGGCCAGCGTGGCGGACACGCCGCCGGCAAAGCCATAGAAGTTGGTATTGAAGCCGAGGTTGACGGCGGTGGTGCTGGTGTCGCCGTCGTTGACCGGCCCGCCCGGCCACGGCTCGGCCACGGCGGTGAACCGGTAGCCCAGGTTCAGCTTCGCGGTCCCGTTTTCGAACACCTGGTCCGGCAGGCCGTCGCCGTTGATGTCGAGCAGGTCGTACTTCACATTGGACTCGCCGCCACCAATGCTGCCGCCGATGCCTAGGCTGGGCATCTCCGAACCGGACTGCGCCGTGTTCGCCGGGCGGTCGCCGGCCGGCGCGCCCTGACCGCGAGAGTTCCCGGCGGTTCGGGCCGGGCTGCCGGCGTTGGCCGACACGGTGAACGCCGTGGTGTCCGAATCCCGCACATTGCCCCCGAGGCTGCCGCGCGTGCCACCCAGGCCACCGATCGCGTCGGAATACTGGATGCCGGCCGAGCCGACCGCGTCGGGGAACCGGTCGCCGTTGAGGTCGATGAAGTCGACCTCGCCGTTGCTGTCGCCCCGGGCCACGCTCGCGCCCACCCCGATCGGAATACCCGGGATCTGGGCTCCGAACGTGGCCGAGATCTGGGTGGTGAGGCCGACCCGGGAGACGCCGGTGGCACCGGCGAAGTCGCTGTCGCGGGCGACGTCGATGGTGTCGATGCCCAACCGCGAGCTGGCCGCGGTGTCGGCGGCGACGAAGGTGTTCTCATCCGCCCCACCCCAACGGCCCGAGGCCGGCTGGGGCATGAAAATGACGGCCTTCGGGGTGCTGACCCGTCCGTCAAAGCCGGGCACGTCGCCCTCGGTGGGTGCCCCGGGGATCTGGTTGCGGTAGTTCTGGTCGATCACCAGATCGGATTGGACGATCGGCGTCGTGGCGCGGCCCCGGTTGCCCTGGTAGCCGATCGCGCCCCAACCCCGGTACGGCTGCGCGAAGGCGCCCTGCTCGGCCGACGCGTGGAAGGCGCTGGGCACGGCTGTGCCGTCGGCTGTCACCGACTGGCTGGTCAGTGCCGCCGGTAGCGAAGTGTCCAAAGTGGAGAAGTCGAAGAACAGGTCGTCGCCCTGGGTCACCGACACGGTCAACGGGTCAATCGTGGGGACCTGGCCGTCCACGATGTTGATCACCCGCTTGCCAAGCGACACACCGCGTTTCTTCACGGTGAACACCACCCGGGTGTCCGGGGCCTGCCCACCGAAGTCGAACGCCAGACTCGGCTGCACGCTCAGGTCGCCCGTCGCGGTAGCCCGGAAGAAGCCTTGCGGCGCGGTCAATGTGGTGACCGGGTACATGTCCAGGTCGTAGGGTGGGCTGATCTGAATCGTGGGGTTGCCGTTGCGGTCCACGACCGGGATTCCGCTTTCGGCCCTGGTGTAGTGCGCCGAGGGTACCCAATGAAGCGTCCCCAGATCGATCGGCGAGTCCACCCGCAGCTTGAACGACAGCGTGTCGCCCGCGTTCACATCGACGTTCACATCAACCGTGACAGTGCCGCCGCTTCCGGCCGGCAGGGTCTGGCTGCGCACGTTGTTGCCGTTGTGGGTGATCACCACGGTGACGTCGTCGGTGGTCGGCCCGGTCTTGGACACGTCGCCGGACAGGTGAATGGTTCCGGCGATCGGCGCGGTCACGATCGACGGGCGGCCGCCCAGGGTGAAGTCGCGTGATGCGGAGTACCGGTGATTGTCCAACCCGTTGACGTCCGTGCTGGGGACCAGGCTGGTGTAGGTGATGGTGGGGTTCCACGCCACCGTGTCGAACAAACCGTCCAGAATGGACTGGACGCGGAAGTAGAGCCTGTCCCCGCGGCGCACGGTGATCGCACTCACCCCGTTGGGGTTGAACGTGCTGTAGTCGTCGGCTCCGATGCGCTGCGCCCACAGTTCGGTGTCCTCATGCTGGATGGTCACGCGCACGCCGTCAGCGGCTTTGTGAGCGGCACGCTGCTCGCTGGTGTCCTGGACCAATCGCACCCCACCGGCGACCGCCACCGTCCCGTCGAAGGGGGCGACCCAACGGCGCACACCGTCGAGTAACGGGAACGCGTCCACCTGCCGCTCGAACTCGGCCGTCTGGTCACCGACGATCGTGCCCGAGACCGCACCCGGTCCGATCGGCACCGGTGTCTGCGCACTGTTGGCCGTGTAGGACGGGTTGCCGTTGGCGTCGAGGAATCCGAACAGCACACTGCCGTTGGAGACCTGGTCCATGATCCCGTCGCCGTTGACATCGGAGAAGTAACGGTCCGACCGGGTCGTGGTCGACACGAAGTCGATCTGCGCGGCCACCCCGAAGTAGGACTCCACCCCGGTGGTGCTGGAGTTCGTGCGGTCCGCGGAGATCCCGGGCAGGTTGGTCAGCCGGATCGGGGTGTCGCCGAAGCGGGTCTGCCCGTTGGGCCCGGACAGGTTCGGCCGGTAGAAGACCCCGGCCCCGGTGCGGAACACCTTGTCCGGCAGGTTGTCCCCGTTCACGTCGGCCAGCGCGCTAAGCCCTTGACTCGACCCGGAGTTGAAGCCCACCTTCACCCCGGCCGAACCGGATTTGCTTATCGTGACGGGGTTGAAGCCCACATACAGGTGCCCACCCGCACCGCTGGACGTGTTGGCCGACACCACGCTGGCCGACCCGTCCGGCACCGAGGACCCCAGCCCATCGCCGGGCACGGTCCAGCCGGCCGCGGCCGCGAACGCCTGGTACTGCCCCGCCGTGTCGCGAATGTCGTCGAAGTAGTCGAAGTCGTGACGATTGAACAGGTTGCCGTCCTCGCCGAACTGGGAGATCGAGCGCAGCAGCGTCTTCTCGAACGCCCCGGTGCGGTAACTGAGCTCGTAGCGGCGGATCAGGCTGCCGTTGAGCGCCACCTCGACCTTGCGTAGCAGGTCGGCTGTGACCTTCTTGAAGCCGCTGCGCGCTTCGATCATCACGTCGGCGCGGCGCGGCTCACCCAGATCGCGGTCCCGAACGAATGTCACCGAGTACGGTCCGTCGACCGCGCCGTGCCCGGTGTAGGTGATGCGCTTGAGGTACAGGTTGGCGCCCGGAACAGATCCGTTCGCCACACCCACATCGGAAACCCGGACGCACTCGTAGCGCATGAAGTTGTCGTTGGTGTCGCGCATCTCGCGCAGCGACCACACCGCGATGTTGCCGAACTCGTCGGTGAGCGTGGAGTTCTCGGCGCCGCCGAACAGTGACCGGGCGCCGTTCTTGTCGGTGACTTCCCACCAGTAGTTGCGGGGACTGTCGCCGTGCCGCACGATCTTGGCGAACCGGCCCTCGACGCGGGTGTGGAACACCTTCTCCGTGGTGCGGGCGACCAGCGCGCCCCGGTGCGCCAACGGTGTCAGCTGCTGCCCGTCAATCTGGTAGGTCTCGGTCTCCTGGCCGTTGTCGTAGCGCGGCACGCCCCACCGGGTGTCGATGGTGATCGCATGCATCGGCAGGTCCCACCCAACGCCGGTCCAGCTATTGCCGGACGACGAGTTGTATGTGATCCCAAGCTGCGGCTGCACCCCGGCCCGACCCGGCGGCACCTCCAACGGGTAGGACAGGCGCGCCTCACCCATGTTGTTGGCGGCCGGCGGGTTGATCAGGTTGACCGCCGCAGCCGGGTCGGCCGCTGTAATTTCCTTGAGCTGGTTCGGGTTGAACGCCGTCCCCTCCGGGTGCTCCGGCACCTCGATGGGTAGGTCAGTTGCGGTAAGTGCATCGGTCTGCACCGGACGGCCGCGGTCGTCGGCGGATGGCGAGCCAGTGGCGATCATTGCCACGACAAGGATCATGACTAGCGCCAGGGCGCTGCGGCGGGATCGAGATATGCGGGAGCGACTCCACACGGACATGGGACGACAACCTCTCCTGGGCGGATCGGGGTAGGTAAATACTTACACCATTGGATTGATTCAGTCACCACCGCGAAGCCGGTTTTAGTCCGAATTTCGGTGACCGTCCAATTGCCGTCCGCATCTAGACAAGTCGCCGCCATCCCTTATAATCACATGGATCATGCACCCGGGCGGAACGCGTGCAGGTTGATCCCATGGCGACAGTCATCAGATTGTGCCGAGTTTGCTCCCAGCCCGGAATTCCCAGGCCCCTCACCGAACACGCCGAGTGGGTCGGTCTCCCGCCGACGATGCCGGTTGTATCGGCTTGTCACGCAACGGGTTAGCCTGCCCGGCAGCATCGGCTCGAACCCGGCCGAAAGATCGCCTCGATGGTGACCGGGATGATCGCGCAGGCGCAGGCCAAGAATGCACTCGAACCATATCAGTCGATTCGGATTCATCTGTACCTGACGGCATCGAGGTGTTCCAATGTTACCTATCGACCTGATTTTGTCAGGAGGCCGCCATGCCCGAAAGTCGTTACCGCCACCGCAACCTACTGGTGGCCGTGTTGGCCGCCATCTGCGGCACGGTTGCCGCTGCTGTCGCGCTACCCGTCGGCGCGCTGCAGGCCAGCACACCAGTGCCCGCGACAGGCACACTGTGCTTGGCGCCGGTGGGCGACGCCGCGCAGATGTCAACACCCATCCCATCATCGCCGCCGTCGCCGTGCCCGACCCCCACCGGCGAGCCGAACCCCACTGGATCGCCGATCCCTACGCCTCCGCCCACCGTGTCGCCAAGCCCGTCCCCGCCGCCGGGCTGCCCGCCGCTGGGCGACCCGCCCGACGTCTATGAACGGCAACTCCCGCTGCTCGACGCGTCCGATCATATCGACGACACGGCACGCGGGCCGGTCGGACCCGGCTACGCCGGAATCACCATCGATGTATTCGAATGCCGCATCGACGTGTACTGGAAAGGCCCGCTGCCCTCCCCCGTGGCCGCGGTGGTGTCCATATACAACGGCCCAATCAACGTCGTGGTCCACGAAGACGCCCCGTATGAAAGCGCGCAGCTGGAACCGGGAGCCGACAGTCTGGTCAATGACCCGGGACTGGCCGCGGCGGCCGGAGTCGTGCTCGTCGGCGTGGGCTGGCCGCAGGACGGAACCCGCGTCACCGCCGGGGTATTGGCCACCGAACCACCACCCGACCTCGCCGCGGCGGAAGCATTCCTGAGCGGGGCGCTGGCGGTACCGGTCGATCTCACCATCGAAGAGCCCTACCAAGACTTCGCGCGAAACGACGACCGGGCACCGTGGTACCCGGGCGGCCGGATCAAGATCCCGGTCGGGCGGGACGAAGTCAGGGACTGCTCCGCCGGCTGGGGGATCAGGATTGGCCGGGACGAGACGCCACACCTGCTGACCGCCGCCCATTGCGGCGCCAGGGGCGATCGAGTCGACAACGGCGACCAGACGCGGCGGGTCGGCACCATCGACAACCGAAACACCGACCTGGACTCGGCGATTATCGGTGTCACCTCGGCCGGTGGGCGCATGTTCACCGGGCGTCCCACCGCCAACACCTCGCTACCGATCCAAAGGGCGGACGTGGTTAGGGTCGGCGCCTTTGTCTGCGACTCCGGCGCGTCGACCGGGCAGAACTGCGACATCGAGGTGGATGCCGTCAACGAGCGGATCCGTACCGGAGTCGGCTGGGTCAGAACGACCACCACCACCCACCGCAACCGCAACGGCATCGCCGGTGGCACGGGTGATAGCGGCGGACCCGTCTACATCCCCGTCGACCGGGAAACCAGGGTCCGGGCGATCGGGATCGTCGTGGCCGGCCGCAACCCGGTCCCCTGCCGCCGCGACGACGACACCACCGAGTGTGGCCGGCGGATGGCTTTCGTCCCGATCGACCCGCTGCTCAGACAATGGAACGGCACACTCATCACCGGATAAGCCGTTGGCAAATGGTCTGATTGCCACAGGAATCACTTCCGTGGCAACCAGACCCACCAAATCAGATTCCGCCGATCGCGTTCGGCGTTATGGGCGATGTCCGGCCAGCCGGTTGCGAGCGGGCGTCGCGTCCGGGTGGTCGAGTTCGACAAAGATGCTCAAGGCTTGCCGCCACGAGCGCCGCGCGCGGTCGGAGTGCTCGGCCGCATGTTGGGCGTCGCCAAGGTGGACGAGGGTGTCGGCCTCGAGCAGTCGGTCGCCGCAGTCGCGATACAGTCCGAGGGCGCTGTGGTAGGCGGCGATGGACCCAACACGACGGTGGTCACCGGATCCTGTTCCTCGCAGCGCGACATCTGCTTCCTGTGGAACAGGGGACATCTGCTTCCTGTGGAACAGGGACGGCGACCCGACCTGGCCCGAGACCCGGATCCCGGCACTGCTCTGATCGACGGGGACTTTGCGGGGTGGGCGGCGTCCAACGCCGCCCACCCCGGCCCGCCGGGACCGGCGGAGTGTCAGTTCACGACCCGTACCGAGTCGCAGCCAAGGAACGTGTAGCGGCTGCCGTCGGACGTTACGTACTTACCCTTCAGGCAAGCCTGGGTGCTACTGAGGTTCAGGCCCGACTCGCTCGGCTTGAAGTGCAGCACGAGATCGCTGTCCGCGTCGCGGGTTCGTTCGTCCAACTCGTACGACCGCTCCGGGTGACCCTGCCCGTGGATCTCCGGTGCACCGGTCGGCGTCACCGCGTTGAACAGGTTCTCCCGCAGGCCCCACCGCACTGTCGACGCGTCGATCGTGGTCGCGTCGAAATCGAGCGGCAGCCCGTACTCCCCGGCCGTGGTGGTGAGCGCGGCCAGCGTGGAGTCCGTGTTCAGGTTGATCGAGTTGGGGAACCCACCGGGCCGTACGTTGATGGCGATCGGCACCACACAGTCGATCTCGAAGGAGGCCGTCTGTGCGTTGTTGGCCGGGTCTGGGTCGACATCGTCGGCATTGCGCAGCGCCAGCCGCGACACGAGGGTCACCGTCTTGCTGCCCGGTGCCGTGCATTGCAGGGTGAGCTGTGCGGATACCGTACGCGCCTGCCCCACCGCCAGCGCCTCCTGTGCCGAGCTGGTACTCGCCGGGGTGACCACCACACCGGGGTCGGCACTGGCCACAGTGGACAGTACGGTGTCGATCGGGCTGGACGGCGCAAGGTTTTCGACCGTCATGCTCAGCGAGGCGGTGCCCGGCTCACCGATGAGCACCTCGAGCGGGCCGGTCGCGGTCATCCCGGCGACCCGTACATCCGCGACCGCGATCACTCGGGTGTCCACAGTGGACACATTGTTGGCCGCGTGCGGGTCGGGTCCGGCCAGATTGTCGACGGTGGCCGTGTTCGTGATGGTTTTCGGCGCTCCGTTGCGGTACACCAGATCGGCCGGCACGCTGACCGTGATCGTGACCGCCCGGCTGGCGTGCGCGGCGATGCTGCCGAGGTAGCAGGTCAGCACTCCAGTCGCGGCCGTGCAGCCGGCATCGTCGAAGCGGTGCACCACGTCGCCGGGCAGGGTGTCGACCAGCCGCACCGAGTTGGCCGGGTTGTTGCCCAGGTTCGCCACGGTCAGCGTGTAGCGCAGATCCGTTCCGGCGGCCACCGGATCCGGCGAGTCGGTTTGCGATACCTCCAGATCCGTGGTGTTCAACTCCTGTTCCAGCGCCTCCATCTCCTCGAAGGTCGGCTCCGGGTCGGTCTGCGGCGAGACCGCGCCGTCGGCCGAGTCGCCGAAGCTGTGAAACGACAGCGATATGAAGCTCCAGTCGTCGGCGGAGACCATCGGGCCCGGGTACAGGAACTGTCCGAATTGGACGCTGCATGACGCCGGCTGGCCGTTCTTGCCCTCGATGTCGATGTCGGCCACGACGTCGCTCTCATACGGCTGGGCGGGCGGGTTGTCCGCGTCGCCGTTCCAGTTGGGCTTATCGCCCACCGGTGCCTTGATCTTGTCGCCGTTGCTGTTGACGAAGACGAACAGGTTCTCGCTGTCACCGGGACTGATGACCACGTTCTCGTCGAGGTCCTGTTCGTCCAGGCCGCCGCTGGGCACGCGGCCGCGGTCCCGGCCGTCAGAGGAGATCCGCGGCGGCGAGTAGTCCAGGATCCGCCCACCGAACCGCCGCTCGATGCCTCTTTGCAGGTCATAGTTCATCACGCTCAGGTAGTTCGGCTTGCAGTTGTGGTCCTCGAAGCCGCCATGGCGCAGGTTCAGCGTGTGCCCGAGCTCGTGCATGATGGTGCCCGGGTCCGTACCGATGTTGCCGGACTCCGGGAAGAACACGATGAAGTCATTGCCGCCGATCTCCCCCCAACCACCGGACCGCGGATTGCAGGTGCTTGGCTGGCTGGCCAGGATCGCGTACCGGAAGATGTAGCGGCGCTGCGTTCGAAAGTTCGCCCGCTTGGCGCTGTAGAAGTGGCCGTCGAGCTCACAGGCGTTGGGATTGGCGATTTGCTCGCCGTCGCCGAGCAGCTGCCCGGCCGGCGTGCGCCGGGCGAACCGCGGATCGCCGACGAGGCAGTCGGCCAGCTGGTTGTTCGCGGCCGTGCAGTTGCCCGGTAGCGGGTCCTCCACACTGGTCTCCACGTAGCGGCAGTCGCGGTCGGAGCCGTCCTCAAGGTCCCCACCGCCGTTGTTGAGGCTGTCGTGGCAAGTGCCTGGGGTCTGCCCGATGCGTGCCCTGGGGTCGATCAGGTCGCCCGTATCGACGTGCAGGTTGATCCCGCGTAAGCCGTCCGGGTTGGTCGGTGCGCTCACCCCGCCCCTGCGCTCACCGGCTCGCCATCCGGCGTTTTCCGGGGCCGCCGCGAAGGCCGCCACTATCGCGTGGATCGCGGGGCGGCTCGGGTTGCTTCCGGCAATCCAGTCCAGCTCCAGGAACAGGTCCTTGTGGTTCGGGTCGGCGCCCAACCGGGGCAGGTCGACATCCACGATGCCGTCACTGTTGTCGTCGTAGCCGGTACGCTCCCAGCTGTCGAGCAGGCCGTCGCCGTCGGAGTCACCGCCGAGGTCGAAGCACAGCCGGGCGGCGGGCTCGTCGTCCTCTCCGCCACCACCGCCGGTCGAGCAGTTCTGCGGCGACTCCACCTCCTCGTTACCCGTGCGCTTGGTCCAGGTGCCCAGCTGCCGGACGACGGACAGGTCGAGGTTGTTGTCGTTGGGATGCGGGCTCAGGTCGGCCAGGTCCTGGCCAAGCGGATCGTCGTCCCAGAGCTGGATGGTGACGGGGACGTTGACGACCTCCGCCGGGATCATCGTGCTGATCGTCCACATTGGATCGATGCTGTCATCGTCGACGATGATCGGGCTGGACGGAGCGTCCGGGTCGCTGCCCGGCGGCAGTTTGACACCGTTGACAAAGACCTTGACGAAGAAGTCCGGTGTACCGTGGCCGATGCCCTCGACGCCTTCCTCGTCACACGGATCGACGCAGTTGGCGTGCCGGATCGTGATCGAGAACGGCACCAGGTCAACGGCGCCGGCCTCCACTGTCGGTGATGCGATTAATGCGGTTGCGCCGAGTAGCAGCACAGCCGCGGCGGTATGCAGACGCATGACTCCCCTTCCGGTTTGGTGATAAACCGGAGTCTGGGCCGGGCAGGCGGCTGCTTGACGAATCCCAACGAATCCCAACGAAGCTGGACGGCTCTGGCCACCATGAGCTCGGTCGCACTACACCGCCGGGTCAGTCGATATACGCGGCGGCCTGCAGCGTGAACAGGTCGGCGTAGAGGCCGCCGAGTGCCATCAGCTCGTCGTGGTGGCCGGACTCCACCACCCGGCCGGCGTCGAGTACATAAATCCGGTCGGCCGAGCGGACGCTGGAGAACCGGTGCGAGATCAGCAGTACCGTGCGCCCGCTCAGCAGCGTGCGAATGCGGTCGAAGAGCTCCTTTTCCGCGCGCGGATCCAGGGCTGCGGTCGGCTCGTCGAGGATGACCACGGGTGCGCGGCGGAAGAAGGCCCGCGCGAGCGCGATGCGCTGCCACTGGCCGACCGACAGATCGGTGCCCCGGACGAATTCGGGGCCGAGGGTCGTGTCGTACCCGTCGGGCAGCTGGCTGATGAAGCCGTCCGCACCGGACTGCCGGGCCGCCTCGCGGATGGCCACCTCGTCGTCGATGGCGGTGATCCGGCCCAGGCCGATGTTTTCCCCGGCGGTGAGCTGGAAGCGCTCGAAGTCCTGAAAGATGACGGCGACCCGGTCGCGCCAGGCATCGGGGTCCACAGTGGACATGTCGACGCCGTCCCACCGCACGGTGCCCCGCTCGGGCAGGTACAGGCCGGCGAGCAGTTTGGCCAGCGTGGTCTTGCCGGACCCGTTCTCCCCGACCAGGGCCACCACCTCACCGGCGGTGATCCGCACCGAGACTTCGCGCAGCGCCGGCTCGTCGGCCGCCGGATACCGGAAGCTCACCTCGTCGGCGGTCAACTCGGAGAACCCGGGCGGCGCGCAGCCGGTCGGTCGGGCCGCGCGCACCCGCGGCAGCAGCGCATCGAAGGCGAGGTAGTCCTCGAGGTGCCGGGCGGTGCCGGTCAGCCCGCCCACCGCGCCGCCGACACTGGCCAGGCGCCCGCCCACCATGGCAGCCCCGACTACGGCAATGCTCGCCGAGGCCAGCGGCACGCGTCCGCTCAACGCGAGCCAAGCCATGACAAGCAGCGTCGAGCCGAGGATGAGCCCCATGCCGGTGGTGGCGCCGAGGTTGATCAGAACCTGCCGGTTGGCCAGCCGGCGCAGCCGCGCCATCCGCTCGTCGTACAGCTGCTCGTACCGCTTGCGCAGGTGCGCGGCCAACGTGAACGCGCGCACTTCCTTGGCGGAGTTGCGGCTTTGCAGCAGGTGGGCCAGGTAGAAGCGCTGCCGGTCGTCATGGGCGAGGTTGAAGAAGAACCGGTGGAACTCCTTGCCCCGCCGGGACGCCGCGACCCACGCGGGCAGGGCCGCCAGCAGGAGCAGCGGCAGCATGAGCGGGGCCACCGCCACGACCACCGCCAGGCCCGCGACGATTCCCAACGCCGACCGCACGAGGCGAAACACGCTCTCGACCATCACCATCGACATCTTGAACCCGCCGAAACCCGAACGCTGCAACCGGTTGTGAAACTCCGGCGAGTCGAACGTGGCCAGATCCACCGCCGTCGTCACGTCGAGCACGCGACCCTCGACGTACCGGCTGACCTCGTCGCTTAGAATGAACTGACGCTCGCGCTGCACCACACCGGCCATGGCCTGCACACCCGTGACCGCCGCGATCGCCGCCACCCACGGAAGCACCGCACTCAACGACGTGCCCCGGTTGAGCTCGAGCAGCAATGCGTCCAGGGCGGAACGTCCGATTAGGAGCAACCCGACCAGGCCAAGCGCGCTGACAAGCTGCAGCGCGAAGGTCAGGATCGTGTCGCGCGGCGCGGCGGCCCACACGATCGCCATCGCCTGCCGGCACAGCTGGGGAAGCTGTCGCACACCGACCGATGACGCCTCTTCCTTATCGACTTCCTTATCGACGTTGACGGGCACCCTGCAAGTGTGCCCCACATGCAGCGCCGCGCTACGTCCGCTGAGCAGCCGTGTGATCGGCCACCGGACACAGCCGAGGATCTTTCGCCGGGCCAGATGGTAGGTGAGTGGTAAGCCACCGGTAACAGTCAGGGGCGACCGTTCGGCCCACGGCCCCGCACAGGATGGCCGTTGAACGCTGGAGGTCATCGTGGCTCGGCTCGAACGTGAGACAGCAAAGCGTGCAGCCGCCTTAGCTCTCGCCGGTCTTCTGGCGCTGGCGGGAACCGTCGCGGTGGGTGTTTTGCCCACCCAGGCAGCGGGTCCGGCTCGTCCTGGTGCCCCGGCAACCACTGTCCTTGACGAGGCCGCCGCGATGGCCCGGGCGGTGGCCACCGGCTCGCCGACGGAGGTCTCGGCCCTGACATCGCAGACGGTACGCGTCGTGGCCGATCCGGCATCGCGCCTGTTTCAGGCGGAGGTGTCGGCTTTGCCCGTGCGGGTGCGCGATGCGGCCACGAATGGCTGGCGGCCGGTATCAACGAAACTGGCTGTCCGTCCGGATGGGACGGTCGCGCCGGAGGCGACGCCGGTGCCGATGGCATTTTCGGGCGGCGGCGCCGGCGAGCTGGCGCGGGTCAACGATGAGCAGGGGCGTCAGGTGCGGCTGAGCTGGTCGGGTGGTGTGCTGCCGGCCCCGGTGCTGTCCGGGTCGACGGCGACCTACCGCGATGTCCCGGTTGCCGGCGCCGATTTGGTGATCGTGGCTGGGGCGCTTGGGTTCCGCGAGCTGTTGGTGGTCAGGACGCGGGCCGCCGCATTGCATCCGGCGGTGCGCACGCTGCGGTTTGGCATGACGGGTACCGGATTGACGGTGTCACGCTCACCGGATGGCGGGCTGCAGGCGGTTGACCGGACTGGGCAGCCGGTGTTCACCGGCCCGCCGGCGCGAATGTGGGACTCCCCCGGCGCAAAGGCCGCGGGCCATGTCGTTGCGGCACACCACGAGGAGCTGGATGGATCGCGGTCGGCGGATGTGGCCACGGAGCTGTCCGGTGGCGTGTTGACGGTGCGACCCGACGCCAGGCTACTGTCCGATCCGGACGCCGCGTACCCGATCGTGATCGATCCCGCGATGTCGCGGACGCATGAGCGTACATATTGGACGATGGTGTGGTCCAACGGTTACAAGTTCCCCAACGACTCCACGGAGCACGCCCGGGTCGGCTACGACGGCTGGTCCAGCGCGCCCAAGAAGACCCGTTCGTTCTTCCGGTTCGACGCCTCGGTGTTCGCCGGCAAGCACATCTTCTCCGCTGTGTTCGCGCACAAGCAGATCCATTCACCGAACTGGTCGTGTACGGCGACCTCGTTCGGCCCGAGAGTGCAGGTGTACCGGACGGGATCGATCAGCTCGTCGACCTCGTGGTCGTCGCAGCCGTCATGGGCCGATCTCCTCGATGACAGCGCGGTCGTGCACGGGCACGAGGATGTTTGCGCGGGCTATGACCGGCAGGAGTGGAACGTCGAGGCCGGCGTGGAGTACGCCGCCGCCAGGAACTACTCGACCCTGACGCTGGGTATGAAGTCGGCCGACGAAACCGACCGCGACGGCTGGCGCAAGTATGACAACGACTCCTCGTACCCGCTGATCACGGTGCGGTACAACACAAAACCTTATACACCATCGAATGTGAAGATCGCTGATCCGTCGACCTCATGTGTCACGTCGTCCACCAGTCCGGCGGTCATCAACGACGCCACACCCAAGTTCCAGGCCACATTGAAGGACCCGGACGGGGCCAACGCCGAACTGAAGGGTCACTTCGAGGTCTACGACGGCTCGACCCTGGTGTGGTCGTTCGTCAACGGGTCAGAATATCCATCGGGGACAACGGTTACCGCGACGACATCCACCTTGATCAATGGCAAGACCTACCGGTGGCGGGTTCGCGTCGAGGAGTACGTCGAGGAGAGCACGGACGTCAGCGCCTGGTACCCGTCGAGCGGCTATTGCTACTTCAAAGTGGACACCACCAGACCGCCGGCGCCCGTCGTCTCGTCGGCCACCTATCCGAAGTTCGACCCGGACAACGTGGTCTTCTCCGGCGGCGTGGGCCTGTCGGGCGACTTCACCCTCACCGCGGCCGTCACCGACGTGACCTCCTACTGGTACCAGCTCAACGATGGCCCATGGAAGAGCCAGTCCACAACCGGCGGCGCGGTGGTGACCGTGCCGATCGTGCCGGATCAGTTCGGGATCAACGTGCTGCACGTGTACACCAAGGACGCCGCCGGCAACCAGAGCATCAACAACGACTACGACTTCAACGTCGCCCGGGGCTCGGCACCGGCCGGCTTGTGGCGCTTCGACGAAGGCAGCGGCACGCTTGCCGCCGACAGTTCGGGCAACGGCCGCAACGCCACCCTTGGCAACGGTGCGGCCATGTCCTCCACGGTGGGCCGCGCCAGCGGATCGGCGGACTTCGACGGGGTCGACGACTACGCCCAGACCGCTTCCGCGGTACTGGATACCACCAAGAGCTTCACGGTGTCGGCTTGGGTGCGCCTGACCAACAACGGCACGGCGGTCGACCGGCCGATCCTGAGCCAGAACGGGGCCCGAGCCGCCGGTTTCCACCTGTACTACTCGACCACCTTCCAGAACTGGACGTTCCGGATGACCTCGTCGGACACCGATGCGCCGGCTGCGGCAAGTGTCTATGGCAGCCAGCCGGTCTCCAAGTACGTCTGGACCCATCTCACCGGCAGCTATGACGCCTACAACCGGCAGATCCGCCTGTTTGTCAACGGGCAGCAGGTTGCCGAGAGGAGCTTCACCACCGCATGGAACGCCGTCGGTTCGTTGCAGTTCGGCCGTAGCAAGACCGCCGGTGCGTGGGCGCAGTCCTTCGCCGGCCGCATCGACCACGTGTATGTCTGGGATCGGGTGGTGGCAAAGGAGGAACTCGTCGATGTCATCCACGTCACGGACCCGGCAACCGGGGCACCCCAGCCGATGGTGGCCGGTCACTGGAAGCTGGACGAGACGACCGGCACGACCGGGGCCGACGTCACGCCCTACCTCAAGCACCTCACCGTGCAGCCGGGCGCGACCTGGCAGGCCGACGAGGACCGCGGCAACGTCATGCGGCTCAACGGAAACGCCGACGGCTACGCCACCACGATGGGGCCGATCACCGACTCGACGGGCAGCTTCACCATCAGCACCTGGGTCAAGCCCACCAATACCAGCAACACCGGCCTGATCATCGCCGGGCCTGGTGCGGTGGAGAACAGCTACCAGCTTGAGCTGTCCTCCGACGGGTACTGGGCCTTCAGCCGCAACGCCTCCGACACGGTCATCTCGTGCGGTACCGTGTCCAGCTCGACTTGCGCGATCGTGCGATCCGACGACGCCGCCGAGTTCGGTGCCTGGACCCATCTGGCCGCCGTGTATGACGCCCCATCCGCACGAATATTCTTGTACGTCAATGGATTGCGGCAGGGTGATGAAGACGGGCAACCCTTCACCTCCCCGTTCACGACCGCCAACGCGGTACGTGTCGGCTCCGGGCTCAACGACGGGGCGACACATGCGGCGTACTCCATGGAAGGTCTTTACGACGAGATCAGTGTCTACACCGGAGTCATGTCGCAACAGGACATTTACCTGCTCTGGGCGACCGGCTGAAAGCGGGGAAGGCGATGGCTACTCATCTGGTACGGCGTGCCGGCGCGCATGGCACGGCGGCCGTGTTGCTCGCCGGATTGCTGGTGTGCGTAACGTCGGCGCAGGCCACGGCGCGGCGTTCGGCCCCGCTGGTGCAGCCCATGCGGTCGGTTGCGGTCGACACGGTACCCGTGCGGCCGGTGCCGCAGGATCCGGCCACGACGGCCTCGGTTCTGGCCGCGCCCGCGGTGGCGTGGCCGGAGCCGGGCCGCGCCGACATCCGGTTGACCGCCGGCACCCGGACATCGGCCAAAGTCGGCGGCCTGCCAGTGTCGTTGACCGGCAAGGGAAACGACGCGCCGGCAGCGGTCAGCGTCGCGTTGCTTGACCGCCAGGACGTTTCGCGTCTGGGCGTCGACGGGTTGCTTGTTCAGCTTGGCCCCGGCCAGGGCCGGATGGAGATGTCGCTGGACTACTCCCGGTTCCGCGACGCTTATGGCGCGGACTGGCAGCGCCGGCTGCGCCTGTTCACGCTGCCCGCCTGCGCACTGTCCACACCGGACATCGAGGCGTGTAGCGCCTTGACGCCGCTGGTGTCCACCAACAACACCCTTTCGGGCACGGTCAGCGCGCAGCTGAGCCTGGCCGCCTCCGGCACCCTGGTGGCCCTGGCGGCTGGACCCTCCAGCGACGCCGGTGACTACTCGGCGACGTCGCTGTCGTCCTCGGCGACGTGGACGGCCGGCGGTTCCAGCGGCGACTTCACGTGGTCGTACCCGCTGCGGGTCCCGCCCGGCGTGGGCGGACCCGAGCCGCAACTGGAAATCAGCTACTCGGCGCAAAGCGTTGACGGGCGTACCGCCTCGACCAACAACCAGCCGTCCTGGGTCGGTGAGGGTTTCGACCTGGCAACGTCCTATGTGGAGCGCAAGTACGCCACGTGCGCCGACGACGGGCAGCCCGGCAAGTTCGACCTGTGCTGGAAGTACGACAACGCCACCGTGGTACTCAATGGCAAGGCCAGCGAGCTGGTGCGAGACGAGGCGAGCGGCAAGTGGCGGCTCAAAAACGACGACGGGTCCCGGGTCGAGAAGCTGACCAACCCGGTCGCCAATGGCGACAACGACCGTGAGTACTGGCGTCTGACCACATTGGACGGTACCCAGTACGTCTTCGGCCTGCATCAACTGCCGGGCTGGGCCAGCGGCAAGCCACTGACCAACAGCGTCTGGACCGTCCCGGTCGCCGGCGACGACACCGGCGAGCCGTGCCATTCCAGCTCCGGTTTCTCCGCATCCTTCTGCACGCAGGCGTGGCGGTGGAATCTGGACTACGCCGTCGATCCGCACGGCAACGCCATGACCGCCTGGTACAGCATCGAGACCAACTACTATGCCAAGAACGGCACGGCCTCCCCGGGCACCGCCTACCACCGTGGCGGCTGGTTGTCCCGCATCGATTACGGCCAGCGCAGCTCGACCATTTTCAGCGCCGCCGCGCCGGCTCGGGTGCTGTTCAGTGTCGCCGAACGGTGCATCCCCACCGCGTCCGAGCCGTGTACCAGCCTTGCCGCCGGCAACAAGGCCGCGTGGCCGGACGTGCCCTTCGACCAGATCTGCGGCTCGGGCTCGGCCTGCACCGGCAAGCTCGCCCCGACCTTCTTCACTCGCAAGCGCCTGCTGGCCGTCACCACACAGGTGTGGCGGGGCAGCTCCCACGCCGAGGTGGATTCGTGGTCGCTGACGCAGACCTTCCCGGCGCCCGGCGACGGCGGGACCCCCGGCCTGTGGCTGTCCAAGATCGTCCACGAGGGGAAGGTCGGAGGTAACGCGGGCCTTTCGGCGGTCACCTTCGGTGGAGCGCAGCTGGACAACAGGGTCGACGCGCTGGAAGGCATCGCCCCGATGACCAAGTGGCGGGTACGCACGATCACATCCGAGACCGGCGCCACCACCATCGTCAACTACGCGCCCGCGGAATGCACCCGCGCCGCGCTGCCCGACCCGGACACCAACACCAAACGCTGCTTCCCCGTCTATTGGACCCCACCCGGGCAGATCGACCCGCAGCGCGACTGGTTCCACAAATACGTTGCCGCGCAGGTACTCCAGGAGGACAACACCGGTGGCGGCGAGATCGTCCAGACCGATTACGCGTACGCGGGAGGTGGCGCCTGGCACTACGACGATGACGACGGGTTGACCAAGGACAAGTACCGCACCTGGTCGGGGTGGCGCGGGTACGAGACGGTCACCGTGACCACCGGTGAGTCCACGCTCGGCGACACCCGCCTCAAGGAACGGGTCCTGTACCTGCGCGGCATGGACGGCGACCGCACCGCGGGCGGCGGGTCAAAGAACGTGACCGTCACCGACTCCCAAGGTGGTGTGGTACCAGATGCCGCCCCGCTGGCCGGTTCGGTCCGCGAGCGGATCACCTTCAACGGCGCCACCGTCGTCAAGGGCACCATCACCGACTACTGGACGCACCAGACCGCCTCGCGCAGCTACTCCTGGGGCACAGTGCGCGCCCACTTCGTGCGGCCCTCGGCGACCCGCACCCGCACCCCGCTTGCCGCCGGCGGCGTCCGTGTCACGAGGGAAGCGTCCACTTTCGACAGTGACTATGGTTTGCTGACGCAGACCGACGATCTGGGCGACGAAGCCACGTCCACCGATGACCGGTGCACGCGCGTCGAGTACGCCAGCAACACCTCCGCGTACCTGATCAGCTACGAGAAGCGTGGGGAGACGGTCGGAGTCCGTTGCGGCGCAGCGGCTTCCCGCCCCAACGATGTCGTGTCCGACACCCGCACCTCCTACGACGGGCAGGCGTGGGGCGCGGCGCCGGTAGACGGAAACCCCACCAAAACCGAGCGGGTCGCCGACTATGTCAGCGGCAGCCCGGTCTACCAGACCGTATCGACGTCCACCTTCGACGCTCACGGGCGCGTCACGGCGGCCGCCGACGCCCTGGGCGCAACCACACGCACCGCTTACACACCGGCCACCGGCGGGCCGCTGACCCGTACCGTCGTAACGAACCCGTTGGGGCACAGCACAACCACCGACCTGGAACCCGCCTGGGGAGTGGAACTCAAGGTCACTGATGCCAACGGAAGGCTCACCGAACGGGCCTACGACCCGTTGGGCCGCAACACCGCGGTGTGGCTGGCCAACCGATCCCGCGCCGCGGCGGAGAACCCGAACCATAAATTCGCCTATATGGTCACCTCGGGGGCCCCGGTCGCCGTGGCCAGCTCCACCCTGCGAACCGACGGCACGAGCTACAACATCTCCTATCAGATCTACGATTCGTTGCTGCGTCCAAGGCAGACACAAACGCCGGCACCGGGCGGCGGTCGCGTCATCACCGATACTTCCTACGATTCGCGCGGCCTGGCGGTGCGGACCCTGTCCGACATCTACAACTCCTCCGCACCGGCGGCCACTCTGGCGTCGGTCAACGCCGGTGCTTCACCGGCGCAGACATTGAACGTGTACGACGGAGCTCGCCGCGAAACCATCGAGATCTTCATCGTTCTCGGGCAGGAACGTTGGCGTACCACGACTTCCTACGGCGGCGACCGGGTATCGGTAGACCCGCCCGACGGTGCCGTGGCGGTCACCGAAATCAGCGATGCCCGCGGCCGGCTTGTCGAGCGTTGGCAGTACGACGGCGGGGCGCCCACCGGGTCGCACGCCACGACCCGGTACGGGTACGACGACGCCGACCGGATGGTGTCCATTGTGGACACTGCCGGGATCGCTTGGACATACACATATGACCTGCGTGGTCGCAAGGTCCGCGATGCGGATCCGGATAAAGGGCTCACCACGAGCGTCTTCGACGACCTCGACCGTCGAGTGTCCACAACGGACGCCCGCGGGCAGACGCTGGCATACACCTACGATGCCTTGGGTCGCGCCACAGGCCTCTACGCGGGGAAGTGTCGCGGCGGCCAACCAGCTCACGGCGTGGACCTACGACACCATCACCGGGGCCAAGGGCCAGCCTGTGGCCGCCATCCGCTATGTCGGCGGTGCCGCCGGCTCCGCCTATACGAGCAAAGTCGTCAGCTACGACGCCCTGTACCGGCCCACCCGACAGGAGATCGTCATCCCGGCCGCCGAGGGAACCCTGGCCGGTACTTACACGACCACCACCGCATACAACATCGACGGCACCCTTCAGCTGACCGCCTTGCCCGCGGCCGGTGGCCTGCCCACCGAGGTCCTCACCTATGGGCACAACGAGTTGGGGATGCCGACCACACTGACCGGGCTGTCCGGCTACGTCGCCGACACCGCCTACTCCAAGCTCGGCCTGCCCGAGCAGTACACGCTGGCGGCCTCGACCGCGGCCAAGCATGTGTGGCTCACCATGATGTACGAGGCGGGCACGCGCAGGATGACCCGTGCTTTCACGGTTGATGAAACCAACCCCATCGCGGCAACCGACCGAAACTACACCTACGACCCGGCCGGCAACCCCACTGGCATCGAGGACCTCGCCGGTACCCAAGATGATATTCAATGTTTTAAATACGACGGGCTTCAAAGGCTGACCGAAGCCTGGACACCTTCGTCTGGCCCCTGCGCCAGCCCCACCGTCGGCGGGTTGGGTGGACCGGCGCCCTCCTGGCTGTCGTGGACATACACGGCCAGCGGGCTGCGCGCGACGCAGACCGACCACCGTACGAGCGGTGACCTCACCACCTCCTACACCTATCCCGCCGCGACAGCGGCCCGGCCGCACGCGCTGGCCGCCACGACAACGACCGGCGGGCCGGCGATGACGTACTCCTACGACGCGGCCGGCAACACCACGGCCCGGCCCGGCACCTCCGGCCCGCAGACCATCAGCTGGGACGCCGAGGGGCGCAGCGCCACCATCACCGAGGGCGCCTTGGCCAGCGGGCACCTCTACGGCGCCGACGGCAGCCGGCTCATCCGCCGCGATCCGAATGAGACGGTTCTCTATCTCGGCCCGACCGAGATCCACCGCGCGGCCAACGGCACCCTGACAGCTGTGCGGCACTATGCGCACAACGGCACCACCATCGCCACGCGTGACAACAGTGGGGTCATCTGGCTGGTCCCCGATCACGAGGGAACACCGCTCGTCGCGGTCAACGCCACTACTCAGGTGGTCACGCGGCGGTACCAGACCCCGTTTGGCGGCAGCCGCGGCGCCGCACCACCCGCCTGGCCCAGTCAGAGGGGTTACGTCGGTGGCGTTACGGATCCGGCCGCTGGATTGGTCCGCCTGGGAGCCCGCGACTATGACCCGGGCACCGGCCGGTTCCTGTCGGTCGATCCGCTTCTGGCACCCGAGGATCCGCAGTCGCTGGCCGCCTATACCTACGCGAACAACAACCCTGTCACCCATGCCGATCCGACCGGCCTGATGACCGACGCCAGCGGTGGCGGCGGAAGCGGCAAGAAGAGCAGCAGCAACAAGAAGCCCAAGAATTCCTGCCGCAACGTCTACCAGTGCGAGGAGCAACGCGAAGCCGAACAGCAGAGGCGCTCCTCGGCCTCCCGCTGCACCAACCGTTTTCTGTGCGAAGAGAAGCGCGATGCCGAACAGCAACGCCGCTCCGAGTGGGCCAAGCGGAACCCGCCTGAGCGGCCGAAGAAGAAGTGTGGCCTCTTCTCTTCGTGCCTGTGGCATCCCACGAAATGGGGTACGTGGTACGACCAGAACAAGCAGTGGGTCAACACCGGCCTTGCCCTCGGCGCGCTCGGTACCTGCGCTTTCACCGCGGGCTGGGGATGCGCGGCGGCCGGATGGTTGGCTACCGGCGTGTCCGTTGTGGACAGTGCGAGCGGCTGCGTGACGAACCGGACATTGGACAGCTGCGAAGGCGCGGCCATCAGCATCGCCGCCGATCTGGCAGGACAGAAATATTTGCCTGCCTTGCGGATAAAGTCCGAGGAGAAGGCCGTGCTCGGCTACGAATACAAGGAGGTCTACTACCCCTCGCTTTCCATCCGCAAGGTGCCGATGTACTACCATCCCACGCTTTCGATACGCGAGCAGTATCGCGGATGGGGCTGGCAATGGACGACAACCACCATGGGCATGGTCTGGGGGACGAACATCGGCTACACCGGCTACCAGATCGCCGATCCATATGGCCCATAGCAACAATGACCCTGATCTGCGATCAGCCTGCCCGGCGCAGGACGGCGAGCGCGGCCTTCTCAGCGAGTACGTGCCCGCCGTCCCGATGCAGCCTCATCGCCCTGCGCGCGAAGGCTTTCGCCCGGCCAGAGCGGCCCGCCCGAACATGGGCCGCGGCGATCGCGGTAAGCGCTTGGCCCTCCAGAAGGCGGTACCCGGCTTGCCTGGCCTGACGCAGGGCCTGCCGCGCCACGACGATGGCTTCGGACGGATCGGTCTGTACCGTGGCCAGGCCGATCAGGCCGGAAACCTGCGCATAGATGGTGTGGGTGAGCTGGGCCAGGTGCAAGGCGGCGCGAAACTGATCGGCGGCCGCGCCCGGGTCACCGAGCCGATCGTGTATCGAGCCCAGAGTGTTGCGGGCATGAGCGTGGATGCGCCGGTCGTCAAGTTCACCGGCGAGCGTGGCGGCCGCGTTGGCGTACTCGAGAGCCTGCGGAAACAGCGACAGATCCCGATAGATGGCGGCCAGTGTGTCAAGCTTGTTGGCCTCCCCGACCTTGTCGCCGAGGCGCTGCGCCAGCGCGTGGGCCGTGGTGGCATGCTGTAGCGCTTCGTCGAGGTGGCCGTGCATGTGCAAGGCCATCGCCAGATTGTTGTACGCCTCGGCCTGGGTGCGCGGTGAGCCGATCTCCTGGTCGATCGCCAGGGCTTCCCGCAGGCAGGCGATGGCCGAGGCGGGGTTGCCGGCTTCGATGTTGACCAACCCGAGTTTGATCAGTTGCCTGGGCACGGCGGCCGGTGGGCCGGTCTGCCGGGCGGCGGCCAGAGCATCGTGCAGCAGTCCGGTCGCGACGTCGAGCTGCCCCAGCTCGCGGTGGGCGCTGGCCAGGCCGGCGAGCGCGACGCGTTCGCTGTCGGTCCAGCCGACTTCACGGCTCAGTCTAAGGGCGCTGGTGTAATGCGTGATGGCATCGTCGTAGCGGGCCTGGCTCAGACCCGCGTTGGCCAGGCTGCGGTGCACGGCGGCCAGGGCAATGCTGTCTTGCTCGGTGGTGGCGGATTGAAGCCCGGCTTCGGCGACGGTAAGCCATTCCGCCACGCGCTTGCGTTGCCAGAGATATCCGCGCAAAGTGTCGGCCAGCGTCCACGCCACCGGCGGCGGTCCGTGGGCCGCGGCGTGCACGGCCACGGCTACCAGGTTGGGCAGTTCAATGTCCAACCACGACAGTGCTTCGGCGGTGTCAGCAAACGGTTCGACAGCGGCCGTCTCGGCGGTCTCGACCGTCTCGGCGGTCTCGGCGCGGGGCAGGCAAATGCGTTGTGGGTCAAGCAGTTGCGCTGCCGCCTCCGCCATGGACAGGTACCAGTCAAAGAGCCGCCGCAGGGCGCGGTCACGAGCTTGGCCGCCGTCCTCGGACAGTGCTCGACCGGCCGCGTAGGAGCGCACCAGGTCGTGCAGCCCGTAGCGACCGGATGTGCGCGGCTCGACGAGGTGGCAGTCGGCGAGGCGGTTCAGGAGCCGATCGCCGTCTTCCACGGCGATGTCGGCCAATGCCGCCGCCGCGTGCGGGCTGACCGAGGAGCCCGGGTGGAGTCCGAGCAACCGCAACATGCCGCGCTCACGGTCGGACAACCACAGGTAGGTCTGGTCGAAGATGGTTTTCATCGTGGCGCCGTCGTCGTATGGCACGGTGAGGCCACCCAGTACATCACGCTCCAATGTGGACACATGCTCGGCTATTGTCCGATCCGGTTTCTGTATCAGTAGTGCCGCGGCGATGCGCAGCGCCAACGGCAGGTGCCCGCACAGTTGCGCGAGTGTCGCCGCCGCGTCCGGCTCGGCGTCGACCCGGCGCGGCCCCACCAAGTTGGTAAGCAGGGCAAGGCTTTCGGAGCCCGACAGGGGTGCCAGTGCGATCTGGTAGGCCCCGTGGGTGGCGGTCAGCCCGGTCAGCCGGGTGCGGCTGGTGACCAGGGCCAAGCACGTCGACGCACCGGGCAACAGGGCGCGGACCTGATCAGCGTCGGCGGCGTCGTCCAGCAGAACAAGCAGGCGCCGGTCGGCCACGGCCGTGCGATATAACGCCGCCGCCTCATCGACACTGACCGGTATCCGTTCACCGGGTACCCCCAACGCTCGCAGAAAGCCCGCCAAGGCGTCTATCGGCGGCGTCGGATCGGCGAAATGACCGCGCAGGTCCGCGTAAAGCTGCCCATCAGGAAACAAGGCCCGCACACGGTCGGCCCAGGTGACCGCGAGAGCGGTTTTCCCTATCCCGCCAACCCCCGCCAGCACCGTGACGCTGGCCGGGCGACGATCCAGCTCAGACAGGTACTGCGCACGACCGGTGAAATGGGATGCGACGGCGGGCAGCTGCGCCGGTATCACGGTTTCACCGCCGAAGGCGCTGTCACCTCGAAGTATCGCGCGATGCAGCTCGCTAAGGGCCTGGCCGGGTTCGATGCCGAGCTCCTGACTGAGCCGACGCCTGGTGAGGCGGAAGGTTTGCAGCGCTTCGGTGCGCAGTCCGGCTCGATGCTGCGCAAGCATCAGGTAGCCGGCGAGCGACTCGTCATGCGGATGGGTGATCGTAAGCTCGATCAGCTCGCTAACCAGCTGATCGTGCCGGCCCACCGCGAGATCGGCCTCGATCCGCATGCGCAGCGCCCTTGCCCGCAATGCCAGCAGACGAGCGCCAACCTGCTGCCGCAGTTCGGGCGAGGCGACATCGGCGAGCAACGGCCCGCGCCACAGCGCCAAGGCCGCGACAAGATGCGCGGAACGTTCCGCGGGGTCCCGGATGCTACGCGCGGCGTCGACCATCCGCGCGAACTCAACCGCGTCAACAACTCCCGGCTCGGCCTCAAGCACATAGGCGTCGGCCCGCCTGATCACGCACGGGTGCGGCACGTCCACTGTGCCCGGCGGGCCAAGCGCCGCCCGCAGCCGTGAGACATATGTCTGCAACGCTCGCCGCGGTGAGGCAGGAGGGTGATCGCCCCACACCAGCTCCACGAGGCGACCGACCGGCAGCGGCCGGCCCGCCTCAAGCGCCAGGAGAGCGAGCAACAGCCGCTCCTGCCTGCGGCCCAAGACTACCGGCCGGCCATCGATGTCGACCTGAACCGGACCCAGAACCCGAACCGCAAACGTCGCTGCCACGATTACACCGCCGGCTGTCGATACCTGCCAGCCAGGTGCACACTAGCGACCCGACGGCGGCTTGCATAGCTCGGTACCGTCGGCAGCTACCGCTGGAGGGCCTGCCCTCACATCCCGGATGGACAGCGCGGACCGCCCTTACGGGCGGCCCTCCGGCTTGACATCGGCAGCGCGTCGGTCGAATATGCACTAAATTCAATTCGACCTACATCGATCTACACGGAGGCTGGCATGAGTCGCCTAAAGACACTCGCCGTGACGGCAGTGGTTTCTCTTCTCGCGCTTAGCGGTGCGATCGCGATCAGCAGCCCGGCGCAAGGTGCCCCGCCCGGATGCTCGCGCGCCATGGGCCACTATGAGCAAGCCGGAAGTTACATTTACGCGTACAACCTGTGGGTCTGCGACGACGGCAACGACATCCTGCTACCCACCTACATCTCGCGGTATCTGTCACCTGGTGTGTATGAGACCGTCGCCAGCGGCACGGGCGAAGCCACATACTACTGCGGCGGGTGGAACTACAACGTGTACCGGGCCGGCGGGGACGAATTTGCCATCCTGTGCTCGTGAGCACGCACCTATCGCGATCACGTCGTATCAGTCGCCACCGGCGCCATGCCGTATCTGTAAATGGATCTCCATCCGTTGAGGGGTAACCATGGCTACATTTCGTTGCCTGGGCGCGGCCGTTCGCGGCCGCGCCCAGGCAACGGGTTCAGCTTGTAAAGCTGGATCACCTCACCCGCGCGCCGGCGTCGGCCTTGGACACGAGCGTGTATCCCGCTGCCTGGTGCGGGCACCGCATCGTGGACCATCTTGGAGACGCAGTTGCGCCGCCCACTCGGCACACCGGGTGCTGTGGTGATTCTTTCATCGGGGGTACCCGTCCCGATGGCCAGAGTCTGATGAGTACTGATCTCGCAGGACGCCGCCGGAATCAACACAACCTGTCAAAACTCTGCCGGCGGCGGCCAGCCCGCCGACGACAGCCGGAGCAGAAGGGACAGCGCCACCCACAGCGGGAACAGCCGTGAGATCCGGGCGTGGCGGCCGCTTTCAACGCGCAACGCAACGCTGGCGCAATCCGCGGCACTGCCATCCTGCCGACCACCACCGCGCAGCTCACAGGGCCGAAAGTCCTGTCTTGGCACCGTGGGCCGCGCTTCAGCCGTGGCGGGTGCCGGCACGATGCGGATCAGGGACTTTAGGCCCTGGCTGGCGCAACCCGGCAACGGCCTACCATGGCCACGATTTTTGCCTTATACGACACGCCTCGTGGTGCACCGGCCCCCTGGCGAAAGGAAAGGAACGACCGCATGATGCCGCAGGCGCAGCCCCTTAGCCACCCCACCAAACACCCCCGACTGCCGGTCCTGGATGAGACCGGGTTCGTCCTGTTGCGTGACTACGAGGGCGAGCTGAATCCGGCCGAGTGGGAAGCCATGGAATATATGGACTGGAAATCCGGCGGTGACACCAACTTCGCCCCGATCGCCTCGGCGCTTGGCGACATGGAATGTGCCGGGTTCTGGGATCACGGCAAGAGCGACAAAGACGGCGTCTGGACCAAGAACGCTGAAATTTGCCCGACCCTGGTGAAGTGGGCCGAGCACATCGGCGCACGCTTCGGCCGGGTCCGTGTCATCAAGCTCGAGCCGAGCATCTCCTACGAGTTCGCCGAAAACTGCCTGCACCTTGACGACAACAACCGGCTCAACCCCGAATCCGAGCCGTGGGTCGTGCGCGCTTGGCTCAACCTCACCGACGACACCAACAGCTATATGATCGTCCGCGACGGCAGAGACGACCTCGGCAGCGAGAAGCACATTCCCCTGCGTAAAGGCGCCCAGTTCGTTGTCGACACCGAGCGGCTGTGGCATGCCGTCTACCACCGAGGCGACAAGCCCCGCTACGCGCTGATCGTCAGCTTCGAAAGCGCCGGCGACCTGCAATCTTGGATCGACTCCCAGCTACCGTGACCGCGTAGATCTCTGCCCTGCCGCCGCCCAAGCTCACCCAGGTGACTCAACACACCTGGGTGAGCTTTCCGGAAGTCGCAACAGGACCGGCGTACCACGTGATGCGCTCGGCAGGTAGCGCAGCCGATCTATGCTGGCGCGTCGGTGAAATCAGGGACTTGGGCAACCACACCGCTCGACGCGACAACAAAGCGGCCCCCGCATACGAAGTCGATCCAGTTGCCTGGTAAGTCCACGCTTGCCGCGACCTGCCCGTCTCGAGTGATCCGTAGAATTCGCGGGCCGCCGGGCCTGTTGGATACGGACAGGCATAGCCACTCATCGCTATGTGGATACGCTCGCGCGCTCACCACCCGCCGGCCTTCACCGACTGGCATGCGCCAAACCAGGTCACCGCTGCCCTCAAGGTAGGTGAGGATCCCATCCGCACCACAGATCAGTGCTCCGTCACCGACGACAGCGTCCAAAACAGCAAATGTGCGTAGTTCAAGTTTCCATGAGCTTTCAGAATAGGGAGAGCTACGACGCGAAACATTCTTCCCGTCGAATACCAACAGCGACGTGTCTGGCCAGCCGTCCAGGAACTGGGCCTTGTCAACGCGGTACTTGGTGCCGCCAGTTGGGCCAAGGATCAACCCGCCGCCTCGTTCCCGGATCACCGTCAATATGCTGTGCTCGCTCGTCTCGCTCCGGATTGCCCGCAGATGCTGAACATGGTGGATGTCTGACCGGTGCCACAGGTTTGCTCCCGCCAAGTCATAGGCTATGACGCCCTGAGACCACGAGCCAACCACCACGCTCGCGGTCTCAGAGCCAGCCACAATCGCCAATCGGCGGGAGGGAACGGGCACTGATACCCGGGCAAAGTCCGCGCTGAACTGCGAGCGCATTTCGCCGGGGCCGGACCAGATGGTGACAATGCCTTCGGCGTCGAGCGTCGCGAACAGCGAATCTCGTCCCTCAGCCACTGCTATCAGGTTGCCGGCCATCCCGCGATCCTTGCCTTAGCCGCCATATGGAACGAAGTTTCTTGGCAATCCGTATTGCCGGGCCATTCCATAGCCGATCTTGAAGATCTCCTTCGGTGTCAGCTGCCGGCCTAGCTCTGCTTCTCTCTCCATTAGCCGACGCATGATCTGATTGTTCCACTCGCCATCCCAGGTTCGGCCAAGGCGCCAGTTTCCGCCGCCATGGATCGCTTGGTGGGTGGCCTCATCGAGGCGGACGGTGACCTTGTCGATGTCGAAGCCGCGTGCCCTGAACCAAGCCCGATGCGCGCGCGGGAAGAGATGATGGAGCGGATTTCGACTCATGCCCGCCCGGTAGGGCGTTGTCTCATTGACAGCGTCAGCCTCCGGGCCTTCGTCGCCACAACCCGGTCCGCCGGGTCCACCGGCGTTGTGGACCAGGACCGCTGTGGACCCGGCGAGCACGTAGTAGGTGTGCAGGCCGGCCACGGTGAGGTTGTAGACGTTTGCGTACTGGGCGTGGGCGTGTGTGCCGGCGACCCGGACGAGCTTGCCGTCGCTGGTCTTGAGCCACTGTCCTTGGCGCAGGTCCGCCGCGTTGATCCACTGTCCGCCCGGGGTGTCCGCGCGGCCGTCGGCGTCGACCCAGAATGGGTGCCCGTCGGTGGCGGTCACCGATGCGGTCGTGCCTTGTGTCGATTCGATGGAGATGTCGAACAGTTGCTTGTCGCCGGTTCCCGTTATGGTCGCCGTGACCGGCCTGGCTGCGACACCAATGTCTACATTGGACTCGAGGTCGGCGGACAGGACCTGGTCGCCGGGCTTGATCTGGGAGATCGGCTTGCTGCTGCCGTCAGCCATCACCACCCGGGTGTCCGGCGTGAAGCTGTTGATCTTGCAGCGGTTGCGGTTCGGGTCCCCATGGCTGGATTCGGAGCTCTTCTTGTTTCTCGGGCCGCGGGGCTTGGTGCCGAGCGGGTCGGTGAGGTGGGTCGGCTGGTTGGTGACGTAGGCGTACAGGTTCGTGTCACCGCCGCCCACGCCCAACGGGTCCTCGCTGAGGAACCGCTGGGTCGCCGTCGAGTAGTACCGGGAGCGGTAGTAGTACAGCCCGCTGCCATCATCCTCGCGTCCGGTGAAGCGGCTCGGGTTGCCGGCGTCATCGCCGGTGAGGGTGGTGGCGCCGAAGGGACTGTAACTGTATTCGCCGGTGACGGTGCCCGCGGCGTCGACCAGGCCGAGCGTGCTGCCGGCGATGTCGGTGAGCAGAGCCCGGGTTCCGGTGGTGGTACGGGCGAACACCTCGTCGATGCCGCCGGTGAGCAGGTTTGCCACCGGGCTCCCAGAGCCGTTCTGTTCCTGGACCGTGTTGATCCCGTCGTAGAGGTACCGGGTGGACACGCCGCCCACGGTCTTGTTGACCCGCCGGCTCAGGCTGTCGTAGCCGTAGCTGACCGACAGGCCGGGCTTGGCCCAGGAAGCCAGCTGACCGCGGGCATTCCAGGTGTAGGTGGTGGCGCCCTCGGAGGTGAGGTTGCCGTCGTTGTCGTAGGTGTATGTGGTGGCGCCGAGGGCGGTCAGGCGGTTGGCGTTGTCGTAGGTCGCCGGTCCGAATGCGGCCGGCACGTCCGCGCGGGCGTAGCTGCCGTCCACGTGGATGGGATGGCCGGCCGCGTCGTAGGCGTAGGTCAGGTTGCCCAATGTGGTGGCGGGGCCGGTGTAGGTGATCGAGGTGACCTGGTCGGCCACGTCGTAGGCGTAGCTCTCGCCGACCTGGCCCGGCAGAGTCTGGGATGTGCGGCGGCCGGCCACGTCGTAGCTGATCGCCACCGTGTCGCTGCCGCGTGTCAGGGCGGTGAGCTGGTTGGCGTTGTTGTAGGTGTAGGTCATCACGGGCTGGCCGGCAACGGTCATGGCGGTACGCCGGTCCGCCGCGTCGTAGGTGTAGTCGATCTGGCCCTGCGCGGTGACCGCGCGGGTCAGCCGGTCCAGCCCGTCAAGGGTGAACGTGCTGGTGCCGGCGGCCGAGTCCACCACGGCGGTGACCCGGTTGCCGGCGTCGTACGTGTAGTCGACCCGGCTCTGCTCGGTGGCGCCGGAGACCCCGTAGCGCTCCGAGGTGAGCCGGTCCAGCACGTCGTAGGCGTAGGCGGTGACCAGGCCACGGCGGCCGGTCACACCGGTCAGGTTGCCACCGCCGTCGTAGGTGTAGGACTCTATGCGCCCCAACGGATCGGTTATCGAGGTGAGCCGGTCCATCGTGTTATAGCCGTAGAAGGTGTTGTGTGCGCGGGCGTCGGTGATCGCGGTCAGGTTGCCGTTGGCGTCGTAGGCGTACTGCGTCGTGCGCCCGAGCGGGTCGACGATCGACTTGACCCGGTCGGCGTTGTCATAGCCGGTCTTGGTCACCGCCCCGGTCGGGTCGGTCTCGGCGATGATGCGCCCGACGGCGTCCATGGTCGTCCTGTTGACCCGGCCGAGGGCGTCGGTGACGGTGGCCGGGACGCCCAGCACGTACCCGTATGTGGTGGTGTGCGCGAGCGCGTCGGTGACCGCGGTCATCTGGCCGGTCTCGTTGGAGCTCTTCGTGGTGGTCCGGCCGGCGCCGTCGATGACCGAGGTGAGCGCACCCGCGGTGAGACCGCTGGTGGCGTAAGTGAACCGGGTGGTGTGTCCGAGCCCGTCGGTGATCTGGCTGATCTGATCCAACGGCCCGCCGTAGGCGATCTGCGTGGTGCGGGCCGAGGCGGTCCCAGCCAATTCCGTGACGGTGGTCGGGTTGCCGTTGGCGTCATAAGCGATATCCGTGCGCCGACCCAACGGGTCGATCACGGAGGTCGGCCGGTTGCTGGTGGCGTCGCGCGTAATCTGGACCGTCTGGGCGCTGGGCGTGCCGAACGCCGCGGTATCGCTGATCGGGAAACCGGCCGCGTTGAAGCCGACCCGCCGCACGTTGCCCCGCGGATCGGTCAGCAGGGTCTCGATGACCTTTCCGGCAGCGTCCAATGTGTAGGCGAACTGGAAGCGGGTCCCGTCCGCCGCGGTCTGCGTCGCTACCCGGCCATTCACGTCGTAGGTGTTGGTCAGGTAAACGATGTCGCGCGGGTCACGGATCGAGGCCAGCCGCCCGGCGGTGTCGTAGGTGTAGGTCGTCAGGCCGCCGGTGGCGTCGGTGACCGTGGCCAGGTGGCCGGTGGCGTCGTAGGTGTAGCTCACCGTCCGTCCGGCATCGTCGGTGACCGAGGTGACCCGGTTGCTCGCGTCCCGACCGAAGACGATCTTCCGCCCGTTCGGGGAGGTCACCTGAGTGATCGGGCCCTTGGCCCGCGCGCGACCGTCGGCTTCGGGGGCGGCGGGCGCCCGGGTGATCGTGACGGTGTTGCCGAACTTGTCGCGGATGGCCTGCAGCGGCGACTCGTTGCCGATGACATATGTCGTGCCGTCGCGCAGTCGCAAGTCCCAGCCGTCACCGTTCCAGGCCAGGATCGAACCTTTGAACTCGGTGGGTGTCGGGTCGGCCCGGAAGACGGCGCTGCGGAACTCGTTGGTGCCGCTGCTTCCCGGCGTGATCCGCCGGAAGTGCACCTTGCCGCCATCCGGCAGTACCAGGTCAGCCTCGACCCATTGCTGCTGCGAGTAAAGGTAGAGGTCGTAGTTGGAGTTGACGCCGATGCCGAACGGGCGGCGGCCGATGTCGGACTGCTGGTAGGTACGCGTGATCTCCAGTGGGACCACGTCGTCGACGACCAGGTCGGTCTGCTTGTCGACGAGCAGGCCGGTGCCCAGGTCCACCGGGTCGCCGCCGCGGGCGCCGCCACCCACTCTGGGCGCGGTGGCCGGTGGCGGGTCGGCGCCCGGGGTGATCAGCATGGCGCCGGTGAACTGGTACACCTCGACGCCCGGGTCGGGTTCGACGCGCTGGCCGTCCGGCATGACGGTGCCTTGGCCGTAGACAAACCAGCCGCGCCCGCCCGGTTCGTAGTGCCAGAAGTCCATCTTGGCCCCGGGCGCGGCGTGGGTGAAGTTGGGGTAGATCACCCGGGCGCCTTCGGGGTACACATAGGAGCTGCCCGGCTGGACCGTGAAGTAGGCCGGCACGTGGGAGCTGGGCAGCGGGAACGGCGGCCGCTCCACCGGAATCTTCGTGATGCCCAGCGACGTGACGACCTTGCCCGCGGTGTCACGCACAACCGCTCCCGCCGGCAGGTGCACCTCCAGCCCTGGGATCTCCGGCGTGGTGATCACGGTCTCCTCGGTGGTCGGGGAGGGGAACGTGACGGTGTGCTCGGTGTCCAACGGGGTCAGCCAGATCGGGTACCCGAGCGTGGTGGTCTTGCCGGCAAACACATCGACGCCGATGTCGTAGAGCCCGAAGGTGGCGCCGCCGTCCACCCGCAGCACCGCATGCCCGGCGCTCAGCCCCGACAGCAGGAACTGTCCATTTTGGTCGGTCTTGGTCTTGATCTTGCCGATCTGGACGGTCACGTTCCTGACCGACCTGGTCGCGCTCTTTACCCGCCCGGCCAGCGCGGTGGTCCCGGGCGGGGCCAGCAACGGCGTCGGCGGGGTCAGTGACGGGTCCTCGAAATCCGTGCGCGGCGGGGTGGGCAGTAGTTCCGGCAACCCCGTCCCGCCGTGGGAAGGCACCGGGTTCAGGACCGGGAACGGGACGACGGTTGGCGGCGTGGGCAACAGCAGCGACGGGATGGTGCCCGAGGCGAAGCACGCTCCCAACGCGGCGGTCACGTTGGCCGAGCCGGTGAACGAGTACGGGTTGATCACGATCTCGTAGGTGCCGGTGGTGGGCAGCGTACCGACCGGGACGCAAGCGCCACCGCCGTGCTGGGTCTGCAACGTGCCATCGGGCCGGCGGACCACGACGTTGGGGTAGAACGGCAGGGTGACGCTGGAGAAAACCAGCGACAGGTTCTGCCCGGCGGTACCCGCGTAGGTCATCCTCGAGCTTTGCCCGGCGCGCGGCGCGGAGATCCCCTTGGGCGTGTTGAGCACGATGGTGCCGGCGTCGATCTGGTCGGACAGGGTAAGCGTGACCGAGCCCGTGCTGAAGTTGGGCGGGCCGATGACCAGGCGGTAGGTGCCGGCCGCCGGGATGGTGGTGTCGATGGCGCCGCCGTTGCCCAGGGCGAGGTCGAAGTGGGCCGCACCGGTGGCGTTCAGCAACCGGGCACGCAGGGTGGTGCCGGCGGGGAACGTCCAGCCGGTGAAGCCGAAGGAGATCCGCTCACCGGCGGTCGCGGTGAAGCTGGTCTCCGCGTAGCGGAAGGCGGGGCTGGCGGTCAGCGTCGTAGCCGCGCCATTGATGAGCGTCGCGCCATAGTCGATGCGCTCCAGGAGGGTCAGCTGCGTCGAGCCGGTCTCCGCGAACGGGTAGAGCACGATCTGGTAGGTGCCGGCCACGTTGAGCGGTTCGAGGTCGAGCTGGGTCTGCGCCAGCGTGCCGTCGCGGAAGACGGTCCCGTCCGGGCGCAGCACCTGCACGCCGATGGTGTGCGGGAACGTAAACGAGGCGAAGCTAAGGCTCAGCCGCTGGCCGGCCGCGCCGGCCACGGTCACCCGGGTCGGCTGGCCGATCCGGGTCGCCGATATCGTCTTGGCCACGCCGATCGACAGCGCACCGCCGGCGATCTCGTCGGAAAGCGTCACCGTCGCCGAGCCGGTGCTCGCACCGTCATCCGGGGTCAGGGCCAGCCGGTACGTGCCGGTGCTGACCGGGGTAAACCGGAAGGTGCCCAGCGAGCCGACAAGGATACGCACGACGGCGACGCCGCTGGGATCGACCACGATCGCCCGCACCGATACCCCGGCCGGGAGGGCCCAGTTGGTGAACCCGAACGCCAGCGACTGCCCGGCTGTGGTGGCGAAGCTCAGCTCGACGGTGCGACCGGCCACGGCGAACGGCACCGTGACTGACGGGCCGGTCGAGGTGATGGTACCGGCGTCGGTGCGCTCGGTGATGCGGGCGGTCAGTGACCCGGTGGAGGAGAACGGGCTGAAGGTCACCGCGTAGGTGCCTGTGGTCGGCAGGGTTTGCAGGTCCAGGTGGAACCCGCTGACCGTGCCGGACTGAAGCAGGGTGCCGTCGGGCCGGAACACGGCCACGAACGGCAGGAACCCGAAGCTGTACGCGGTGATGTCCAGGCTCAACCGCTGCCCGGCGGTGCCAGCGAAGGTGGCCCGAGCGTCCTGCCCCGGCCGGCTGATCGCGATCGTCTTGCTCGTACCGAAGGTGAATGCTCCAACGTTCAGTTCGGCGGACACGGTGACCGTCACCGAGCCGGTGCTGGAATTGGTTGAGCCGAACAGGATTGTGTAAGTGCCGGTCTCGGCGACCGTGATGTCCAGGTCGTTGCCGGTGGTGATGCCCACCAGGCCCCGGTCCGAGGCGTTGGACCACAGCGTCGGCGCCCCATTGGGCTCGAGCACTTTGGTGGTCGCCGTCGTCCCCGCGGCGAAGGTGGAGCCGGTGAACCCGATGCCGATGCGCTGCCCGGCGGTGACCGCGAAGGTCAGCTCCGCCTGCTGCCCGGCCCGGCCCAGGGTGACAGTCGTGCCGGCACCGGTGAAGCTGAGTGACCCAGTCACCCTGGTGGAAAGGGTTGCGGTCACCGAACCAGTTCCGGTACCAACCGGGTCGATCACTATCTGGTACGTGCCGCTGGAGGGCA